>Ga0209458_1000118_pt1 | contig 42655 bp, 36 predicted proteins | sample WorMetLIZAISLAND_FD_187411 | JGI IMG/M metagenome (GOLD analysis project Ga0209458, IMG submission 187411) | Marine gutless worms symbiont microbial communities from Max Planck institute for Marine Microbiology, Germany - Inanidrilus manae... ...
TCAGACACGACGCTACGGCGTCCAGCAGCGTCGCCACACGCCGACGGTGGAGATGTTGCAACAACGGCTCCAGGCAGTGATGTAAAATGAGGCTGACATGCATGGGGGGCTCCTGGTCGGTGTGGTGACTTTCCAGGGACCACAATACCCCATGCATGTCCAAATTTATAGTAAATGAGCGTCACAACTTGTTGTTTTAAATCGAAATAATCTGGGGATGCATCAGGCTATCGACCTGAATTTCAATCCCCGACCGGGCCTCTGTGGCAATTCCGAGCTGCCAATCGAGAACACAAGCATGGACCTGATAGACCCCCGGTTTTCGGGGTGCTTAAGTTGTAACCGGTAGAGTAATGCTGCGACCGGAATCAATGTCTATAGGGAAGTTTATGGGCACCAACAAATCTGGCACCCTCTGATTGTTTTCATCAATCCAACTTATCGAGAATTTTAATCCATGGTCGGCCCTGGACGACCAGGAAAATTTCCCACAGTTCTTTATCCGTACATTGGCGATAATGGTCTCACCACTCACAACCCGTCTCGGAAAATAATGGCGCTCCATCTCCAGCTCAGGAGATTTATTGGCATCGGTGGGTATGGCGGGGAAAACAGGAGGGCACTGGGGAATGAATCGAGACCTTAATTCATTAATTTCCGCGGTAATTTCCGCATCAATGCACGAGTAACGTGACGCTCTCTCAGTGATTTCCAGCACTTTCTCCGAATAGTTCTTTTCTTCCAACACCAAAACCTGAGCGATGGCATCTGCCAGCTCACTGAAGTCCTCCTCCCCTTTGGCACTGGATGGCGTGGTATATCGATTGAACATATCCGGAACATCGTTATGCACAGGCCACTGTTCCCCACACTGGGGACAATTTAGCAATTGCTCTGATAGTGTTAGATGATTGTCCCGGCAATTAGTACACAATATAACGCCATTCCGAAGTAGTTCAACAAGTAAAGGGTTCATAACGGCACTTGAAAAATAGCGGGACATCCCTGGCCCGCATGGGTATCTTGAGTTTTTCAAGATACTCTCTTAAGTTCAGGATCCCTTAGCCCCGACGAACTCGGGATAGGCCTCCAGTCCGCACTCGCCGATATCCACGCCTTCCCACTCTTCTTCCTCGCTCACCCGAATGCCCATGATGAGCTTGATGATGAGCCAGGTCATGAAGGAGGTCACGAAGACCCAACCCAGGATGGTCCCGAGGCCGATGAGCTGGGCGCCGAAGCTCGCCTCGGCGTTGGTGATGGGCACCGCGAGCAGGCCCCACATACCCACTACGCCGTGGACGGAGATGGCACCGACCGGGTCATCGATGCGCAGCTTGTCCAGGGTGATGATGGAAAAGACCACGATCAGGCCGCCGACGGCGCCGATGAGGGTCGCCGTCAGGGGCACCGGGGTCAGGGGCTCGGCGGTGATGGCCACCAGACCGGCCAGGGCGCCGTTCAGGGTCATGGTCAAGTCCGCCTTGCCGAACAGGATGCGTGCCGTGATCAGAGCCGCCACTAAGCCACCGGCGGCGGCCATGTTGGTGTTGACGAACACCGCCGCCACGGCGTTGGCCTCACCGATGTCGGAGACCTTGAGCTCCGAGCCGCCGTTGAAGCCGAACCAACCCAGCCAGAGGATGAAGGTACCCAGGGTAGCCAGCGGCATGTTGGCCCCCGGAATGGCGTTGATGGACCCGTCCTTACCGTATTTGCCCTTGCGCGCCCCGAGCAGGAACACACCGGCCAGGGCCGCCGAGGCGCCGCACAGATGCACCACACCGGAGCCGGCGAAGTCGTTGAAGCCGAGCGCATCGAGAAAGCCGCCGCCCCACTTCCAGTAGCCCTGGACCGGGTAGATGAAGCCGGTCATGACGACGGCGAACAGCAGGAAGGCCCACAGCTTCATGCGTTCCGCGACCGCGCCGGAGACGATGGACATGGCGGTGGCGACGAACACCACCTGGAAGAAGAAGTCGGCCATACCGGAATAGTAGGTCTCCCCGTTACTGGCGAGTACCTTCTCGGCGGAGTGGTCGCCCCCGAGCATAAAGCTGAGATCGAAGCCGGGGATGAAGCCGCCGGCGAAACCGTCGCCCGGGTACATGATGTTATAGCCCATGAGCATGTACATGATACAGGCGATGGCGAACAGGGCGACGTTCTTGGTCAGGATCTCGGTGGTGTTCTTGGCGCGGACGAGGCCGGCCTCGAGCATGGCGAATCCGGCGGCCATCCACATGACCAGGGCGCCGGAGAGGAGGAAATAGAAGGTATCGAGCGCATAGGCGAGCTCGGTCACTTTGGTTAACGGTTCCACTCTGGATAATCCTCTTGCGATACGGCTGATGCCTAAAGGGCGTTCGGACCTGTCTCGCCGGTGCGAATGCGGATGACTTGATGGAGATCGAAGACGAAGATCTTGCCGTCGCCGATCTTGCCGGTGCGGGCGGTGTTGGTAATGGCCTCGATGACCTGATCTACCAGGGGGTCGTCCACGGCGATCTCCAGCTTGATCTTGGGCAGGAAGTCCACCACGTATTCGGCGCCGCGGTAGAGCTCCGTGTGCCCCTTTTGGCGACCGAAGCCTTTGACTTCGATGACGGTTATTCCCGAGACGCCGATGGCGGCGAGGGCCTCGCGCACATCGTCGAGCTTGAAGGGTTTGATGATGGCGGTAACTAGCTTCATGGATAGAAAACCCCTGCGGTAAAAGACGGCCGTATCAGGACCGCCTCGAAATGTGTGGTTAAGTCGTCAGGGTCAGGTCGGCACCGAAGTCATGGGGGCCCCGGTACTGCCGGGACCGTACCCACGGAACCTGAGGATAGATAGGATGCCGCCGGTCACGGCAAACTTTCTCAACTCCCATGCTGTTCGAGCCTCTCGGACCAGGGGGTATCTCCGGGAACACAGCGGCGATACCGGCTACAGGCACAGCATAAGATTAAAGCAGTTTTTTGCACTTAGTATGCCAACCTAGCCGGCTGTTCTTGAAAAACGATGCCTAAGTGGCGAATGTCATTAATCCACAACGGCCCGGCGTGCACTACAATCGAGCACCCTAGGTCCGGCTCCCTCACATCATTGCACCATCGTGATGCGCTCAGGGTGAGCGTCGATCCCTTTACAGCTTCCGGCTACCAGTCACCGGTAGGTTAGGCAAAGGGCTGGGTTTGTCCCGACGCAGGAGGGAACCTGCCCGTGCCCAACAGCTTGAACCACAGAGACGCAGAGGGTGCAAAGTGTGGTGAGGGTTTCTGCGCCATCCCGGATCGGATTGAGTAAAGCGTAGGATGTGATGAGCGCGGTGAACCGCATCTTCCGTCAGGTAGGTGTTTACCATTTATCTCTTAGCCTTTGTCCGATTGCGGTTTCATCTGAATGCTCGTCACAATAGTTTAATAGGACAGGATTAACAGGATGTTCAGGATTAACAGGATTTTTTCTTGTTGCCCTGAACGTTCGCCGCACGGTTACACGCGTTCCAAATTGGTAAACCTTCTCCGGAAAACCAGAGCCGAGCCTGGGGTATCCCCACAAAATCAACCCCCAAATCAGTCGTCTGCCCTTCGCGGCGCGACCCGGCCCATACCAAACACTGCTTGTTGCAATAACCGATTGATTTCAAAAGCCACTTTGTGGGGATACCTCAGGAGCCGAGCCCATTATGCACCGCATAGGCTGCCCTGTGATTTTCTCTGTCAGTTCCCGTTCAACAAGTCCCACACAAGCGCCTAAACTCCGTGTTCTCCAGCTAACCGCAATTAAAACAACGAAAAATCCTGTTAATCCTGAACATCCTGTCAATCCTGTACGATTTGCGGTTACCCGCGGCTCTGTGGATCAGCCGCGGCTTGCCCGATGCGTCGAGGTAACCTGTTGCCTTCTATCGGATGATCATTCGGTTGCCCTGAGCGTGAAGCAGAAGGGGAGCGGTCTGGTCCGGTCGGAAGGGATGTAGTGCGGAGAAATCTTCTTGCACCGAATCCAAAGGACCTTGGGTATCGGTGTCCGTGGTCGGTACCGCGAGCAGATCAAGAATGATCCGCTGGTGTTGGGCGGTGACATTGCCGATCCACAGGGGCGTCTTGCCGTCGATGCGATAGCCGGTCGGCCACAGGCGCAGCACCAGTCGGCCATTGCCGGGGCTGTGCTTGACCAGGGTCAAGGTCTCGTAGCGACCCTGGTGGACGTGGGGGATGACGGGCAGCTCCGCCATGGGTAGGGAAGGGGAGAGTAGCTTGATGGCCGTGCCCCAGCTCAGCCTGGGTCCTGGCTCCCAACCCTTATGGGCGAGCTGGCCGCACAAGTCGGCGAGTTGGCCGGCGTAGTGGAGGTTCAAGGGGTGGTGGCCGACCTTCTGCAGGTCGTCCCGGGTTTGCGGCAGGGTACGCCAGACCCTAGTCCTCCAATCGGTCTCGGTGATGGCGGTGGCCGCTAGGGGTTGGTCGCGGAGGGCAGGATCGGGGTCTTGAGACAGGATGTTTTGGAGACCGAAAGCGACTACAAGGGTGCCCAAAGCGATGGCCCCGAGTCGTTGCCAGGTGGTCTTGCTCTCCCGGTGGCGGCGGTAGGCCAGTCCCAAGGTGGCGACCCAGGCCAGACCGAGGGTGAGGCTGCCCAGGACGTCGGTGAGCCAGTGGGCGCCGAAGTAGAGCTGGGAGCTGCCCACCAGGGTGATGAACATGCCGGCCCAGGCATAGGGCAGCCAGCGCCAGGTCGGGGTCATGTCGCCGGCGAGCACCACGGCGAGGAAGCCGTAGACCACCGTGGCCCTGAGGGTGTGACCGCTGGGAAAGGCCCAAGGCGTGAGTCCGCCCGGCCCGAGGTCATGCCGCGGGGTCTGGAGCAAATGCCCGAGCAGCGGCCCGGCAAGAACGGCGAAGACCCCTGCGGCGAGCCAGTAGTTGGCATGACGGTGCTCGCCGTGCCGGTACAACCAGCCGGAGACCACCAGGACCAGGGGCAAAATGACGGCCAGCTCCCCGAGCCGGCTGAAGCCGGCCATGAGCTGGTTCGCCAGCGGGGTTTGGAGGCTAAGTGCGAGATGCAGCACCGTCCGGTTCAGCGGCAGATCCGGTGCTCCGGCGATGGTAAAGCCGATGACCAGGGCGAACAACAGGGTGGTCAGGAACAGGACCCCGGCGAGCGCGGTGAGGGCAGCAGCATCCGGGTGTCCGGGGTCGGCGAGGGCACGCGCGAGCTCGCCCATGCGGGGGTGAAACTCCGCACGGCGCAGCAGGCCTTCGATCCAACCCCTGGCGCGGGGGCTGTAGAGCAGAAAGACCTGCCGTACCCCCCAGGCCACGGCCCAGACCGCGACCGCCAGGACAAGCAATAGCAGCACCAGACGGAAAGCGGCCTCCGCCGCCAGCTCCAGGGAGGCGCCGAAGACGATACCCGGCAGCAGATAGGCGGGGGCCCAGGCGATGGCGGAGAGGATATTGGCGACCAGGAAACGCCCCACCGGCATGCCCAACATGCCGGCGACCAGGGGGATAACCGCCCGGATGGGACCCACGAAGCGCCCGAAAGCGACGCTCTTGCCGCCATATTTCTCGAAGAAGCGGACCCCGCCGGCGAGGCTCTCCGGATAGCGGGTGAAGGGCCAGAGGCTTGTCAGTCGCTCCCGATAGTGGCGCCCGAGCCAGTAGCTGAGTCCGTCCCCGACCACGGCACCGGCGATCGCCCACAGGCACACGGGCCAAAACTCCAGGGCCCCAGCGGCGATCAGGGCCCCGACGCCGACCATCATGATCACCCCCGGCACCATGAGCCCGACGATGGCCAGGGATTCGGTCAAGGCCACCAGGAAGACGCCCAGATAGGCCCAGCCGGGATTGGCCGCGACCCAGGTCAGCAGCTCCCGGAGCAGCTCGGCCATGGGATATTGGTCGGGGTCGGCCTAGTACCCCATTTCGCCTTATTTTTCACGCTCAGAGCCCCCCAAACGCGTCACGGCAAGGCACCGCGCGCCGGGAATAGCTCACGCTCTTGCCAAGCGCTGTAACGCCGCCTTGGCGTGTTTGGGGGGCTCCCTTCGGGCGCGGCGAGAAGCAACCAGCTGCGGTGTTGCGCGAGCTTAAAAGAGGAGGAGCTATTCCTGCGCTCGCGTGCCTCGCATCTGGCCGCTTCTCGCCGCGCTGAGAGCGAACAATAAGGCGAAATGGGGTACTAGGGGCTGTTGACATCATCGTCGTGCCGACCGCTAATAGGACAAGATTAACAGGATTTCCAGGATTAACAGGATGTTATAATTGATTACTCAAAAAAATAATCCTGTTAATCCTGTACCATTAGGAGACAAGCCCGGAGGTTAGTGTTCACCCCTTGTTAGGGAATCTTTTCCCTCCGGACCTAACCGCGCTAGAAAAAGCCCTTCAGGATCAAGGCTACAACGCCGGCGAATGTGGCACTCAACATCCATTTGACGAGGCGAAACTCGCTATCCATACGCAATTCGAGTCGCTCGATGTCCTGCCTGCCTGCCAACTCTGCCTCACCGGAAGCCTCCCTGAAGGCTTCGGCCTGGGCCTCCGGTATGCCGGAGTCCTTGAGGCGGCGAACAAACTTCAGGGTGTCGAAAGTGATGCTGGCCATATTCCAGAGGGTCCCTTATAGATTTCAGACTGCTGAGATCATAAGGGTTGGGCCTGTGTTTCGCTAGGGGGCGTTTGTGATTTTGCACCAAGGTATCGAGCCATGACCAGACAGACTCATAATCACCCTCAGCGACGAGCGCCATCAGGCGTTGAAGGAGACTGCCCTCAAACGGCGAAAGCGTATCGCCTCGCTGATTGAGGAAAGTCTGGATTTCTACAGGATCAAAACACGGCAAGGGGCAGAAGAACTGGTTGCAAAGGCACGCCAGGAAGCGGGCCTATCCAGGGAACAGGCCATTGACCTGGCAGTGGCGGAAACCCGGATGGCAAGATACCCTTGAAACCGCCGCCGGTCGTCATCGATACGAATGTGCTCGTCAGGGGTCTCATAATGGCTGGGGAATGCCTCGCTTTTGCTCTATCCCACAAGCCGACACTGCATAGCTTAGGAACTGTAACAGTTTCTGAGGCGGAGCGGACTTACGTCGTCTCGAGCCCATGTTCAGTAAGTGTGCTCCGTCAATAACGCTCCCGGCGCAACGCCGCTGCGTCGTCCTCGCGTTTCGCATCAGACTCGTAGCTCCGAGCGATGCGTTCGAGGGTTGCGGAGAGCGCATCATCGGCAAGCTCCGGGGCCTCCAACAGCGCAGCACAGACGAAGGCAGCGGCCTCTGCGGCGCTATCCGCGCGGATTGCATAGAGACCTTTATCGTTGCGCTCGACCCGTTCGTGCAGGCTGGTCAGCAGGCGTTTTTTCGCTTGGCTGCGGTCGGCAAAAAACGGCTCCGGTAAGATCGGTGGTTGGCACTGACAAGCCCAAGTCCGCCAGTGGCGTGAGATGCTCCCAACGCCGTCACCGATTAAACCGATCTCTTCCGAGAAGGCCAATGCGAAGGTAAGCCGATAGCTGTGTGTCAGGCTGACGGCCTGCACACCGATCAGCTTGCCGCCGAGGGCGTGCAATTTGAGTCGAGGCGCGAACGGGTCCTGGCTGAGCTGATCCAGGGTATCGTGCAGCAGTGGGCGGAGATCGGGGTGCTTACGGAGAAACCTGCGGGCGCGTCGCTCGAAATGTTGGGTAGTGACCAGCGCAAAGGTGACGTATTGCGGGTGCAATCCTGAATTATTTGGCATTGTCTGGAGGGTTTGACGTGTTGCGTTCGACGCACCAAGGCGCGTTGATTGCGCAGGTGTCCTGCCAGCGTCTTAACGCAACCTATGCCCATATTATCCCCTGTGCGGCCTGCGCGCTCGACTACATGCGCGGCGTAGCGATTCTACACCCACATGGTCCCCTGCGCGGGCCTCGCTTGGGATGTAGGTTGGGTTAGGCGCGGCGGCCGATTCCGAAGCACAGTGACAGGACCGCACGCGCTGTAACCCAACACGACGCTCACCAAGAACCACGAAAAACACGAGCGAACATCAACCACTATGGACTGAAAGTCCATAGTCTGGAGGACTAAAGTCCTCATCCGTGGACAAGCCACGGACTGAAAGTGAAGGGACTTAAAGTCCATAGTTTCAACTATGATGCGCTTCGCGCACTAAAGTTATTGAAGCAATGAACAGATCCTTCCTGCGTCAGGATGACAATTTCGTGTTTTTTCGTGTCTTTCGTGGTCAATAGAGACACCTTCTCAGATCACGCCAAATCATTCAGGATTGTTGCATGTCAACGGCCTGCCCGACTCGTTTTCCTGTCAAAATCTTGTTTCAGCAGTGAGTATTATGCGGTGGCCCTGCCTATCTGGGGAGCACGCTCGACAAGCCGGGAAGGTCCGCAGTACAATTCTTACCCCTAGTATTCAGGTGCTCTGATCAACCACTATGGACTGAAAGTCCATAGTCTGGAGGACTAAAGTCCTCATCCGTGGACAAGCCACGGACTGAAAGTGAAGGGACTTAAAGTCCATAGTTTCAACTATGATGCGCTTCGCGCACTAAAGTTATTGAAGCAATGAAGATGCCGATGGCCGGCTGTAACCTGAGCCGGCAGCGGTATGGCATTCCAAGCCGCAAGCTCGGAATGCCTGACGAGCTTAATAGGGAACCCCGTTCAAATCGGGGGCGGGCCCGCCACTGTTACCCTATCCCTTCGCGTTGAACGAGGGGAAACCCCGTTGGCCTCGAGTGCGCCACTGTCTTGCTTCAGCAAGGTGGGAAGGCCGTCAGCGGGGGAGGGAAGCCAGGAGACCTGCCTGAATATTTTAGGGGCTGTTGACATTCATCGTTCTTAGGTCCTTTGCGGTCCTTTTCCGCGCTGACGGCGTTGCGGCTCGTCAAAATAGGCCGGCTATTCTTCCTCGCCACGCCTTGTCAGCACGCAAAATTCCTCGCAATCGCCCGCGCTTGAGAATAAATGTCAACAGCCCCTAGTCGGCGCCTCCGCGGATAGAGGTGGCTCCTTCACCCTGGGATAAAATCGGGAAATCCCGGGCTGGCACTAACCAGTCCGGGATTTTTTGTGCCCGGACACTTGTTCCTGGGGTGAGCACATGGCAACGAACAGCAGGCGGGTTGGGCCGAGATTGGCTTTGGGGGTATTCCTGGTAGCGGTCACTGTGCAAGGCCGGACCGAAACGGGATTCGGCGTCGAGTCCCAGGCGCTGCCGGAGCTGGAGACTGTGGTAGTGACGGCGACCCGGTACGCAAAGCGGGTGGGCTCCGTCCCCGCCAATGTCACTACGATTACGGAGGCGGACATCGCCGACTCCACCGCCAGAGACGTCCCCGCGATCCTGCGAAGGGAAGTCGGGCTGCACGTCTATGACATCACGGGGAATGGCCGCAGCTACCGGTTGGACCGCAGCGGATTCGGCGCGAAGGCGGGCCTCAACACCCTGGTGTTGGTCGATGGCCGACGCGTCAACAATCCCGACCTGTCCGGCGCGGACTGGACGCTGATCCCGTTGGACCGGATGGCGCGTATCGAGACCGTCAGGGGTAGCCGAGGTAGTGTGCTCTATGGCGATAACGCGACCGACGGCGTGGTCAACATCATTACCAAAGGCGGTACCCCCGGATTCGGGCTTGGCATCGAGGGCGCCGGCGGCAGCTACAACACACTGAACCCCAGTGCCTACGTCAAGGGGACCCACCACGATTTGTCCTATGCCGTTTCGGGTCGCTACCACAGATCGGACGGCTACCGGGATAACAGCGATACCAAGCAGAGCGATGTCGGTCTGAATCTGGACTATGTCGTGGGAGAGGTTGCCCACATCGGGCTGAGTGCGGGCTATCACGAGGACGATACCGGGTTGCCGGGGGCCCTCCGGCTGAGCGAGTCGGCAGCGGGCGTCGACAGACGGGACAGCACCCATCCGCGCGATTTCTCGGACACGACCGATTATTACGTCCAAGTGAATCCCGAGCTCTATTTCCTGGAGAATAGTGCTTTCAAGATTCCGCTTTCCTATCGGAAACGGGAAGGGGATTTCTTCGCGTCTTTCGACGCCGGTGAGTTTCGGGGTAACACCAGCATCGACTCGGTGACCGTCTCGCCCCAACTGGTGGTGGAGGAGGCGATCGGCGGTTTCGACAACGGCCTGACCCTGGGGTTCGACTATCATCGCGCGGATGAAGACATCCGTAACCAATCCCTGTTTTTCGGCCTGGTCGACGTCGGGCAATTCGATCTGAAAAAGAAAAACTACGGTGTCTATGTCCACGACGCGTTCTCGGCCACGGATGAACTGGTGGTGTCGGCCGGTTATCGCTGGGACCGAGTCGATTACGAGTTCTCCCCGACCGCACCCGGTACCCGGAGCAGTGTGGACTATGACGAGAAGGTCTTCTCCGCTGGCCTGAATTACCGATTTCTGGACAGGTCCCACGTCTACTTCAGCTTCGCCCAAGGTTTTCGGTATCCCGTTCTCGACGAAATCTTCAGCTTCTTCACGAACACCATCAACGCGGACCTGAGGCCCCAGACCACCGATAACTATGAGCTCGGTGTTCGCCACCACTTCACGGATAACCTCTACGGAAGCCTCAATCTCTTCCGCTTGGACACCAAGGACGAGCTCTTCTACAACTCCGCGACCTTCGCCAACGAGAATCTGGGTCCGCAGACCCGGCGTCAGGGCGTCGAGGTCGCCGCTGGTTTCGATTCGAGGCGCGTCAGCCTGCGGGGGAGCTACACCTATCGGGACACGGAGATCAGGGGCGGTGCGTTTGCCGGGAATGAGATACCGAACGTCCCTCGGCATCAGGCGAGCCTGGATCTGACGTGGCGCCCCCTGGAGGGTCTGACCCTGGCATTGAACGGCGTCCACGTCGGGGCACGCTACTTCGAGGGCGATTTCGCCAACGGCTTCGAGAAGCAGGACGATTACCGGGTCTTCAACCTCAAGATAAAGTACGCTCGGCAGAAGTACACGGTATTTCTGGATCTGAACAACGTCTTTAACGAGAAGTATGCGCCCTATGGCGTTATCAGCTCCGTCCATGCCGAGCCGGCCCGCTATCCGGCCCCGGAGTTCAATCTGTTCGCCGGCCTGCGGTTCGACTACTAGGCCCTGTTGACATAATCGTCGTGCCAACCGCTAATAGGACAGGATGACCAGGATTAACAGGATTATTTTCTTAAATAACAATTATAATATTCTGTTAATCCTGTACCATTAGGAGACAAGCCCGGAGGTTAGGGCTTACTCCTTATTGAATGTCAACGCACCCTGGCATCCTGTTTCTTCATATTTTGCATATATCCGTAGATGGGCTGTGCCCACCAATATTGGGCCTGGATGGTGGGCACAGCCCACCCTAACTGTATTTTTCAAAGTGCCCTAAAGGCGCCGGTTACGGCCGGCGTGGAGCCCAAAGGGGAACAAAAGATGCCTTACCGGCGAATCGAAGCATTTCCCGAGGATGCCGCGAAGTTCGGGTCATCCGAACTCAAGGCGCTCGGGACAGTATGGCGCGAACAGAAGGAAGAATTACAGGAAACCGGTGTCTTTCGAGACTTTTTAAAAAAGCTTCAGCGTGAATGGGCGATCGAAACCGGAATCATCGAACGCTTGTACGTCTGGGATCGGGGTGTCACGGAAATCTTGATCGAACAGGGGATAGACTCTGCCCTGATTGCCCATCGGGGCGGTATCCGGCGTGATGAGGCGGATCACATCAAAAACATAATCGACGATCAACTCTCTATTGTCGAAGGGCTTTTCTCTCATATAAAAGGAGAGCAACCATTAACCGAACATTTTATACGGGGATTACAGGCGCAATTCACGAACCATCAGGACTATACCGAAGCCTTGACCGCAGATGGGGATGTGATAAGGGTCCGGTTGGAAAAAGGGACTTACAAGACACTTCCCAATAACCCAAAGCGACCGGATGGTGAGATTCACGAGTATTGTCCACCGGAATTCGCCCAGGAAGAAATGCAGCGCCTCATTCAGTGGTATCACGAAAATGAGAGCCTGCTGCCCGTCGAGGTCAAAGCGGCCTGGTTACATCATCGATTCACCCAAATTCACCCATTCCAGGATGGTAATGGCCGAGTAGCGCGCGCCTTGGCATCGTTGGCTTTCCTGAAGGAAGGTCTGTTCCCGCTGGTTATCCGCGATGCCGACCGGCAGGACTATATCGGTGCGCTCGAAGATGCGGATTACGGGGACTTGAGACCACTGATTGCAATTTTTACGCAACGACAAAAAGAGTCTATCCTGCATGCCCTCAGCCTGGAACAGCACGCCCAACAGAGTGGGCATGCCGACCGGATTATCAGCTCCGCGTTGGAGGTTTTGAAAGACCGGCAGGCAACGGCTCGCAAGCGGATAGGGCGAGTTTACGATTACGCGGATAATTTGGTGACCATAGCGGAAACGAGAATGAAGGAGCTGGCAGAATCCCTAGACGCTCAACTGCGCGAATTTACGCCCCCGGATCAAAACCCCTATCAGGCCTATTCGAATTCAGCGCGAAACGACTCTCAGAGAAGACACTACTTCTATAATCAGATCCTAGAGGTAGCACAAAAATTCCATTACTTTGCCAATCTTGAACGATATCGTGCATGGATCAGGATGTCCATCAAAACCCAGGAGAATTTTGAATTCATTGTAAGTGTTCATGGATATGGACCCAGTGATACCGGCATCATGGCGGCATCTGCGCTAACGGATAGGCGCGTCGAGAAAGAAGACGGAGGTACCGAACCCATCGGTGTGCAACCGGCATCGGTGGAGCTGTTTCAATTCAATTATGCCGAACCACCGGAAAGTACCACGGATCGTTTTAGAGACTGGCTTGAAAGCGCTCTGGCAATAGCCTTGGGTGAATGGAAACGGCTTATATCGACCTAGTACTCAGTTTCGACTGATGTTGCAAATTTATAGCCTCTGTTAGCTCATACACTCCAACGTAGGGGCCAGCAATATCAGTCGAAACTAGGTACTAGGAGCCTGTCTAAAACCTGCTTCCATGAGCTAAATGAGCCATCCATAACGAAGAAATCTTGTTAATCTTGAGAATCCTGTTAATCCTGTACCATTAGAGGCAAGCACGGACCACCAAGAATTGCTCACAGGCTGACTTCTTCCCGAATTTTACCTCACGGATTCAGGTAAAAACCAAGTCGATTGATTGACATTTGCTGGTGGGCACAGCCCACCCTACGATGTTCTTATCGGTTTGAACGCCGGAACTCATTTGAACCCTATGGGACGAACGCGGAGCATCTGCCTGTTCTTGACGTTGATCCTATGCGCCTGGGCAGGTGGGTCCCGGGGTACCCTATTCACGGATGGCATCGGTCGCCAGGTGGTACTGGACCAGACCCCGCGCCGGATCGTGGCCCTGGCCCCGAGTGTTACGGAGACCCTGTACTTCCTGGGTCTCGGCGATCGGGTCGTCGGCGTCACCCGGTTCAGCGCCTATCCACCGGAGGCGGCGCAAAAACCCAAGGTGGGGAGCTATGTCAACCTGAACCCGGAACGCATCATCGGCCTGGCCCCGGATCTCGTCATCGGCACGGCGGACGGGAATCCGCCCGCCGTGATCCGGCTGCTGGAGCGGGCCGGCATCCCGGTCTTTGTGCTCAATCCGCGCAATATCCGGCAGGTCATCGAGACCCTGGTCCGCGTCGGCGAGCTGTGCGGCGTGCGTGAGCGGGCCCTGGTGTTAGCTGATGGGCTGACGCGCCGGGTCGACGCGATCGTCGCCAAGACCGCAGACCGCGCCAAACCCGTCGTCTTCCTTCAGGTCAACCTGAAGCCCATCATGGCCGCGAATGGAAACACCTTTCTGAACGACCTGATCCGATTGGCGGGGGGCGTGAATATGACACGGGACGAGCCGGTCACCTACCCGCGGATCGGCTTGGAGGCAGTGATCCGCGGCCGGCCGGAGGTCATTCTGATCTCCTCCATGGACAGAGACGGGGCGTTCGAGGCGGCGAGGCGACAGTGGCTGAATTGGACACTGATACCGGCGGTCAAACATGGCCGCGTCCACCTGGTGGACTCGGATCTGACCGACCGCCCCTCACCGCGGATCGTCCGCGGGCTGGAGATCCTGGCCCGCTATATCCATCCGGACGCGGGATGGAATGACTGAATGCCGAAGCAGAATGGGAACGAGCCAAGAGATTATTTTTTCCGCAATCAACCACTATGGACTGAAAGTCCATAGTCTGGAGGACTAAAGTCCCCATCCGTGGACAAGCCACGGACTGAAAGTGAAGGGACTTAAAGTCCATAGTTTCAACTATGATGCGCTTCGCGCACTAAAGTTATTGAAGCAATGAACGCGAATCAACGCAAATCGCTCGAAATTAGTTCGCGATCATCGATGACGCTTGATTCTATTGCGTTCATTTGCGTTGATTTGCGGATAAATTGATCCCGTTTGCTCAATGTTGTCGGTAGTTGAGAGCAGCCGCACCAGGGCCTTGATTGCGACGCTCGCCATGGGCGTGGTGGTACTCGCGGTTGCCAGTGTCTCCATGCTGACGGGAACGGTGGATGTCACCCTGGCCCAAGTCCTGGCCCTGGTGGCCGGTAAGGGTGAGGCACCGGAGCAGGCGTGGCTGATTCTGATGGAAATCAGACTGCCGCGGATCCTCCTGGCGGCGCTGGTGGGCTATGCCCTGGCCTTGGGTGGGGTGGTCTTTCAGGCGGTCCTGCGCAACCCGCTCGCCGACCCCTTCATCCTCGGCGTATCGAGCGGCTCGGCCTTCGGGGCGGTCCTCGGCATCGCCCTAGGACTCGGCTTCGGATTCGGCGTCCCGGCCCTGTCCTTTGCCGGCGCCTTGTTGGCCATTGGTCTGCTGCTGGCAATCGGAATCAAGGCCATCGGCACCGAATCCTCGACCATCCTCTTGACGGGGGTGATTATCAATGCCTTCTTCACCGCGACCGTCATGTTCTTCCTGTCGGTCGCGGCCAATGAGAAGCTGCACACCATGTTGTTCTGGCTCTACGGCGATCTCTCGCAGCCGAGTTACCGCCAGCTCGCGCTCATTGCCCCCGTATTGCTGCCAGTATCCCTTATTCTGTATGGGTTCTCCCGCCATCTGGACCTCCTGGCCCTGGGGGAGGATACGGCCATGCGACTCGGCATGGACGTCGTGCGGACCAAGCTGGCGCTGCTGATCCTGGTGTCCCTGATGATCGGCGCTGTCGTCGCCTTCTCCGGCATCATCGGCTTTGTCGGGCTCATCGTTCCCCACCTGGTGAGAATGGCCTACGGCTCGGACCACCGGCTGCTGATTCCCCTCGCTGCCCTGGGCGGCGCGGCCTTCCTGATCGCCGCGGACACCCTGGCCCGGACCCTGGCGGCGCCGACCGAGCTGCCAGTGGGCGTGATCTCCGCCTTTCTGGGGGCACCCTTTTTTATCTTCCTGCTGCGGACAAAGGGCAGCCGATGGAACCGGTCTTAAGGCTCCGGGGGGTCGGCTTCGACTATGGTTCGACGCCTGTCCTTCGGAACGTCAGCCTCGAGGTTGGGAAAAGCGAGCTGCTGGGAATCCTGGGTCCGAACGGCTCGGGCAAGAGCACCCTGCTGAGCCTCATGGACGGGATACTGAAGCCACAGCAAGGCGACGTGGAGGTGCAGGGGGTTCCGCTCAGAAATCTGGGACGGGGTGCGATCGCGCGGAAGGTCGCGCTGGTGGCCCAGGAAAACCAATTCAGGTTTTCCTTCTCCGTCATGCAGGTGGTCCTCATGGGCCGGTTTCCGTATCTGAAGTGGCTCCAGCCGGAAGGGGAGCAGGATATTGCCGTGGCGCGCGCGGCGCTGGAAGCCACCCACTGTCTCGGGCTCGCCGACCGGCCGATCCACGCGCTTTCAGGGGGGGAGAGGCAACGGGCGCTGATTGCCAGGGCATTGGCGCAGGAGCCGCAAGCAATCCTGCTCGATGAGCCGACGTCCTTTCTGGATCTGAAGTTCAAGCGGGAGATCTTCCAGCTGATCGGCCGCCTGAGCAGGGAGAAGGGTTTGAGCGTGGTCGTTGTCTCCCACGATATCGATCTCGTCTCCCAGTATTGCTCCAGGATCCTCATGCTCAAGGACGGTACGGTATTCAAGACTGGTGAACCACACCAGGTGATTACTGCGCCGAATATCGAGGCAGTCTTCGAGTGTCCGGTCCAGGTCGAGCCACACCCGGTTACCGGCAGGCCACGAGTGAGTATCTTATAGCTCGATTGGGGATTCTTTTTTTCCGCAATCAACCACTATGGACTGAAAGTCCATAGTCTGGAGGACTAAAGTACTCATCCGTGGACAAGCCACGGACTGAAAGTGAAGGGACTTAAAGTCCATAGTTTCAACTATGATGCGCTTCGCGCACTAAAGTTATTGAAGCAATGAATAATCGCAGGCGTCTATTCCTATCCGGCCTGATCTCGGCGGGAATACACGCCTATGTGGTCATCACCGCCGACCCCTGGATCTACCCGCCGCGGCTGGAGCCGTCGGTAAGCGAGTCGTTACAAGTCACCCTAACCGTGGCACGGGCAGAGACGCCGGAGCCCCCAGCCGAGTATCCTGCGGACCCCGAGCCTGTGGCACCGGTCGAGGATGAAAAGGATGAATCAGAAGACTCCCCGACCGAAGCGGGGATTGTGTCTGGCAATCCCCCGGTTCACACCGCAAACGCTTCTGCCGCGACGCTGCGAGAACAGGCTAGTCAGGCGCAGCCCAATAAACGGGCAGCGAAACTGGTCCCAAATCGGCATACCGCGTCGAAGAAACGCAAGGTTGCCGCGTCCAAGGTCAGGAAATCCAAGAAGACACCCAAGCGCGCCGCGGCTAAACCGACATCTCGAAAGCGAAAGCCGAAAAGATCGGCACAGGTCCGGCCAAGCAAGCGCAACAGCACTCATGGCAAGCGCCCTGCCAGGACTAAGACTCGGAAGCCCTCGGCAAGCAAATCCGCCACTAGCAGACGCCGGGCCGGAACCAAAGCCCGTAAGCCCTCGCCCAGCAGATCCGCCAAGGCGGGTTCGCGTCCCAAGGCCACGAGCAACAGCGTCCGCAAGCCGACACTCAGGACCAATCCGCACCCCCGGTATCCGAGAAGCGCGCGCCGCAGAGGTCTGGAAGGCACGGTAGTGCTGAAAGTGCTGGTCAATACCCGTGGCCGAGTCGGGGAATGCCGAGTCCACACATCGAGCGGACACCGAATACTCGATGAACGGGCGGTGAAGACAGTGCGAAAATGGACATTCAAGCCGGGAACAAAGGGCACAAAGCCATCGGCAATGTGGATAAAGATACCAACACGGTTCCAGTTGAAATGAGCAGCAGTATAAGAAAGCCCCTCGTCATTCCGGCAGAGATGCCGGAATCCAGTGCCAGGGATGGCAACATAGAGTCGGGATCCGGACACTACACAAAGGCACACCCGGCCCAGCCGACGATCGAGCCACGGCCTATATCGCGCTATGCCCAACAGGGGTTGCCTACCCTGACGGATTCATTCAGTCAGGCTGTCGACATTTACGAAAGATCCGTGCAAGCAGGCTCCTTTTCTTTTTTTCGCCTCACCCGTCCCCACATTGATGCAAGATCAGGTAGTGGCTAAATTTAAGTGGTGAAGTCTGCCAACCCCTATCGCGTCATTCCGGCAGGGAGTGCCGGAATCCAGTGCCAGAGATGGCAAAAACAGTGGGGGTTTGAGTCATTCGAATTTATCGTTTCCTATAAGCATCTGGAACCTCTTGTGCGATGAATCGCACGCCTTAAATGGGGATCTGAGGACCGTGGCCCGCTGGAATCGTGGCTGTCCTTGGTCGGACGCCGCCGGACTGAGAAGCCCGCACGAGCGGGCCTGTTTCTTTGACCCCCCCAATTTGAAGGGTGTTGCAAAAGTCCCTCTCCCGCCGAGAGAGGGGTTGGGGAGAGGGAGTCAAAGGGCGAAGATCAGTGCCTTTTGCGACACCCTTATTTGTGGAGGGCAAAACTATGCACTGGGCCGACGTTGTTGCCGACGCGAGCCTCAAGGACCTTGCCTACAAGATCGAACTCAACGAGTACGGTCAGATCCTCATGACACCGCACTGGCCCTTGCATTCCGAGCTTCAAAGCGTGCTGCAGGAAGGGCTCAATCGTCGTATGAAAGGCGGCAGGGCCGTTCAGGAGTATGCCATCCAGACCGCAGCGGGAGTACGGGTCGCGGACGTGGCCTGGCGCTCCGCCGCGCGCTGGCGTGAGATCCGGGCCGCGGGAACGGCCCCCGCGCCGGTAGCCCCGGAGATCTGCATAGAAGTTCGATCTCGCAGTAATACGGACGCGGAACTGGCTACCAAGCGAGCCTTGTATTTCGACGCCGGCGCGCTGGAAGTATGGGTCTGCGACGAAGAGGGCCACCTCCGATTCTTCGATCCCGGCAATGAATTGGCGCAATCGAACCTGGTACCATCCTTTCCGACCCGTATCCAAGTCTAATCTTAGGGGCTGTTGATATTCATCGTTCACGGCTCGATTGTGGCCCTTTTCCGCGCTGACGGCGTTGCGGCTCGTCAAAATAGGCCGGCTATTCCTCCTTGCCGCGTCTGGCCAGCACGAAAAATGTTTCGCAATCGCCCTCGCTCAGATAAATATCAACAGCCCCTAGCCTCTGGTGACCTCAATGCAGCTGAGAGTTCGGTTCGAGGAATCAACCACTATGGACTTAAAGTCCATAGTTTCAACTATGATGCGCTTCGCGCACTAAAGTTATTGAAGCAATGAATTGCTGATGGGGCATCGAGACGCGGAGGAGAGCCGCTATCAGGCCCTCTTATCCGGTGAGGGCTGCATGAAGGCCCTGTTTAAAACCATTAAGATGGCCGCGAGCGGGCAAGGTCTCGGGCGGGTATTCATCACCGGCGTGTCGCCGGTCGCCATGAGTGATCTCACCAGCGCCTACAATGTGGCGGGGAATATCTATCTACTCCCGCAATTCAATACGTTGTGCGGTTTCCGGGAAGCGGAGATCGATGCGGTCCTGTCGAGGATCACCGAGGAATGCAATTTTCCCCAATCCGATGCGAATGAGGCGCTTGCCATGATGCGGACCTTCTATAACGGCTATCGCTTCAGCCGGAATACCGAAGAGCAGGTCTACAATCCGACCCTCGCGCTCTACTTCCTGAAGGTCTTCCAACGTGACTGCCGCTATCCGGACAGAATTCTGGATAGCAACCTGGCCATGGATCGAGGCAAGATGCACTATATCTCCCGCTTGCCCGAGGGCCGAAAACTCATCTTCAATGCCCTGGCGGAAACGGAATCCGTAACGATTTTCGATCTAGCCGATCGCTTCGGTGTGGAAGATATACTCCACGCCCCCAAGGATACCGGCTTTGTGGCATCACCCCTGTACTATTTCGGCATCCTGACCCTGGGCGGCGTGACACCTTTCGGTGAGCTCGTGCTGACCATTCCGAACCTGGTCATCCGCAAGCTCTACGCCGAAAGCATCAAGGAACTGTTGTTACCGGAGGGGAAAGCACTGGACTTGGCGCGTCGGGCCGCCGAGGCCCTATACCAGCGCGGCGATCTGCAGCCTTTGTGCGACTTCGTGGAACAGAAGTATTTCAAGGTGTTCAGCAACCGCGATTATGCCTGGAGCAACGAGCTAACCGTCAAGACCGCGTTTTTGACCCTGCTGTTCAACGATACCCTCTATATCATGGAATCGGAGGCAGAGACAGAACGCGGTCATGCGGATCTGACCATGATCGTGCGCCCGGACAGGCGTCAGTACCGGATACTGGATATCCTGATCGAGTTCAAATTCGTCTCCCCCAAAGAGGCCGGACTCGATGGTAAGACCCTCGAGCAAATGGATCGCGCGGCCCTGCAGGCGCTGCCCGCCGTGCAGAGCAAACAACGCGAGGCTGAGGCGGGTCTGGCGCGCTATCGGGCCAAGCTGACGGCTAAATTCGGCGAGCTGCCGCGCCTGCACAGCTTCAGTGTGGTGGCGGTCGGGTTCGAGCGGCTGGTGTTTGCGCCGTCGGAATAAGGGACGGTAAGCAGCGGAAAACAGGTCTGCCATCCCTGGCATCTGGATCCCGGCGTCTCAGCCGGGACGACGGTCCTTCTTTTCCCGTCATTCCGGCAGGGAATACCGGAATCCAGGGCCAGGGATGGCAAAGACAATGGGGACTCGAATCACCAGATCACACAACCACACCAGTTTAAATTCAACTACTACCCAAAAAAGATATGAGGAAACCGTACAAAGTGCAGGTTACTCACTCGCCGTCGATGGTTTGGTTGAGCTTTCCATTTCCTCTCCTGCCTTGACAGAGACGTCGCGCAGATCGCTGTAGTAGGTGAAGAATGCCTCGGCGATGTGACCGTAGAACAGGATGCCTCGGTTTTGGTGATCGGGTCCCATGTTGGGAAAGGTGACAAAGGCAATGTGTGTCTTGTCCGACAGCTGTGCATATATCCCATCAATACGCGTGAAGTGTTCCTGCGCTGGAACCGTCACGATCTTACCGCTTGGCACCAGTTCTTTGAGAATCGATTCTGCTTTCTTGATGTCTTCCGATGAGCAGACTTTGTCCGTCGTCAGCCGGGTGAAGGATGCGCCGGGAGGTGGAAGCCGCGAAAGGTCTTGCTCCCCGTAGATAGTCGGGTTTTCCCGGAAGCATGTGCCTATCACCTCTCCCGCCGCGTGTTCGTACACATGGTTTGCAATCTTGAAGTTCTCGTGGGGACTGCGGGAGAGGAAGTAATAGCCGTCGAAGGATTGCACCGACTTGCCGAGTTTCGCGATTATCCGGTGAGCTTGGCCGGTCAAGCCGGCTTTCTTCTTCTTCCTCCATTCCCACAGGCGGTCAAGGCCGAAACCGACAAGCAGCATGACCATGCCGACCACGCCATTCACGATCCAGTCCATTTGATTCCCCCTAAGCCCAATACCTATTCAGCGGCCTTCCAATACTACCAGGGCATGGGCGGCGATCGGATAGCTGGTCTCGGGCCAGGGTTTCTGTTCGTCCTTGGTCAGGATGTCCATCGGTGTCGCGCGGGCGGTGTCCAGCGCCAGGTGCCAGGCGCGTCCATCCAACACCCGCAGCGCGAAGGTCTGATGCGTCTTGCCCATGTTCATCAGGACCAGCAGATCCTCCTCATCCGGCCCCGTGCCTGCCAGGGTAAAGCCCAGGCCGTGGCTATTCGGATCGTCCCACCGCGGGGGTCTTCCGTCGGGACCTTGCCAGCTGATGTCCGGCAACGGCGAGCCTCCCCGCGGCTGCCCGCTCAGAAAATACCGGCGCTGCAGGTTCGGATGGCGTTTGCGAAGGACGATCAGCTCCCTGACGAAGCGCAGCATATCCCCGTTGCGCTCGAGGAGTGCCCAATCGAACCAGCCCGTCTCGTTGTCTTGACACCAGACGTTGTTGTTACCGCCCTGGGTACGCAGTACCTCATCGCCGGCCAGTAGCATAGGAACGCCCTGGCTCAGAAACAGCAGGCCCAGGAAATTCTTGGCCTGACGTTTACGCAAGGCACGGATCTCGGGGTCATCGCTCACGCCCTCGACCCCACAGTTCCAGCTCAGGTTATGGTCGCAACCGTCCCGGTCGCCCTCGCCGTTGGCCTGGTTGTGTTTGCGCTCGTAGCTCACCAGATCGTGCAGGGTAAAGCCATCGTGGCAGGTGATGAAGTTGACGCTGTTGATGGGGAGGCGCAGGTTCGCTTGATAGAGGTCGCTGCTGCCGGCGATGCGGCTCGCTACCTCGCCGATGTTACCGGGATCGCCGCGGACGAACCGGCGCAGGCTGTCGCGGTAGCGCCCGTTCCATTCCATCCAGCGGTAGCCGGGGAAGGTCCCTACCTGATAGAGCCCCGCCGCGTCCCAGGCCTCGGCGATGATCTTGGTGCTGGCGAGCACGTCCGACAGCTCGATCCCCCACAGCAGGGGCGGATTGTGCAGGGGCTGGCCCTCCTCGTCCCGCGCCAGGGCGCTGGCCAGATCGAAACGGAAGCCTTCCACGTGCATCTCGCGGACCCAGTACTCCAGACATTCGATGATGAAGCGGGCCACCAGCGGATGATTGGCGTTGACCGTGTTGCCGCAGCCCGTAAAGTCCAGGTAGATACTCTTATCGATCCGATCGAGGATATAGAAGGTTTCATTGCCGAAACCTTTGAGGCTGATGACCGGCCCGCCGCCGTCACTTTCCGCGGTGTGGTTGAAGACGACATCCAGGATCACGCCGATGCCGGCCCGGTGCAGGGCCTTGACCATATCCCGGAACTCGGTGCGATGGGTGACCGCCTCAGGTGAGGTACAGTAACCTGGATGCGGCGAGAAGAAGCTGTGGGTACTGTAGCCCCAGTAATTGGTCAGCCCCTTCTCCCACACCTGCTCGGGTACGTCCTGGACGTCGAAGGCCATCACCGGCATCAGCTCCACATGGGTAATGCCGAGGGATTCCAGATAGGGGATCTTCTCGACGACGCCGGCGAAGGTCCCCGGGGAACGAACGCCCGATGAGGTGTGGCAGGTAAAGCCGCCCACGTGCAGCTCGTAGACGATCATCTGCTCGCCGGGCAGATACAAGGGGGTATCCCCCTCCCAGTCATAGTCGTCCGCGAGCACCACCGCCCGCGGTGAGTCGTGGGGTTTGATGCCGTTGCGTTGGCGTTCCCAGCGGTCCCAGGTATCGGTAGTTACGGCCCGGCCCCAGGGGTCGACCAGTTCCACCCGCGGATCGAAACGCCAGCCCTGGGCCTGGGGGTCGTTGGGGCCGTCCATGCGCCAGGTATAGTGGGTCCCCGGCGGTAGATCCACTACCAGCACGTGCCAGGAGAAGAAGGTGTGATTGATTTCCGGGTCCAGAGGGATGATCTGGAACGGCTCCGGGCTGCGGGCATCCTCGTACAGCAGCAGCTCGGCGCCGGTGGCGTGACGGCTGTAGACGGAGAAATTGACACCTGCGTCTTCCAGCGTCGCACCGGCTGGATGACGGCGGCCGGGACGGGTCTCGTAGGGACCGGATGGTCTGCTCATCGCGAGCTCCGAACAGGGATTAACGAACGATTGCGAAGTATATCACGGGACACCGACCGTCCCGTTTGAGGTAGGGCAAGCCACCGCGGTAAGTGCCTGTAAATCTTATCGAAAATCCAGATAAATCCCTTTTTGGTCAGAAGATTGCGCAGATTATTTCATGTTTAATCTGCGGATGGGTAATGATATTTTCGGTAGTGGCAGAATTTTAAGTGGTTAGGTCTACCAGCCTCTACCGCGTCATTCCGGCAGGGAATACCGGAATCCAGTGCCATGGATGGCAAAAACAGTGGGGATCGAATCAATAAATCGCACAACCGAGCCATATTTTTAGGTGGTTAGTGCGACGGCCTGGCCCGATCCAGCTTGCGGTAGCCGATTGCCTCGCTCAGGTGCGCGGTCTCGATACGATCGCAGGCTGCCAGATCGGCAATGGTGCGCGCTACCTTGAGCACACGGTGGTAGGCCCGGGCGGATAGTCCGAGCTGCTGGAAGGCTTGGCCCATCAGCTGGCGAGCGGCCTCCTCCAAGGGACAGGTACGATCGATCTCGCTCGGGGTGAGCGACTGATTGGGTTTGCCGGCCCGGCTGAGCTGACGTTCACGCGCCAGCTCCACCCGGGCCCGGACCTGATCGCTGGTCTCGACGTTATCCGCCGCGGGTACGTTGAGGTGATCGGCACTCACCCGCGGGACCTCCACGTGTAGGTCGATGCGGTCCAGCAGGGGCCCCGAGATACGGGCGCGGTAGCGGGCGACCTGCTCGGCGGTGCAGCTGCATCGTGAGCTGGCGTCGCCCAGGTAGCCGCAGGGACAGGGGTTCATGGCAGCCACGAGCTGGAAGCGGGCGGGGAACTCGGCCTGGCGGGCGGCGCGGGAGGTATGGATGTGGCCGGACTCCAGGGGCTCGCGCAGTGCCTCCAGCACCCGCCGATCGAACTCCGGGAACTCGTCGAGGAATAGAACCCCCTGATGGGCCAGCGAGATGGACGCGGGTTGCCGCCGCCACCGACCAGGGCGACGCTCGAGGCCGTGTGGTGAGGGGCACGGAACGGACGCCGGCGCCAGTCTCGCGGGTCGAAGGGCGCGCGTCCGCTCACCGAGCGTACGGCCGCCGCCTCCAGGGCCTCGCCCTCGGTCATGAGCGGCAGGATGCCGGGCAGCCGGTTGGCGAGCATGGATTTGCTGGTGCCTGGGGGGCCGAGAAACAGGAGGCTGTGACCACCCACTGCGGCAATCTCCAGGGCGCGCTTTGCCTGCTCCTGACCCCGGACCTCCGCCAAGTCCGGATACTCGACCGGGGACGGCGCCAGGTGCAGGCGCTCGAATGGGGACAGCAAGGCGGTGCCGTTGAGGTGTTCGCAGACCTCGAGCAAGTGTTCCGCGAGATGGTAAGGCCGCTCACCAGGGCCGCCTCGTCCGCGTTCTCGCGCGGCAGGACGAGTGCCCTTCCCGCATCCCGTGCCGCCAGGGCCACCGGCAGGACACCGGCCACCGGGCGCAGGTCCCCCGAGAGGGCGAGCTCCCCGAGCAGCTCCAAACGACCGAGCAGATCGCACTTGAGCTGACCGGACGCACCCAGGACACCCGCGGCGATGGGCAGGTCGAAGCGTCCCCCTTCTTTGGGCAGGTCCGCCGGGGCCAAGTTGATGGTCACGCGGCCGACCGGAAACCAGAAGCGGCTGTTGAGCAGGGCACCACGCACCCGGTCCTTGCTCTCCTTGACCGCCAGCTCGGGCAGGCCGACGATAGACAGCGCCGGCAGCCCCCCCGCGAGATGTACCTCCACGGTTACGGCCGGGGCCTGGATGCCCTCCCGCGCGCGGCTGTTGAGGACACAGAGACTCAAGTGGGCCCTGTAACCAACTCGTCCGAGGTGGACCGCTGTTGTAGTCCCTCGTTGGAACCGGACAATTGCTCCAGCTCCGCGACCAGCGCCTCGAGCCGTTCCAACTTCTCGCGGGTACGCGCGAGCACCGCCGCCTGGACGTCGAACTCCTCGCGGGTGACCAAATCGAGCTTGGCCAGCCCGCCTTCGAGGGACGCCCGCAGATTACGGTTGATGTCTTCCTGTAACGCCTGCACGCCCTTGGGGAGACTGTCAGACAGGCGTTGAGCGAGGTCATCCAGCTGTTTGGGGACCAACATATATAAGGAACCTTCAGCGGTCTGTGTTCAGATCCCATTATACACCCATCATCCGGGTGTCTTTCGATCCGGCTACCAGTCACCGGCAAGGTAGGGTGGGCTGTGCCCACCGATTGCCGGCTGTGCCCACCGGCTGATGTCGGTTGCGTCGAGGCGCCGGCACGAACACCGACCGGATAAGGGGGCAGTTGTCAGGGGGCAGGGAAAGCCGGGTTCGTCCCTGAACTTAGCGTACATCTTGGTGTAGGATGGGCAAAGCAGAGCGTCCCGGTAGGCCGATCCGCGGTGTCGGTCATTCCGCCGGGCTTCCCAAACCGCGGCGACTGGTTGGAAGACGGATCGAGCGTAGCGTGCCCATCAAATCCTGGGCGCAATCTTGAGTGATTCGGTGTTGCCGGGAGGAGCTGATGGGACAGGATTTCAAAGGATTCACAGGATTTCTTTTAGTTAATGCAAACATCCTGTGAAATCTTGTCAATCCTGTACTATTGAAAGCCGCTGAAGCGCGGCATGCTTATCGAATCCGGTGATGGGCACGCTGCGCGTGGTGCATCTTATAGGCAGCTGCGGCTCGCAAACCTCCCTGCAATGACCGCAACCTAAAACCTTGCCTGATGGACGCTTGCTTTGCCCATCCTACGGGCTCGGGCTAAATGTCAACAGGACCTAGGCAATACCGAGCAGCTTGTGGATCTGAAGGCTCAGCCGCCAGCGGGGGTGGTCCATGCAGTAGGTCAATGTGTCCCGTGTGTTTTGCTCCAGGTTTGGCCCGTCCATGGGTTGCAGGAAGAAATAATCGAACGCCAGCTGCTCGAAGCGCTCCGGCGGTGCCTCTGGTTGGGGATAGACCAGCTTCAGCTCGTTGCCTGACCCTACCGCAAGCTCCGCATTCGCCTTCGGGCTGACGCAGATCCAATCGAGACCCGGGAGAGCAGGTATAGTCCCATTGGTCTCCACGGCTATCCGGAAGCTGCGGGCATGCAGCGCCGCGATCAGATCTTCGTCGAGTTGCAGGAGGGGCTCACCGCCGGTGCAGACGACGAAGGGGGCTATGATCTTCCCGGTCTGCCGCGGCCAGGTTGCGACAATCCTGTCCGCCAGCTCCGCCGCATCCCGGTAGGTGCCGCCGTTCTTCCCGTCGGTACCTCGAAAATCCGTATCGCAGAACCGGCAAACGGCCTCGGATCTGTCCCGCTCTCGCCCCGTCCAGAGATTGCAGCCGGCAAAGCGACACAAGACCACTGCACGACCCGTGTTTGCGCCCTCCCCTTGCAGGCTGTAGAAGATCTCCTTGACGGCATAGGTCATGACGGCAGGGCCAGACCCGGATCGCCCCAGCACAGCAGGACCCCGCAACCGGGGGGCTCCTGCAAGTCGATATGGTCGAGCTGCGGGAGTTGGGCCACTACCGCTTCGTGTAGCCATCGAGCCGGACTCACCGGATCGGTGCCACCGAGGCGCAGCAGCTCATTGAGCAGTCGACGGTTGAGTTGTCTGTATAGGGATTGGAAGCGCGCTTTGACATTACCATAATCCAGGACCCAACCCATGACCTGGTCCAGGGGTACGCTCAGGTACAACCGCACCAGGTAGTGTGACCGTGCAGACGCCGCGATCCGTGTCCCTCCGGCAGGATGGACACCCGTGCCGCCTCGAACGGGACAGACGATAGGCGCAGGAGACGCGCCGTCACGGCGCGGATATCCCGAATCCGGTGAGCAAGGGATCAGCGATCCCGGCTTCGGCAAAGCCCTTGGCGCGCAGCCGGCAGGCATCACACCGGCGGCAGGGGCGACCGTTGGAATCCGGATCATAACAGCTGCTGGTAAGGGCATAGTCCAGGCCCAGCCCTATACCCTTACGGATAATCTGCGCCTTGGTCAACTGGATCAAAGGGGCGTGGATCTCGATGCTCCGGTGCCTTTCGGTGCCCAGCTTGGTAGCCAGATTGGCCATGCGCTCGTAGGCCGCGATGTACTCGGGCCGACAATCGGGATAGCCGGAGTAATCGCGGGCATTGACACCGATGAAGATGTCGCCCGCCTCTAGTACTTCTGCCCAGGCCAGAGCGAAGGACAAGAAGACGGTATTGCGCGCCGGGACATAGGTGACCGGGATACCATCCTCTATTTGCTCCAAACCCCGGTCCTTCGGCACCGCCAGGTCACCGGTGAGGGCCGACCCGCCGAAACGGCGCAGATCGATGTCCAGAGTGAGATGCTCGGCCGCATCTAAAGCCTGCGCCACCCGGACCGCGGACTCGAGCTCTATCTGGTGTCGCTGGCCATATCTGAAGGACAGGGCGTAGGCCTCGAACCCCTCCGCCTTGGCGATGGCCAGGGTCGTCGCGGAGTCCAGCCCGCCACTGAGGAGAACCACTGCCCTGGTCATACATGCACCTGCATCGAGGTAGGTTTTGAAGTTCTGGTCGTGACTCATAGACCGATTTTAACCGATTCGCCGGCAGGGGCGTGTACAATTATCACAGCGTCCACTGCGGAGGAAGGGCATGTCTTCCTCCTAAGAGGCTGTATAAAAACTAACCAAACTGTAGGGTGGGCTGTGCCCACCACATACGACGCCTGAGAGGTGGGCACAGCCCACCCTACGGGCACGATTCTATTAAAATAAATGGATTAGTTTTTAGACAGCCTCTAAGATTCGCAAACGGAAAAAGGAAAAGTACGGCGTTTATCGTTTAGAGTGCGGGGAATATGTAGTGTCACGGAATGTAACCGTTCAGCCCCCACATCGTCATTCGGCAGGGAGTGCCGGAATTCAGGGCCATGGATGGTAAAAACAGCGGGGGGCTAAACGATTACCACAGAATGCTGACATTGATATAAGGGCACCTTTAAAAATAGGCATTTTCACCAATCAAGCGACTCTAAACCATTGATTGTTGAGATAGACTGTAGACGAAAACCGTATTTTTCAAAGTGCCCATAAGAGAATACAAGTAAGAATGCGGAAGTTACGCCTTTGAACATCAAATCACGCAGAGAATGTCATGAAGAAAAACCTGTTGTTGAGTGTAGTGGCCGGACTGGTGTTGTTTGTCTGGGGATTTATTTCCTGGGCAGTATTACCTTGGCATATGATGGTAGCCAACGGATTTGCGGATGAGGCCGCGGTCTCGCAGGTCCTCAAAGAGAATGCACCACGGGAGGGCGTGTACTATTTACCGTTCTCCGAACAGGACCACGGCCCCGACCAGGTGGGAGCGTTTGCCAATGTACTGCCACACGGCACCGAGATGAATATGGGGAGACAAATGGCTATCGGCCTGATTACCCAGATCATGTCGGCCTTTCTCGTGCTGACGCTCGTGGGCATGACCGGCGGTCTGACCTACTGGGGGAAGGTCGGATTCTTCGCACTCGTGGGTCTGACAATCGGTTTTGTCAGCCATGTACCCTATTGGAACTGGTTCTCGTTTCCGGTGCTCTATGTCGGCGTCACGATCCTGGACATTCTGGTCGGTTGGATATTGGTTGGTTTGGTGGTCGCAAAATTCGTGCATAGTAAAGCATGAAGTTTGGATGCCGTTAGAAATCCAATGAGAGGCAAGAATGGGCGCCACGCATGTAACCGTAACCATCAGAAATCCCGCCGACCCGGAGAGGGCCTGGGAAGGTCTGTTTTTGGTCGACACAGGTGCGGTCGATTCGCTTGTGCCTAAAGACCGGCTGGAAGCGATTGGCTTAAAACCCAAGGCCAAGCGTATCTACGAGCTTGCGGACGGCAGCGAAACAAAAATGGATATAACCACAGGCGATATCGAGTTCATGGGTGAAATCGTCGGCGGTACACTAATTTTCGGCGCTGCCGAGTCTGAGCCTATCCTTGGCGTCACCGCACTGGAATCTGTTGGGATTGTGGTTGATCCCCGCAATCAAACCTTGAAGCGAATGCCGGCTGCTCGGTTAAAGTAAGACACCTTCGCGGGCAATACTAAATAACGCTGAATAGCGCCGAGATCGAAGGAGAAGAGTCCGCAAATGGATGCCAATGGACGCAAAGCAATCCTGAATAATTTAGCACAGTTTGGGGGACCAGACTTTTCTTATCCACAGATTACGCAGATTTCCGCAGATTAAGAACGAAATAATCGTGAAAATCTGCGTATTAAAAAGACGCCTTCGCAGGCAACACCAAACAGCGCCAGGATCGAATAGCCTGTAGGTTGGGGTGAGGAACAAACCCCAACATCGGCTTTCCCGGTTGGGTTGTTGGGGTTCGTTCCTCGCCCCAACCTACGCGAACTGCGGACAGGTTATAGAACCACACGGGATTTTTAAGTGGCAGTAACGACGCCGATCGACGCAGTAATTCGCATCGCCATGGGGATCGAGTACGACGGTAGCGCGTTTCACGGTTGGCAGCTACAGGACAATCAGCGTACGGTTCAGGGACAGTTGGAACGGGCCATCGGTAGGGTTGCCGATCACGCGGTCTGCGTCCACTGTGCCGGGCGCACTGATGCTGGGGTCCATGCCATCGAGCAGGTCATTCACTTCGATACCAGAGCGGAGCGGAGCAAACGGTCCTGGGTGCTGGGTACCAACGTCAATCTTCCGCCGGATGTCAATGTGCTCTGGGCCAGCCCGGTGAACGCGGAGTTCCACGCCCGTTTCAGCGCCACCGCCCGTCACTATCTTTATCGCATCCTGTCACGACCGACGCGCTCGTCCCTGCTGCGCAACCAAACAGTATGGGTGCACCGGGCACTCGACCCGGACGCGATGCGTCGCGCCGGGTCGGATCTGGTCGGCAAGCACGATTTTTCCAGCTTTCGAGCCCTCGGTTGCCAGGCCAAGAGCCCGGTGCGGCACGTGCATTACATCAGCCTAGAGCGGTACGGAGAGGTGCTTGAGCTGCGTATCGGGGCGGATGGCTTTCTGCACCATATGGTACGCAACATCGCCGGCGTTCTCATGGCCATCGGGTGCGGTGACCAGCCGGTCTCCTGGGTCCGCGAGTTGCTGCGGATCCGTGATCGCAGGCGCGGTGGTGTCACCGCTCCGCCCCAGGGCCTATACTTTCTGCGCGCGGACTACCCGGAGGGGTTCGACCTGCCGCAGGCAAAGCAGACAGGTGACCCAGAATTAAATTGGCGGAGAGGGTGGGATTCGAACCCACGGAAGGCTGACGCCTTCACTTGATTTCGAGTCAAGCCCGTTCAACCGCTCCGGCACCTCTCCAGGTTGCCGCAGTTCTAGGGGCCGTTAACATTCATCATTCACGGTCCGATTGTGGCCCTTTTCCGCGCTGACGGCGTTGCGGCTCGTCAAAATAGGCCGGCTATTCTTCCTCACCGCGCCTTGTCAGCACGAAAAATTCCTCGCAATCGCCCGCGTTCGGATAAATGTCAACAGCCCCTGGTGATGGCTACGGCGAATAAAAAATTATAACCGCTTAGCGTATGATTCGTCTCCAGGTCGGGGTGATATTCGGATTTATTCCTATGCTCAAAGAGATGATCGCTTTTATCGGCGGTGGCAATATGGCTGCCAGCCTCATCGCCGGCCTCCTGGCCGATGGATACGATTCTGGGAGGCTGGTGGTGGGCGATCCCGACGCGTCCAAGCGTGATGCATTAGCTGCCCGTTTCGGTGTGAGGACCACGGGGGATAATGCCGAAGCAGTGGACGATGCCGATCTGGTCGTCCTGAGCGTCAAGCCGCAGCTGGCCCGCCGGGTGTGCCGGGAGCTGTCTCCAACCTTGGGGCAATCTCGGCCGCTGTTCGTCTCGGTGATGGCCGGCATCCGCGAGCAGAGCATCCGGGAATGGCTCGGTGGTGGCATCCCCCTGGTGCGGGCTATGCCCAACACCCCGGCGATGATTCAGGCCGGGGCCATCGTCCTGCACGCCACGCCGGAGACTTCACCAGCCCAACGTAACCAGGCGGAGACGGTGCTGCGCGCCGGTGGCCTGACCCGATGGGTGGACCAGGAAGCGCAGATGGATGCGGTCACTGCCCTATCCGGTAGTGGTCCCGCCTATTTTTTCCTGTTGATGGAGATCCTCGAGCAAGCGGGCATCGGGCTCGGCTTGGAGGCGGAGAACGCCCGGCTACTGACGATCCAGACTGCGCTGGGTGCCGCCCGCATGGCGATGGAGAGTGATGACTCACCCCATGCGTTGCGGGAGCGGGTCACCTCCTCCGGCGGCACCACGGAGCGGGCCCTGGACACCCTGGAGTCCGGCGGTATCCGAACCCTGGTTACACGGGCGGTCAACGCCGCGTGTGAGCGTTCCGAGGAGTTGTCGCGCCTACTTACGGATGCCCCATGACTGGTTCTTATTTCACCAACCCGATCGTTTTCCTGATCCAGACCCTGTTTGGCCTGTTCACGGTGGTGGTCCTGTTGCGGTTCCTCCTGCAATGGGTGCGGGCGGATTTCTACAACCCGGTTTCCCAGTTCGTGGTCAAGGTAACGACCCCGGTCCTGCGTCCCTTCCGGCGGCTGATTCCCGGCTCCGCGGGCCTGGACTTGGCGGCCTTGGTGCTGGCCTGGCTGGTCAAGGGCCTCGAGCTGGGCATCGTGGCCCTGATCCTGCATCCGGGGGTCAATCCGCTGGGGGCACCGGCCTGGGCGCTGCCCGAACTGGTCGATCTCACGATCGACATCTTCATCTTCGCCATTATCATCCGCGTCATCATGAGCTGGCTCAATCCGGACCCCTATCACTCGCATCCGTTGACAAGCCTGCTCGACAGTTTGACGGAGCCCGTTATGGGTCCGGCGCGTCGTCTGTTACCGCCCATCGGGGGGCTGGACCTCTCGCCCGTACTGGTCATGATCGGCCTGTTTCTGCTGAAGATGCTGTTGATCCCACCCTTGAACCTGGTAACCGGAAATCCGTTTTGAAGGCGAAGCAAAAACTCGCCTGTCCAGTCACGATTCGTGTAGCCTCTCCATATGTTCAATAGCCAATCGAGGAATCTCAAGTGAAACGCCTGCAATCTGTCCCCTTGCTGCTGACCCTTATTATGCTATCGGCACCCTTTTCCGCGGTGGCCGAAAACAGCACGACCGTTGGCGGCTTCACCGTCCATTACAACGCCTTGACGACCTCTACCCTCACCCCCGAGGTAGCCAAGGCCTACGGCATCCAGCGCAGCAAATACCGGGGCATGTTGAACGTCAGCGTGATCAAGGAGAAGGAAGGGACCACGGGCACGCCGGTACCGGGTCGCGTCCAAGTCAAGACCCTGGCCCTGACCGGCCAGGGCGCGCCGCTTGCCATGCGCGAGATCAAGGAGCAACGAGCGGTCTACTATATCGGCGAGTTTCCGATCCAGGACCAGGAAAAGGTCAACTTCGCCATCGAGGTGACACCCGAGGGAACCAGTGAGACCTTTATCGTGAAAATGGAGCAACAGTTCTTCACGGACTGATGGGTCGCGGGGTGAAGGACCGTCAGTCGGCTTAGCATAGCCCCCCGGTCGATAGGTACCTGCCTGGTGTGTCGACAAGCCGCCAGGCGGGTAACGGTAAGCGTTCATCACGTGACTGACTAATGCTTTATTTCCGTGCCTCCAAAAATTCCATGACAGTCACGGCCATTTTCCGCCTTTCAGTAATGCCTCCGGACTCTCGAATGGTCGGTGAGTAGTCCGGTTAGCCGTTCCTGTCCAGCAGCGCCTTTACCGCCGGCGGCGATGTGCCCCTCACAGCCTTGGTGCCCGTTGTCGCGGCAGGGTCCGCTGTACGGACCTTCCAAAGATCGACACGCCCTAACTACTCAGCTCGTCCACCCACATGGCGGTTGCGCCTGCGACGGCGCTCGGCATCACGATGAAGTTCACGACCGGGACCATGGTCAGCCCGGCTGTGGCGGCACCGAAGCTGAGTCCCAACATACGCTTCCGGCGTAGACGCGCACGCATCTCCCGGAACCTGAGGCCATGATTACCCATGGGGTAGTCGCTGTACTCCAGGGTGAGTATCCAGGCCATATAAAGAAACCAGAGCACGGGGGCGGCCAGGTTGATTCCGGGGATCAGGAACAGGATCAGGAAGGGGACGGCTGCGAGGACGGCGAACCGCAGCTTACTCAGCTCGTCGATCAGGGTGGGTACCAGCGTTATCAGGGCCTTCTTCCAACCGCCGTCCTCGTGCAGTGGTCGGCCGGTGAGATACAGCTCCACCTTCTCCGCCAGCAGACTGTTGAAAGGGGAGGCGAGCAGATTCGCCACCAGGGTGAAGCTGTAGAAGACGAGGATCACCAGGACCAGGACAAACAAGGGCCAGAGGATCCAGTCCAGCCAGTGGAGCCAGGAAGGGATCCGGGACTCCATCCAGGTCAGGAAGGACTCGAACTGGGAGACCCCATACCAGATGGCGGCGGAGAACACCAGGATGTTGATCAGCAGGGGTAGCAACACGAAGCGCCGGAGTCCCGGCTGCATGATGAGTCGCATGCCTTTGAGGAGATAGCCGGCGCCGCTGATGGGATTGACTGGCATGGATCTCACCGCCGTGGATTGTTTGAGATACCCGTAAGGTCTGAGCAAAGTCTACAGGGTATCAGGCCCCGTTGGCGTCCCGATCGATCAGGACGTCCACCCCCCTGGTGCTACCGATACCGGCCACCGGCAGGGGCTCGCCCGCCCTCCATGCGGCGATGGGACCCCTTTTTTCGGCCCCCGTCGCTAAAATCATGATCGCGCGGGACTCGTTCAAGGCGTGCGCGCTCAGGCTGACCCGGTCCGGTGGGGGTTTGGGCGCCCCATGGATGGGATGCGTCAGTTCCGCAGCCGGATGTACCTGGCCCGGGAAGAGGCTGGCGGTGTGGCCGTCTTCCCCCATTCCTAGGGTGACCAGATCGAAGGGCAGGGCGACGCTCACCGAATGCCGATAAGCGGCAGCGGCCGCTTCGGCCCCGAGTTCGGCGGGAATGGGGTGGATATTCGCTGCGGGGATCGGGACCCGGTCGAGCCAGGCAAGGGCGGCGGCCCGGCTGTTGCGTCCGTCGTGATCGGGCGGTAGGCAACGCTCGTCGCTGAAATAGAGGTGCCAGCCGGTCCAGTCGGCCGCTGTTTGGGATAATAGCCGGTAGGTCCGGAGTGGTGTGCGCCCGCCGGCCAACACCATGCGAAAGGCGCCGCGCGCCGCGATCGACGTCTCGGCCGCGGCCAGGATGCGCCGCGCGACCTCGGCGGCGACGGCGGCGGCATCCTCGCAGACATGCCATCGGGTCGAGTGGTGCATTGGAAGGGTTCTCTTGACCTGGACTATTCCGCGATCAAAAACCGTAGTTTCTATTGTAGTTGGGTCAGTCGTCGATGGGCACAGCCTATTTACAAAGAACGCCAGCGAGGCTTCGCCTCAAGCCCACGAGTGCCCAACTCGAGCGTCGTCGCAAAACGCCAATCGGACAGGATTGACAGGATGTTTATCTTTCCTGAATTTCCGACGCTCGATCACGCCCTGACCAAACCGGCAAGCATTCTTCACACCAAAAAATCCTGTTAATCCTGAACATCCTGTTAATCCTGTACCATTAGCCGACGAGACGAGACGTCGCCCTAAAGAGGCTGTCTAAAAACTAAGCCATTGATTTTCATAGAACCGTACCCGTAGGGTGGGCTGTGCCAACCGGTCAGGCGTCGTATTCGGTGGGCACAGCCCACCCTACGGGTTAGTTAGTTCTTAGACAGTCTCTAAGCCCACCAGGCGGGAATGTTTTGTGCCGTGCACAAACTTGACTCAGTTGTATGGCATTGGGTTGCAGGGGAGGAGGAAAAGGTGGCACTGAGAATCAAGAGTCATTGGTGGAATGCGGAGCAGGAAAGGTCCGTGCCGGAGATCGCGGGTGCACTCGCCTTTATTGCCTGGCGTCTTTCCGTGGAGAAGGCCGTCAACCTGCATTGTGAGCGTTTCGTCTATACGGACGATCGGCAACGTATGGCGGTCATCCAGGAGTATCTCGTTTTCCTGATCCAGATCGCCGACCGCCTATGTTACGGCATCATGAGCGAAGATGACCGCCGCACCCTGATTACCACTGTCGTCACCAAGGTCATCGAACACCTCCAGGACAATAGTCGCGACCTCTTCGGCGGCGGCGACCATGGTCGCCCCTTTATCGCATTGCTCAACCGGCGTTCCGACGAGTACGCCCAGCTCCACTTCGACGACGAAGGACCTGGCTATCCCTTCCTGCGGCACCTGGGCTACGAAATACAGTGTGTCATGGGACAGCAGGAGGAGAACCGCTGGGTCATCGACCAGGTGATGGACAAGGACGGTTGGGAGGCCTATAAGCAGTTTACCGGCGCATTCAGGAGTCTGTTCGAGTAGCCTATTGTTTTTCCTCACCGTTCAACGGTCTGTCCGGGGACTTCAAGCTCGGCCAGGCTACACGTAAATAGAGCAGCATGGACCAGAGGGTCAGGACCGCGGCGATATAGAGCAACCCCATCCCGAAACCGTAAAGCGGCGAGTCCGTATCGTCCCGACTGGAAATCAACAGGATGATGGCGATCATCTGCGCCGTGGTCTTGAACTTTGCGACCTTTGAGACGGCGACCTGCGTCCGGGCCCCGATCTCGGCCATCCACTCGCGTAGGGCGGAGACGGCGATTTCGCGGCCGATGATGATTGCCGCCGGGAGGGCCAGGGCCGCCCGTGGATCCGACTGCACCAGCAGCACCAGCGCCACGGCGACCATGAGCTTGTCGGCCACCGGATCGAGAAAGGCACCGAAGGGTGAAGCCTGCTGCCAGCGCCGGGCCAGGTACCCGTCGAGCCAGTCCGTGAGCGCAGCAACGCTGAATACGAGGGCACAGACGAAAGGGGCCCAGAAAATGGCGATATAAAAGATCCCGACGAAGACCGGAATCAATAGGATACGCAACAGAGTCAACAGGTTGGGAATATTCCACATGAATAAGACTCCGCATGTCGAGTGCTGCGGAGACCCCCCGATTCAGGATTTGGTCTAGTACCCCATTTCACCTTATTTTTCGCTCTCAGAGCCTCCCAAACGCGGCAAGGCACAGCGCACAGGGAATAGCTCCCTCTCTTGCCAAGCGCTGTAACGCCACCTTGGCGCGTTGGGGGGCTCCCTTCGGGCGCGACGAGAGGCGACCAGCTGCGGTGTTGCGCGAGCTTGAAAGAGGACGGGCTATTCCGGTGCTCGCGCGCCTCGCAGCTGGCCGCCTCTCGCCGCGCTGAGAACCAGAAATAAGGTGAAATGGGGTACTAGGCACGCGTAACCCGGACCGGGTCCGGAATCAGTCGCGCATGGCGGAGCGCGGCCAGCCGCGAGAACCGAGGCGAATGGCATCGGCGAGGATGCGGGTCGTCTCCTTTACCTGGATCCGCGCAATGACTTCCTGCTGCTTCTCCAAGGCGTCCTGATCCACCTCATCGGCATCTTCGTCCACCGGATGGATGCCCTGCGTCCGAAAAAATGCATTGCGCTGATCCTTGAGTACACGTTCGCGTCGTTTCGACTCGATACGTCTATCCCGCTCGCGGAGCGAAACGACGATCTGATCCTCCAACTCTCCGAGCACTTGCTCCTGGGCAATCAGCATGTCGAATCCGGGGTCACGACGGATGCGCTGCTCGGAGCGTTGCCGAAGCAACCGTATTCCCACTCCGTTCAGAGAGAACCGGGCGTAATCGGCTGCGTCGATCCTGGCCCATGGCAGCGGATTGTCCAGGGCGCGCTCTCCGTGGTCGTCGGAGTCCGCCAGCGTTGGGAATGGGATGTCAGGCACCACACCGCGTAGCTGCGTACTGCCGCCGCTGATACGGAAGAACTCCGCTACCGTAAGGCGTAGACGCCCGAGATCGTCTTCCTGGTTGGGGACGAAGCGATTGAGCTCGATCAGGGTCTGGACCGTTCCCTTGCCGAATGTCGGCTCGCCGATAATGATCCCACGACCATAGTCCTGCATCGCAGCGGCGAAGATCTCGGAGGCGGAGGCACTGTTGCGGTCGACGAGCACGGCCAAGGGTCCCTTATAGACGATGCCCGGATCCGGATCTGTCTCGACCTCGACCTTGCCGAAGGTGTCCTTCACCTGCACGATCGGGCCCGCGTCGATGAAGAGCCCCGTCAACGCGGTTGCCTCGGCAAGGAAGCCGCCCCCATTGCTGCGCAGATCCACCACAATGCCGTCTACGCCTTGGCGTTCGAGTCTTCGGATCAGGTCCCGCACGTCCTGGGTCGTGCTGCGGAAATCTTTGTTCCCCTTCGATTCGGCTCGGAAATCGCGGTAGAAAGCCGGGATCTCTATGACCCCGATACGCACCCTGGGGATAGTCTCCACATCATCAATCAGATAGCTCTTGGTGGCCTGATCTTCGAGCTTGATCTCGTTGCGTACGATGGAGATCTCACGGGTCGCTCCGTCCGATCCCGAGGACCTGGGTCGGATCCGGAGGCGCACCACCGACCCCTTGGGACCACGGATCATGTCGACGACATCCTGCAGACGCCAGCCGATCACGTCCTCCATCACACCCTTCCCTTGAGCCACGCCGACGATGTGATCGCCGCTGTGAATCAGGCCACTTTGATGTGCCGGTCCTCCGGGGAGGATACGTTGTACCACCGTGTACTCGTTCTCTCCGCGCAGTACCGCACCGATGCCTTCGAGGGAGAGCCGCATGCTGATGTCGAAGTTCTCCGAGGTGCTCGGCGACATGTAGCTCGTATGGGGCTCCAGACTTTCGGTGTAGGCATTGATGAAGGTCCGGAAGACATCGTCGCTTTCGAATTGCCGGACACGCCGTGCCAACCCTTGGTAACGTTTGCGCAGAAGTCCCGGAATTTTATTTTCTTTCTCTTTGGAGAGACGCAGCCCGAGCCAGTCGTTCTTTACCCGCTTGCGCCAGATTTCGTCGAGCTCGGCACGGTTCCTTGCACGTTCCGCCTCGGAACGGTCGAAACGGTAGCTCTCCGGGTGCTTGAAATCGAATCCGGCGTCCAACAGGGACAGGGCAAACCGGACCCGCTCGTCGACCCGCTGACGGTAGAGACGGAAGATCTCGAAGGCGAGGTCGAGCTTACTCTGCGCCAAGTCGCTGTCCAGACGATGGACACCGAGATTCAAGCGATCGACATCCCCCCGCAAAAAGAAAGATCGGTTGGGGTCCAACGCTGCGAGGTATTTCTTGAGGATCTGCTCGGCAAACCCGTCGTCCAAGACCATTTTGCGGTAATGAAAGTGCTCCAGCGCCTGATTGATGATCATCGTGGCCCGTTGTTGGCGGGATGTAGGCACAAGGCTCGAAATCGGGACGTCTTGAGACTTGGCGCAGACTAACCCCGCGGGCAATGCCAGCAAAAAGGCAATCAGCAACGGAATCAGGCGCTGTCTCATAAGGGCCACTCTATCATCATAATAGTGAAATTACCGCCGAGACGAAGCATCGACGCCTCGCCGAGGTTACCACCGGCCTCGAAAACGGCGCGCGTCACACGCGCGACGATACCGGGCCTGTCCACCCCGACCAAAGTGAGCATGCTCCAGTCTGCCAAGATCCACCTCGTCGTCGTTTGCAACCCTTCAAATAGTACGCGCAATTCCCTGTTTCTGGAATCGCTCGGCAAAAGAGAGGAAAACTACGAATCACGCGAATCCGCGCGAATTAGGTTTTTGCGCCCATGGGGGTATTCGCGTTGATTCGCGTGATTCGTAGTTAAAACAATACCCGCTACCGCTCAAGATGTTATCAGTCGTTGAAAGCACCTGTACTAGGTTAAGGGTCGCTTCACCGTCGTGGTGTCCGGATCGATCCAGATCAGGCTCGCCATACGCCCGGTAACCTGGTCGCGCCGGTAGGAGAAGAAGCGCTGAGGGTCGGAATAGGTACAGAACTCGCCGCCCCGGATCTGGTCGACACCACAGGCGCGCAGACGTTCACGGGCCAAGGCATAGAGATTCGCCAACCAATTTGTCCCCAGGCGTCGGTACGAACGCGGCCTTGGTGTCCTCACCCCCCTGCGCGAGGAAACGGGCCCGTACCTCGGCTCCCACTTCGAATGCCTGCGGACCGATGGCCGGTCCCAACCAGCACAGGACCGCTCGGGGAGACACTGCGAGCCGGGCGATGGTCGCCTCGATGACACCCTGCGCCAGGCCCCGCCAGCCTGCATGCACCGCCGCTACGCGGGTCCCCGCCTCATCGCCCAGCAACAGCGGGAGACAATCCGCGGTCAGCACGGCACAGACCTCCCGCGGGCGTGCAGCGATCACGGCATCTGCCTGGCAATCCCTGGGATCCCTGACCGCATCGGCGACCCTGCAACCATGGACCTGCCGCAACCAATGGGGCTCCGCGGGCAGGCCGAGGCGCGCGCGCAGCAGGGCGCGATTCTGCGCCACCAGGGACGGCTCGTCCCCCACATGATCGGCCAGATTCAGGCCGACAAAGGGGTCGGTACTGACACCTCCGCCGCGCGTCGTGCACAGGGCCCGCACCTGCGGCGGGGCGGGCCAGCTCGGTTCAATCCACTCTAGGACTGTTGACATTGAGTGTAGGATGCAGTGAGCGTGGTAGGTCTTATAGGATGACACCGTAAGGGGGCGCGAACCGCATCAATGCAGAGGAGACCGGCGACGAGCCGCTGGTGACTGGAAACCCGGTCGGTGGGCACAGCCCACCCTACGGTCGCACCGCGGTCGTGTCGGAGGGGATGGTAACAGTCCGGAATCCATAAAGAGCCTAGCACCCCATTTCACCTTATTTTACGTTCTCAGCGCGGCGAGAGGCGGCCAGATGCGAGGCGCGCGAGCGCCGGAATAGCCCGTCCTCTTTCAATCTCGCGCAACAACGCAGCTGGCCACCTCCCGTCGCGCCCGAAGGGAGCCCCCCAAACACGCCAAGGCGGCGCTACAGCGCTTGGCAGAAGCTATTCCCTGCGCGCTGTGCCTTGCCGTGACGCGTTTGGGAGGCTCTGAGAGCGAAAAATAAGGTGAAATGGGGTACTAGGATTTATACAGGTCCGCTAACCGGTATCTTCTTGACCACTGCCAACTGATAACTGTCCCCTGACAACTGACATCGGTTAGCGTTAAAAGTCAACAGGCCCCAGATCTATTCTGTCCCCGCAACAGGCTCAGCAACTCCCGCATATCCTCGGGTAGCGAGATCTCCCAATGCATGGCCGCTCCGGTCGCCGGGTGGTCACATCCCAGTGCAGTGGCGTGCAGGGCCTGGCGGGGAAACCCCTGCAGGGCCTCGATCAGGCGCACACCCGCGCCCCGGGGCAGCCGTGGGCGACCGCCGTAGGTCCGGTCCCCCACCAAGGGATGGCGGATATGGATCATATGGACCCGGATCTGATGGGTGCGGCCGGTCCGGAGCCGCACGCTAAGCAGCGTATGGGCGTCGAACCGTTCCCGGACCCGGTAGTGGGTCACGGCTGGCCGGCCTCCCGCAACCACGGCCATCCTGGTGCGGTGGAACGGGTCGCGGCCGATGGGTGCGTCGATGGTCCCCCCCGCGACCGGGACACCCTGGACCAGGGCGCGATACTCCCGGTACAGGCTATGCCCTTGCAGCTGATCCACCAGGAACTTGTGGGCCAAGAGCGTCTTGGCTACCACCAGGAGCCCACTGGTGTCCTTATCGAGTCGGTGCACGATTCCGGCCCGCGGCACCGACTCCAGTTGCGGGAGATGATGCAGCAAGGCGTTCTGCAAGGTACCGTCCCGGTTCCCGGCAGCGGGATGGACCACCAATCCCGCCGGCTTGTTGACCACGAGCAGCTGGTCGTCCTCGAACAGGATATCCAGGGCAATCGGTTGGGCAACACACGGGTTGCAAGGTTCCGGCATCAACCTCAGGCATACCTCCTCACCGCCCCGCACCTTATCGCGGCGCCGGCGGCTCCTGCCATCCACCAGCACTAGGCCCTGGTCGAGCAGCCGCTGCAAGCGGCTGCGAGAGTATGCGGGCAGCAGCTCGGCAAGGGCCTGGTCGAGCCGGCGTCCCGCCAGCGCCGGGTCGATGCGTAGACAGTGCTCCGCGGGGACTGCCTGGTCGACGTCCTTCATGCCGGCTTCCCGCAATGGCGTTGGGACGCAGGGTGAACGTGTACAAGTCTTGCTGAAAACATGAAGTTTCCGGATTGGTTTTCCCTGCGCTGGAAGGCTCGTAGGTGCGGGGCTTACCCGCGCTTTCCCGAGCTTCGACCGGCCGGCTTGGTTGCCTTCCAGCCCAGCGCCGGCAAGCCGGCGCCTACCGGTCATGGCGAACCACCGCAGGTGCGGCTGACGACCCGAAGCTGGCAGCAACCTCAATCGACAACAAATTTATACGCGCTCGCCCTGCGTCGGGACGAACGGCTGCCCCGAGATGCGGCGTTTCGGTATAATCCGATCCTTCTTAGTCTGGGCAAATTGCGGCATGATCCGGATTCGATCGACGCTCGTCTGCGCGCTTGCGTTCACCCTGACGGCTTGTGGCTGGTTGCAGAGCCACAAGGATCCGACCAGAGCTTGGAATGTGACCAAGCTCTATTCGGAGGCGGCCGCGGAGCTCGCCGCGGGCAACTACGCACGGGCCATCGAGTATTACGAAAAGCTGGAGGCCCGCTATCCGTTCGGGCGCTACGCCATGCAGTCCCAGCTCGATGTGGCCTACGCCCATTACAAGGCCGGGGAACCCGAGTCGGCGATCGCCGCGGCCGACCGCTTCGTCAAGCTCTACCCCCGGCATCCCTATGTCGACTATGCCTACTACCTGAAGGGTATTGTCAACTACAACCGCAGTGTCGGCTTCCTCGACCGCTATATCCCCACCGACCCGTCCCAACGGGATCCCGGCTCCGCGCTGGATGCCTTCCAGGATTTTGCCGAGCTGGTGCGTTTGTTTCCGGACAGCAAATACGCCCCCGATGCCCACCAGCGCATGCTCTTTCTACGTAATAACCTGGCTAAAAACGAGATTCACGTCGCCCGTTACTACATGAAGCGTCAGGCCTATGTGGCGGCAGCCAACCGCTGCCAGCATGTCATCGAGCACTACCAGCGCACCAGCGCCGTCGAGGATGCCTTAGAGATCCTGATCGCAGCCTATAAGCACCTCGGCAAAGACAAGCTGGCGGCGGATGCCGAACGGGTATTGACCTTGAACCGCCGCGCCGGCCGCTTGTTGGACGACAAGCCACCCCCCGCCGAGGTCAGCCTCGGACGCAAGCTTTGGGACTACATCGGGCTGGATACCAACTAATCCAACCACTAGCTTCCAGTCGCCGGCTACCAACAGCCGCTTCCTCTACCTCCGCGGAAGGCAACGGCAGGCCGGAGACCGGCAGGAAACCGGCCCGTTCATTGCTTCAATAACTTTAGTGCGCGAAGCGCATCATAGTTGAAACTATGGACTTTAAGTCCCTTCACTTTCAGTCCGTGGCTTGTCCACGGATGAGGACTTTAGTCCTCCAGACTATGGAC
>Ga0209458_1000119_pt1 | contig 42509 bp, 32 predicted proteins | sample WorMetLIZAISLAND_FD_187411 | JGI IMG/M metagenome (GOLD analysis project Ga0209458, IMG submission 187411) | Marine gutless worms symbiont microbial communities from Max Planck institute for Marine Microbiology, Germany - Inanidrilus manae... ...
GCTCTCCACCGCGGCAACAACACGCTCACGCAAATCCAGCGAATAAGGTCGAGGCATGCATGCTGGCCTCCTCCTCCAGCCAGCATCTTGAATCACATCAAACGCCTCAGGGGAATCCCCCTGTTGATTCAAACAAGCACGGACATGCTCTAGAGCCTGTTCGCATCAGTTGGAATCAAACAGTCGGAGCCGAAGCCATTGCTGCGCCACCCTTCGAGACGGCCGCTTGCGCGGCCTCCTCAGGGTGAGGTCCTTTTTGCCTACTCCTCATCCTGAGGAGCGTCCGAAGGACGCGTCTCGAAGGATGAAAGCCAAAGACCAAGCCGCTTCCGACAAAACCTGACATGCCCTAGCAATCAATCGGCTGTGGGCCGATGGTCCTCGACGAACCGCTGCAGCCCGGCGAACAGGGCCTCGTCGTTGATGATCCTGGGCACCTTGTGCTGGCCGCCTAGTTGGCCGCGGCTGCGCATCCAGGCGGCAAAGCTGCCGGGCGCGGCCGCCTGCACCCGTGGCGGCCGCATGCCGAAGCCGCCGGCGCGATGGGCGGCATAGTCTTCGTTGGCATCGGCCAGCGTGCGGTCCAGCACCTCGGCGAACTGCGCCAGCGCCGCCGCGCCCGGCACGCCGCCGGCGAACTCGACGACATAGACATGCCCGCCCAGGCTCTCATCGCCGCCCGGGAACACCGCGCCGACCGAGTAGTCCACCACCCGGGCGGCAATATCGGCCGCGGCGGCGCTGACGGCAGCCTCGATCTCCTCGTCGATCAGGTGCTCGCCGAATGCCGACAGGGTGTAGGAGGTCCGCCCTGTGACCAGCAGCCGCGGCGGCTCCAGGTCGACGAAACGGACGGTGTCGCCGACGATGTAGCTCCACACCCCGGCACAGCTGCTCATCACCAGGACATAGTTGATGCCGGGTTCGACATTGCCCAGCCAGTGCCGTGTCGGCTCGGCCGCGCCGAGCTCGTCCGCCGGCACGAACTCGAAGAACATCCCGGCGTCCAGCGACAGCCGCAGACCGTCGCCGTCGCCGCGGTCGGCGACGGCGATAAAGCCCTCGCTAGCGGCATAGGCCTCGCGGGTCTCGGCATGGCCGTCCGCCAGCCAGTCGGCGAACAGTGGCCGGTAGGGCGCGAAGTTGACGCCGCCGTGGATCAGCAGCTCCAGGTTCGGCCAGTAGGCCGCCAGGCGGCGGGGCAGCGTCGGGCGCAGCGCGGCCAGGTGATCGAAGTACAGCAGCAGCCAGCTCGGGGTGCCGCTGATCGAGCGGATGTCGCGGCGCAGCGACAGCGGCGCCATGCGGGCGATCTTGTCTTCCCAATCGGCGATCGCCTCCAGCTCGGCCGGCGGGAAATAGCGCAGCCGCGCCCACCAGGGAATCACGCCGGCGGTGATGCCGCTCAGATCGCCGGCCTGCACGTCGGGCGCCAGCTGACGCAACGCCGACGAGCCGCCGAGCATGAAGTTCTCGCCGCCGAGCAGGCGACTGCGCGGCCGGTTGCGCAGGTGAAAGCAGATCAGGTCGGCCGTGACCTTGCGGTTGGCCGCGTTCATCTCGTGGCTGCAGGGGATGTACTTGGTGGTGCCGCTGCTGGTGCCCGAGGTCAGGGCGAAATAGGGCATGACGCCGGGCCAGGTCAGGTCGACGTGGCGCGGGAAGTCGGCCTGCCACCAGTCCCGCCACATTGCCTCGTAGTCGCGCAGCGGCACCGCTGCCTGGAAGTCGGCGACGCTGCGGATCGCCTGGAAGTCGTGCGCCCGGCCAAAGCGGGTCGCCGCGGCGCGACGGACCAGTGAGAGCAGCTGCCGTTCCTGTGTCACCGCCGGCCGCTGCCAGGCCAGCTGCGGCAGCCGCCAGGCGGCATAGCTCCGGAACAGCGGCGTGGCGTCGTACATCGCGCCCCCTGGCGTGGTCCGGTGGCGCTATGGCGCCAGCCGGCTGGTGTGCACCGCCTGCTGGCGTACCGTCGCCACCGTCAGCGGCAGGCGGACGTACTCGCCGGCCCGCCACAGCGGCACCTGGTCGGCGAAGTTGGCGCTGTTGAACCAGCCGTCCTGGCTGCCCAGCAAGACGAACCAGTTGGCGTCGGGATCGGACAGGTCGGAGATGTGCCGGGCGTTGGAGCCGTAGCGCACGAAGTGCCGCTCGCCGGTGCTGCTGTGCGCGGTCTTCATCAGACTGTCGGTGCTGCCGCCGACGCCGTACTCGCCAAAGCGATAGCGGTCGCCAATGACCGGCGCCAGGCCCAGCGGATGCGCCAGGCCCATGCGGTGCATCGCCCCCCAACTGGCGTATGCACGGCCGGCGGTAGCCGCGGCCTCGAGCCCCGCCTGCAACGCCGGCCGCAACGCCTGCGGCGGCGCCTGCACCACGTCCTCGCGCAGAAGCGTCTTGATCCGGGCCACGTTGGCGAACGCGGCCCAGTCCTGGTCGCCGAAGCGGACCCGGTAGAAGGCGTCGGCGAAGGCGGCGCGAAAGCTCTCGAAGGCGACGGCGCCCACGGAATCGACGTCATAGCGGCCGTCCCAGTCAGCCAGCCGCCTGAGCACGGCCCGTTCCTCGGGACTGCCTGACCCCGCCAGGTCCAACGCCTCGAGCTTGGCCACCAGGACATCGCGCAGGGCGACGGAGGACGCCATGTAGGTGTCAGTCTGCACCTGCTGCAGGTCCGCGACTGTGACCGGCGAAGCGCCCTCCATGATCTCGGCCATGCGCAGGACCCGGTCGTCGGGCGAGAAGAAATAGCCGATCTGCACAGCGCTGCCGTTGGTCGGCCGGTTGTTGGCCGAAGCAAGGAAGCCGGTGGCCGGATTGTAGCTCGCCGGCAGCTCCATGATCCCGGCCAGTTCGGACCACGCCGCCGCCCGGCCGTCGGGTTGCAGGATCACGTCGGGCGGCGGACTGCCGTTGCGGCGCGGCAGCTCGACGGCCATCACCTGGCCGATGTTGCCGTCGCCATCGGCATACAGCATGTTCTGCCCCGGCACCGCAAACGGCGCGAAGGCGGCGCGGAACTCGGCGAAGTTGCGCGCCCGCGTCACCGCCAGCATGGCGGCGATCTCGTCGCTGGGCGCATGCCCCGTCCATTTCACCGCCACCGGCGGCAGCTCCAGGTCGCTGAGCAGCGGCACGTCTGACAGCACCGGGCCCCAGCTGCTGTCGCGCACGGTGACCTGGCGGTCGAACCACCAGCGCACCGCGATCCGCTCCTGGCGGCTGCTGATGGCGTCGGCCGGCAGGGCCGACAGGTCGATCAGCTCGCTCGACGCCGCACGCATGTTGGTGCCGCCCCAGGCGATCCACGGGTTCCGGCCCAGGGCGAAGAACGGCAGCCCCGGGATCATCAGGCCGACGGCGTGCTGGGACGGCGACTTCACGCCGGCCAGCAGCCAGACGTTGGGCAGGAAGATGCCGAGGTGCGGGTCGTTGGCCATCAGTGCCGCCCCGCTGGCCGTGCGGCTGCCGGCCACCGCCAGGCTGTTGCTGCCCGACCGGCTCAGTCCCGCCAGCAGTTCATGGAGCAGGGCCTCGTCGCTGCCGGCATCGAAGCTCGGCACGGAGGCCGAGCCGTTCTCGACCAAGCGGGTCCACAGCTCGGGCCAGTCGGGGCGCTGGCGCAGGCGCAAAAGGTTGGCCCAGACGAGCCAGTTGACGTCGGTGCCGGCCAGCCGGCCGAAGGTCAGGACGTCGCGCACGCGCCACGGCGTCGGCTCGATCCCGAGCAGCGCGAACTCGTGCGGCGGCGTCGTCATCCGTTCCTGGTAGGCGTTGATGCCGGCGACGAAGGCCTCGGTCCAGGCCCGGGCTTCGGGCGACATCGCCGCCTCCGTTGCCGCCGCCGCGCGGCCGAAATCGATGATGCGCAGGCCGTGGTCGATGTCGACCGCCAGCGGACCGACGGATTCGGCCAGCCGGCCCTGGGCGACCCGACGGAAGATCTCCATCTGGCCGAGGCGCAGATGGGCGTGCACCAGGCCCAACGCGAAGGCAGCGTCGTGGTCCGTCTCGGCCTCGATGAACGGCACCTGGTGGGCGTCCCAGTGGATGTTCACGGTCGCGTCCAGCGGCAGGCCGTCGACCGGGAACGCCGACAGCCGTTGCGTCCGGGTCTCCGGCGCCGGCAGCGGCGTGAACAAGGAACAGCCAGCCAACGCCAGCAGCGCCACGGCGCTGCAGGTCCATTTCAGCAGGTTCGCCATCGTCGGCATGATCCGGCTCCGACCCCGTCGTCTGCCAGCCTGCACCGGCAGTGTTGCATGCCTACGTACGCCCCTCCCACTGGCGCGGATCAACCTGCCCGGCCACGGGTCAAGCCGCCTCGGCGCGCAGGATATCGAGCACCTGTTCCAGCAGTGCCAGCTGCGCCGCCGGACCGTCGGCTTCCAGCCGCAGGGTCAAGCCATCGATGCCGGCGGCGCGGTAGGCGCGAAAGCGCGCCGCCACCATCTCGGCCGTGCCGATGGCGCCGAACTGGGTAATCATCTCTTCCGGTACCCGGGCGGCCGCCTCCTGGCGCTTGCCATCGAGCCAGAGCCGCTGGATCGCCTTGGCGTCGTCGGCGAAGCCGGCGCGCTGGAAAGCTTCGTTGTAGAAGTTGGTCTGGGCCGAGCCCATCGCCCCCATGTTGAAGGCGACGCCCGGACGGCGGGCCTCGATCAGCCGTTCGACGTCGTCGCCGATGGCCACGGAACAGGCCACGTTCAGCTCGATATCGTCGAGGCTGCGCCCGGCGCTCTCGGCACCCCGGCGCAGGTGCGCCAGGTGCGCCTCCGCATGCTCGGGCGAGAACGAGGTACCGAGCCAGCCGTCCGCCGCGGCGCCGGTGTATTCCAGCGACTTCGGTGCCAGGGTTGCCAGGAAGATCGGGATCTCCGCCGGCGGATGGTCGAGCCGGATCGCCTTGCCCTCGCCGCCGGGCCGCGGCAGCACGTGCTTCTTGCCTTCGTAGGCCAGCTTCTCGCCGCGGCAGGCCAGGCGGACGATCTCGACGGTCTCTCGGAGCCGGGTCAGCGGCGCTGCGTACGGCACACCATGCAGGCCCTCGACCACCTGCGGCCCGCTGGCACCGAGCCCGAGGATGAAGCGGCCGCCGCTCAGCGCGTCCAGCGACAACGCCGTCATCGCCGTCATCGACGGCACCCGGGCGCTGATCTGTATGATCCCGGAGCCGAGCCTGATCCGTTTCGTGTGTGCGGCCAGCCAGGTCAGCGCCGTGACCGCATCCTGGCCCCAGGCCTCGGCACACCAGACGCAGTCGACGCCCAGCGCCTCCACCGCCTGCACGAAGGCAACCGTGCCCTCGCGGTCCGAACGGGCATAGCCGCCCACGCTGATCGACGTCTTCATGCTGCCGCCTCCGCTTTGCCTCGCCTATCCCCACGACTCTCGCCAACTATAGGTCAATTTATATTGACAGCCTGCTGTCGTTTTGACAGTATACTGTCAACATGTCCGATGCCGACGTCAAAGCCCCGCGCAGCCCCGCCGGTGACGCCGTGACCGACCTGGTGCTCGAAGTGTTTCGCCTGAACGGTGCGCTGCTCGCCGCCGGCGACGCGCTGACCGGCGACCTCGGCCTGTCGAGCGCCCGTTGGCAGGTCCTCGGCGCGCTGGAAACGGCGCCCCTGACGGTCTCCCAGGTCGCCCGCAACATGGGCCTGACCCGGCAGAGCGTGCAGCGCATCGCCAACAACCTGGTCGACGACGGCCTGCTCGCGCCGCAGGACAATCCGCAGCACAAGCGGGCCCGGCTGCTGCGGCTGACCGACCTCGGCCGGCGCCGCCTGGCGACGATCAACCAGCGCCAGGCCGGCTGGGCCGACGCCCTGGCGGCAGCGGTCCCGGCCGCTGCCGTACCGGCCGCGACAGCGACCCTCGAAGCCCTGCGCCGGCAACTGTCCGGCCCTTAGGGCCATGCCCTCCCGGCGTCCCGCCTCCGCCCCGTGCCCCAATCCGGAGCCCCGAACGATGGATGAGTTCCTGCTGTTGCGCTTTGCCCACCTGATCGGCCTGACCCTGATCGGCGCCGGCCTGATCGGCGTGTTCATCGCCGACATGCGCTCACGCCAGGTCGACGACCTGCAGCTGTTCGGCCAGGCGGTCGCCTTCATCGCCCTGTTCTACGACGGCCTTGTCGTGCCCGGCGCCATCCTGCTGCTGATCAGCGGCACCTGGCTGATCGTCCAGTACCATGGCGGCTGGGACTTCCTGCAGACGCCGTGGCTGGCCGGCATGGTGCTGCTGTTCGCCATCGAGGCGATCGAGGGCAACACCGTCACCCGGCTCTACTTCACCCGACTGCGCCGACTCAGCCGCGAGGCGATCGCCGAAGGCCGGATGACCCCGGCCCTGCGCCGGGCCCGGGCCGAGCAACTGGCCTCGTTCACCCACTTCCTCGACATCCCCATGCTGCTGGTGATCATCTCGCTGGGCGCGCTGCGGCCGGACAGCTGGCTCCACTTCGCCATCGGCTGCGCCATCGCGCTGGCGGTGGCGACGGCGCTGAACGTGGTGGTGCCCCGGCTCTACCCGTGGGGCGAGCGCGCCGAGGCGCTGGCCGAGCCGGTGGACGCGGCTTATGTTGGGGACAAACAGCAACGGGAGGAGACGCCGTGAGCAGCCAGCTGATCGAGGTGCAGCCGCTGACCGGGGCGCTGGGCGCCGAGCTCCATGGCATCGACCTGGCCCAGCCGCTGGGCAACCAGGCCTACCAGGAGATCCACGACGCGCTGATGGAGCACCAGGTGGTGTTCTTCCGCGACCAGGACATTACCCCGGAACAGCACATCGCCTTTGCCGGCAGCTTCGGCGAGCTGCACGTGCATCCCTACGCGCCGCAGCTCGAGGGCTACCCGGAGATCCTGGTGCTCAACAACGACGCCGAGCGGCCGCCGCGGGTCAACGCCTGGCATACCGACGTCACCTTCGAGGAACGCCCGCCGATGGGTTCGATCCTGCACGGCAAGGTGATCCCCGAGCACGGCGGCGACACCGTCTGGGCCAACACCTACATGGCCTACGAGGCGCTGTCGGACCAGCTGCAGCACTTCCTAGATGGCCTCACCGCAGTGCACGACTACGCCCGTGCCTTCTTCGGCCTCGGCGTGCCTGAACGCGAGGTCGACTGGGACAAGCTGGCCCAGGCACGCAAGACCCGGCCGCCGCGGGAGCATCCGGTGGTGCGCACCCATCCGGTGACGGGGCGCAAGAGCCTGTTCGTCAATTCGGTGTTCACCAGCCACATCAAGGGCCTGAAGCAGAAGGAGAGCGAGGCGATCCTGCGCATGCTCTACGAGCACATGCAGAGCCCCGACTTCCAGTGCCGCTTCCGCTGGCGCGAGAACTCGATCGCCTTCTGGGACAACCGCTGCACCCAGCATTTCGCCGTCGCCGACTACTACCCTGAAGCCCGGCGCATGCACCGGGTCACGGTGATCGGTGAACGCCCGGTGTAGGCGCGTGACCTCGGGCGGGTCTGAGACCCGCCCCTACCAACCGATTGTAGACCTGTAGGGGCGGGTCTCAGACCCGCCCGTCGCGCTACGCCGCGTTAGCCTTGCTGTAATAAGCACCGCCGGATGCCGCCATTTCACGCAGGCGCTGCGGCACGGCGAAGCGGGCGCCATAGGCCTGGGCCAGGCGGTCGCACTCGGCGACGAAGGCCGCACTGCTGACCATGTCGACCTGGCTGGCGACGCCGCCGCGGGCGGCCGGGAAACCCCAGCCCATGACCGAGCCGACGTCGGCGTCGCGCGGATCGGTGACCACGTTCCCCTCCAGACAGCGGGCGGCCTCGACCGACTGGATGTACATCAGCCGCCTCTTCACCTCCTCGACGTCCGGCTGTTCGGCGGCCAGCGGCCAGCTCTCGGCCAGGCCCGGCCACAGCCGCTTGGTGCCGCCCTCGGGATAGTCGTAGAAGCCCTTGCTCGCCTTCTTGCCGATGCGGCCGAGGTCGTCGACCATGCGCGCGATCACCGGGTCGGCCGGACCTTCGATATACTTGTCGCCCAGGTCCTTCCGGGTCTGCGTCTGCACCTTGTGCATCAGGTCCAGCGAGACCTCGTCGGCCAGGGCCAGCGGCCCCACCGGCATGCCAGCCATCTTGCCGGCATTCTCGATCAGCGCCGGGGCCACGCCCTCGGCCAGCAACGCCAGGCCTTCACGGACGTAGGTGGCGAACACGCGCGAGGTGTAGAAGCCGCGGCTGTCGTTGACCACGATCGGGGTCTTGCGGATCACCTTCACATAGTCGATCGCCGCCGCCAGGGTCTCGTCGGAAGTCTCCTCGCCGCGGATGATCTCGACCAGCGGCATGCGGTCAACCGGCGAGAAGAAGTGCAGGCCGATGAAGCGCTCGGGCCGGGCCGAGGCCTTGGCCAGGCCGGTGATCGGCAGGGTCGAGGTGTTGGAGGCGAAGACCAGGTCCTCACCGCACACCGCCTCGGTCTTCCGGGTCACGTCCGCCTTGATCTCGCGGTTCTCGAACACCGCCTCGATCACCAGCGTGCATTCGGCCAGGTCGGCGAAGTCCTCGGTCGGGCGGATCCGCGCAAGTGTCTCGGCCGCCGCCTCCTGGCTCATGCGGCCGCGCCCGACGCGCTTCTTCAGCAGGCCCTCGGAGTAGCCCTTGCCGGTCTCCGCCGCCGCTAGGCTGGTGTCGAGCAAGACCACATCCATCCCCGCCAGCGCAGTGACGTAGGCGATGCCGGCGCCCATCATGCCGGCGCCGAGGATGCCGATGCGGCCGAGCTCGGCCGGGGCCACGTCCTTCGGCCGCCGGGCGCCCTTGTTGGCTTCCGTCATGGAGAAGAAGAAGCGGATCAGGTTCTTCGATTCCGGCCGCATCGCCGTGTTGACGAAATAGCGGGTCTCAATCTTCACGCCAGTGTCGATGTCGACAATGCAGCCCTCATAGACGCAGGACATGATGTTCTGCTGTCCCGGGTAGTTGCCGTAGGTCCTGGCATGCAGCATGGCGGTGCCGGCAACGAAGGTCTGCTGCCCGCCGGGCGACTGCACCGCGCCGCCGGGCATCTTGAAGCCCTTCTTATCCCACGGCTGGGTGTGGTTCTCACGCTTATGGCCCTCGTCGAGGAGCCAGCGCTTCGCCGCCGCCAGCAGCTCATCGGCCGGGACGATCTGGTCGATCATCCCGGCGTCCAGCGCCGCCTTCGGGCGAAGCTCCTTGCCCTCGAGCAGCAGCGGCAGCGCCGGGCGAATGCCGATCAGCCGGGGCAGCCGCTGGGTGCCGCCGGCTCCGGGCAGCAGGCCGACTTTGGCTTCGGGCAGGCCGATCTTGATCTTCGCGTCATCCGCAGCAATGCGCCGGTGACAGGCCAGCGCCGTCTCGTAGCCGCCGCCCAGGGCATGGCCGTTGATCGCGGCCACGAACGGCTTGCCGGACGTCTCGATGCGGCGGAACAGCTCGTTGATCGGGGTAACGAAGCCGGACAGGGCTTCCGGCGTCGCCGTGCCGCCCATGGCGGAAAGGTCGGCGCCGACCAGGAACTCCTTGCGCGCCGAGGTGACGATCACCCCCTTCACCGCCTCGTCGCCGAGCGCCTTGTCCACCGCCTCGGCATAGGCGCCGACACTGTCGGCGTTCATCACGTTCATCGGGCGGTTGGTGACGTTCCAGGCGATGGTGGCAATGCCGTCGCTGTCGACCGAATAGTCGATCATCTTATGTATCTCCGTATCTTGCGGACGCCATCCTTCGAGACGCGCCCTCACGGGCGCTCCTCAGGATGAGGTCGTCTCTTGTTTCCTCATCCTGAGGCGCCCGCGCCAGCGGGCGTCTCGAAGGATGAGCCGCGACTCAGACCCGCTCGATGATCGTAGCGGTGCCCATGCCGGCGCCGACGCACAGCGTGGCCAGCGCCGTCGACTTGCCGGTGCGCTCCAGCTCGTCCAGCACCGTGCCCAGGATCATCGCCCCGGTCGCGCCCAGGGGATGGCCCATGGCGATGGCGCCACCGTTGACGTTGATCTCGCCGTGGTCGACGTCGAGCGCTTCCATGAACCGCAGCACCACGGCGGCGAAGGCCTCGTTCAGCTCCCAGACGTCGATGTCACCCTTGCTCATGCCGGCCCGCTTCAGCGCCTTCTCGGCGGCGTGGGACGGGCCCGTGAGCATGATTGTCGGCTCCGAGCCGATCGAAGCGAAGCTGCGGATGCGCGCGCGTGGCGTCAGGCCCAGGCGCTCGCCCATCTCCTTGGTGCCGACCAGCACCGCGGCGGCACCGTCGACGATGCCCGAGGAGTTGCCGGCGTGATGCACGTGCTCGATACGCTCGACCTCCGGGTAGCGCTGGATGGCGACGGAGTCGAAGCCGAACTGCTCGCCCGGCACGGTGAAGGACGGGTCGAGCGAGGCCAGCGACTGCATGTCGGTCTCGGGGCGCATGTGCTCGTCGTGGTCGAGCACGGTCAGACCGTTGATGTCGTTCACCGGCACGATGGAGCCGGCGAAGCGGTTGTCGTCCCAGGCCGCCTTGGCCCGCTTCTGGCTTTCGACGGCGTAGGCGTCGACGTCGTCGCGGCTGTAGCTGTACTTGGTCGCGATCAGGTCGGCGGAAATGCCCTGGGGCACGAAGTAGCTCTTGAAGGCGACCGCCGGGTCCGAGGCCCAGGCGCCACCGTCGGAACCCATCGGCACCCGGCTCATGCTCTCGACGCCGCCGCCGATCGCCATGTCCGACTGGCCGGACATCACCTGGCCGGCGGCCATGTTCACCGCCTCCAGGCCGGAGGCGCAGAAACGGTTGATCTGCACGCCAGCCACGCTCTCGGCATAGTCGGCGTTGATCACGGCGACACGGGCAATGTCGGCGCCCTGCTCGCCGACCGGGGCGACGCAGCCGAGCACCACGTCGTCGACATTGGCGGTGTCCAGCTCGTTGCGGTCACGCACCGCGCGCAGCGCCGTCGAGGCGAGCTCCATCGGCGTCACCGAGTGCAGCGACCCGCTGGCGCGGCCCTTGCCGCGCGGCGTGCGCACGTGGTCGTAGATGTAAGCGTCAGGCATTGGTCAACGTCCTCCGGTTTCTTGTTCCGTGCGGCTCATCCTTCGAGACAGCCGCTGACGCGGCTTCCTCAGGATGAGGGCAAACTTCTGCTTGTTTCCTCATCCTGAGGAGCGCCCGTCAGGGTGCGTCTCGAAGGATGAGGCGCGGTGGCCGCGCCTTACAGCGAGCGGCCGATGATCTCCTTCATGATCTCGTTGGTGCCGGCGTAGATGCGCTGCACCCGGGCGTCGGCCCAGGCGCGGGCGATGGGGTATTCCCACATGTAGCCGTAGCCGCCGTGCAGCTGCAGGCACTCGTCGATCAGCTTGCACTGCAGGTCCGAGCACCACCACTTGGCCATCGCCGCGGTGTCGGCGTCGAGCTGGCCTTGCATCATCAGCTCGATGCAGCGGTCGACGAAGGTCCGGGCCACGGTGACCTGGGTCTTCGCCTCGGCCAGCTTGAAGCGGCTGTTCTGGAACTCGGCGATGGCCTTGCCGAAGGCCTTGCGCTCGCGGGTGTAGTCGATGGTCCACTGCAGGGCGCCTTCCATCGCGGCGACGGCGCCGACGGCGACCTGCAGGCGTTCCCAGGCCAGCTCCTGCATCAGGTAGACGAAGCCCATGCCCTCTTCGCCCAGCAGGTTGGTCATCGGCACGCGGACGTCGTCGAAGAACAGCTCCGAGGTGTCCTGCGCCTTCATCCCAACCTTTTCCAGGTTGCGGCCCTTGCGGAAGCCCTCCGTGCCGGCCTCGACCAGCACCAGGCTGGTGCCCTTGGCGCCCTGCTTGGGGTCGGTCTTGGCGACGACGATGACGACATCGCTCATCTGGCCGTTGGTGATGAAGGTCTTGGCGCCGTTGATCACCAGCTCATTGCCGTCCTTGACCGCCGTGGTGCGCACGGCCTGCAGGTCGGAGCCGGTGCCCGGCTCGGTCATGGCGATGGCGCCGATCATCTCGCCCTTCGCCATCTTCGGCAGGTAGTGCTGCTTCTGCTCTTCAGAGCCGTAGCGCAGGATGTAGGGCGCGACGATCTCGGAATGCAGGCCGAAGCCCGGGCCGCTGGTGCCGGCGCGGCCGAGTTCCTCCATCAGCACGATGGAATAGAGCCGGTCGGTGCCGGCGCCGCCGTATTCCTCGGGCATCGAGGCGCACAGCAGGCCGAGCTCGCCGGCCTTGAGCCAGGCTTCGCGGCTGATCTGGCCCTCCTTCTCCCACTTGTCGTGGTGCGGGGTGATCTCCTCGTCGACGAACCGGCGCACGGTGTCGCGGAAGATCTGGTGCTCCTCGCCGAACAGCGGCCGGGGCATGGCGGTCATGGCGGCTTCCTCCCTCGCGTTGCTTTGTTGCTTTGGGCGCCTAGAACGCCTCGGCGTCGAGGGCCATCAGGGTCTCCGCCCCGGCCGTCACCTTGGACAGCAGGGCCGAGGTGTCCGGCAGCACGTGCTGCATGAAGAAGCGGCCGGTCTTCAGCTTGTTCTCGTAGAAGTCCGGATCCTCGGCGCCGTTCTGCAGCTTCTGCTGCGCTACCTGGGCCATCTGCGCCCACATGTAGGCGAGCGCGGTCAGGCCGAACAGGCGCAGGTAGTCGGCCGAGGCGGCACCCGCCTCGTCCGGGTTGGCCATGCCCTGCAGGGCGACATGCTGGGTCGCCGTCTGCAGCCGGCCGAACGCCTTGGCCAGCGGCATGACGAACTCCTGCAGCGCCGGATCCGCCATGTTGTCCTGGATGAAGGCATCGACGGGATGGAAGAAACGGCGCAGCAGCCGACCCATGTTCTGCGGCAGCTTGCGGCCGACCAGATCGAGCGCCTGGATGCCGTTGGCGCCTTCGTAGATCTGGGCGATGCGGGCGTCGCGCACGAACTGCTCCATGCCCCATTCACGGATGTAGCCGTGGCCGCCGTAGCACTGCATGGCGGTGACCGTGTTCTCGAAGCCGGCGTCGGTCAGGTAGGCCTTGAGCACCGGGGTCAGCAGGGCGGCGAACTCGTCGGCCGCCTTGCGGTCGTCCGGGTCGGGGTGGCGCTGGGCAAAGTCGATCATCAGCCCGGTGTAGAGCGCCAGGGCCCGCCCGCCCTCGTTGAACGCCTTCACCGTCATCAGCATGCGGCGCACGTCGGGGTGGACGATGATCGGGTCGGCCGGCTGTTCGGGCGCCTTCACGCCGGTCAGCGAGCGGCCCTGCAGGCGCTCGTTGGCATAGGTCACGGCATTCTGGTAGGCGGCGACCGACTGGCTCAGGCCCTGGATGCCGACGCCCAGGCGGGCCGCGTTCATCATCGTGAACATCGCCCGCATGCCCTTGTGCGGGGCGCCGATCAGCCAGCCCTTGGCGCCGTCGTAGTTCATCACGCAGGTCGAGTTGCCGTGGATGCCCATCTTCTCTTCCAGGGCGCCGACGGCGACGCCGTTGCGTTCGCCCAGCGAGCCGTCCTCGTTGACCAGGAACTTGGGCACCAGGAACAGCGACACCCCGCCGATGCCCTTGGGCCCGCCGGGGATCTTGGCCAGGACCAGGTGGATGATGTTCTCGACCAGGTCGTGCTCGCCGGCGGAGATGAAGATCTTGGTGCCGGTGATGGCATAGCTGCCGTCGTCCTGTGGCTCGGCCTTGGTCCGCATCAGCCCCAGGTCGGTGCCGCAATGCGGCTCGGTCAGGTTCATCGTCCCGGTCCATTCACCCGTGGCCAGCTTGGGCAGGTACATCTGCTTCTGCTCGTCGCTGCCCCAATGGTGCAGGGCCTCGTAGGCGCCGTGGGTCAGGCCCGGATACATGCCGAAGGCCATGTTGGCGCTGCTCAACATCTCCGAGAAGATGAAGCCCAGCACCGCCGGCAGGCCCTGGCCGCCGTAGTCGGGATCGGCGGTGAGGCCGGCCCAGCCGCCCTCGACATAGGCCGCATAGGCGTCCTTGAAGCCGGTCGGCGTGGTCACCTCGCCGTCCTTCAGGGTGCAGCCTTCCTGGTCGCCGACCTGGTTCAGCGGCTGCACCACCTCGCTCATGAACTTGCCGCCCTCTTCGAGAATGGCGTCGATCAGATCGGGTGTGGCCTCTTCAAAGCCGGGAATGTTGGCGTAGCGGTCGACCTGCAGCAGCTCGTGCAGCAGGAAGCGGTAATCCCGCACGGGGGCCTGATAGCTCGGCATCGGATGTTCCCCTGATCTCTTGTCTCTAGTTGCGCAGCGGCCGGCCGGTCTCGAGCATGTGCTCGATGCGGTCCAGCGTCTTCTCGTTCTTCACCAGGGCGACGAAGGCCTCGCGCTCCAGTTCCAGGAGCTTCTTCTCCGTCACCTCCTCGGTGATGTCGGTATCGCCGCCGCTGAGCACCCGGCCCAGCGCCCGCGCCACCATGCCGTCATAGGCCGTGGCCTTGCCCTGGGCGATGAAGCCCTCGAGCGCCATGTCCACGGCCACCCGCGCGGTGGCGCCCGGCAGGTTCAGCACCGCCGGCTCCGCCGGCTCGTAGCCGTCGACCATGGCCAGGGCCCTGGCCTTGGCATCGGCCAGCAGGCGGTCGCGGTTCATGGTGATGCCATCGTTGTCACGCAAGAACAGCAGCGACTGGGATTCCGCCGCCGAGGTGCCGACCTTGGCCGTCGAGATGGTCTCGAACGCCTGCATCAACGCCGGCATCGGCCCGCCCGGCCGCTTCTTGTTGGCCATGGCCCGGGTGACCATCTCCTTGCTGCCGCCACCGGCCGGGATCACCCCGACGCCGACCTCGACCAGGCCCATGTAGCTCTCGGCGTGGGCCTGCACCGCATCGCAGTGCAGCGCGATCTCGCAGCCGCCGCCCAGGGCCATGCCGGCGACCGCGCCGACGACCGGGAACTTGGCATACTTGAGCGCCAACAGAGCCGACTGCAGGCCGCCGATCGACTGCTCGATCACCGGCCACATCGCCGCGTTGGCGGCAAACAGCACGACGCCGACATTGGCGCCGACCGAATAGGTATCGCCGTCGTTGCCGATGATCAGCGCCTTATAGCCGGCCCGGTCGATCTTCGCCGCTTCCGCCAGCATGGCGATCACGTCCTGATCGATGGCGTTCATCTTGGTGTGCAGCTCGAGGCAGGCGACGCCGTCGCCGACGTCCCACAGCGAAGCACCGGCGTTGCGCTTGATCGGCTCGCGGCCGCGCTTCTTGTCGGCCAGGCGCCAGGCGTCGTCGGCAACCGCGATCTCGGCATAGTCGCCGCCGGTGGTCAGGTAGGACGCTGCCGCGCCGTCCTCGCGGTACAGCGGCCGGCCGGCCGCCGTCTCCAGCAGCGGCGGCACGGCCAGCCCGTCGGCGGCCAGCCGTTCGGCGAACCAGCCGGTGCCGAGCTGGTCGATCTGCTCGAACGGCCCGTACTTCCAGGCGTAACCGGTGCGCATCGCCTCGTCGACGGCGGTGATGTCGTCGGCGATCTCCGGCACCAGCGAGGCGGCATAGCTCAGCACCTTGGACAGCACCGCCCAGGCATACTGGCCGCCCTTGTCCTCGTGCTCGACCAGGGCCCGCAGGCCCTTGCGGCCGGCCCGGGCACTATCCAGCCGGGCCTTGATCGTGGTCCGGTACTCGCCGCTTTCCAGGTCGAGCGCCTCCTTGACCGACTTACCGTCAACCTTGCTACGGCGGTAGAAGCCGCCATCACCCTTGCGGCCGGTCAGGCCGCGCTCGATCATGTTGGTGATCAGCTTGGCCAGCGGCCCGTCGGCGTCGAAGGCTTGGCAGAAGGCGTCGTCCGGCGGCAGCAGCGCCAGCATCGAGGCGTTGACGTGCGGTGCCAGATCAATGCCGGTGAGGTCGGCGAGGCCGAAGATGCCGGTCTTGGGGATGCCCATCGGCCGGCCGACGATGCTGTCGGCCTCTTCCACCGTCAGGCCCAGGCGCAACGCCTCGGACATGGCGATGGTCGACCAGTAGATGCCGATCCGGTTGGCGATGAAGCCGGGCGTGTCCTTGCAACCGACCACCGCCTTGCCCAGGGCGCGGTCACCGAAGCGGCGCAGCGCCTCGAGCACCTCGGGCCGGGTCCGCTCGCCGCCGACCAGCTCCAACAGGCGCATGTAGCGCGGCGGGTTGAAGAAGTGGGTGATCGCAAAGTCCGCGGCAAAACGCTCGGGCAGGCCCTCGGTCAGCTTGTCCAGCGGAATGGTCGAGGTGTTCGAGGTGACGATCGAACCGTCCTTGCGGTGCTTCTCGACCTCGCCGTAGACCTTGTGCTTGACGCCCAGGTCTTCCAGCACGGCCTCGCAGATCCAGTCCGCCTCGGCCAGCTTGGGCAGGTCGTCCTCCAGGTTGCCAGGCGTGATGCGCCGGGCGAAGGAGCTCTTCATCAATGGCGCCGGCTTGGTCTTCTTCAGCCGCTCGATCGCGCCCTTGGCCAGCATGTTGCGGTCGTTGGCGCCGTCCGGGACGACGTCGAGCAGCAGCACCTCGTGGCCGGCATTGGCGACATGGGCGGCAATGCCGCTGCCCATGACGCCTGCGCCGAGGACGGCAACTTTCTGGATCTCGGTCATCAGACGGCCTCCAGCACCGTGGCGATGCCCTGGCCGCCGCCGATGCACTGGGTCGACAGGGCCAGCGCCTTGCCTTCGCGCTGCAGCAGGGCCGCCGCCTTGCCGGTGATGCGGGCGCCGGTGGCGCCCAGCGGGTGGCCGAGGGCGATGGCGCCGCCGTCCAGGTTGGTCTTGGCCGGATCGATGTCGAGGTCGCGCATGCAGGCGATCGCCTGGCTGGCGAAGGCCTCGTTCAATTCGACCACGTCGATGTCGGCGATGCCGACGCCGGCGCGCTCGAGCGCCTTGCGGCTGGCCGCGACCGGGCCGATGCCCATGATCTCCGGGGCACAGCCGGCGACCGCCACCGACTTCACCCGGGCCAGCGGCTTCAGGCCGTTGGCGTCGGCATAGCCGGCCGAGGTGACCAGCACCGCCGAGGCACCATCGGTCAGCGGCGACGAGGTGCCGGCGGTGACGCTGCCATCCTTGCCGAACGCCGGGTCCAGCCCGGCCAGGCCCTCGAGCGTGGTCTCGGCACGGATGCAGCCGTCGGCGTCGACCTTGCGGTTGCGGTCGACGATGGCGACCAGTTCGTCGCTCAGCCGCCCGTCCTGCTGCGCCGCCGCCGCCTTGGTCTGGCTGGCGAGGGCGAATTCCTCCTGCTCGGGGCGCGAGATGTCGTACTTCTTGGCCACGTTCTCGGCCGTTTCGCCCATCGAGATGTAGGCCTCCGGCATCTCCTGGTAGAGGCCCGGATGCGGCATCGGGTTGAAGCCGGCCATCGGCACCCGGGTCATGCTCTCCACGCCGGCGCAGATGAAGGCGTCGCCGGCGCCCAGCTTGATCGCGCCCGCCGCCATGTGCACCGACTGCATGGACGAGCCGCAGAAGCGGTTCACCGTCGTCCCCGCGACCTCCTGCGGCAGGCCGGCCAGCATGCCGACCAGCTTGGCAACATTCAGGCCCTGCTCGCCCTCCGGAAAGGCGCAGCCCATGATCAGGTCTTCGATGTCGGCCGGGTCGATCCCGGTCCGTTCGATCAGCGCCTTCACCACCTGGGCGGCCGTCTCGTCAGGCCGCACCTTGGCAAGCTCGCCCCGCTTGGCCGGGGTAAACGGCGAGCGCACATAGCCGGCAATCACCACATCGGTCATCACACGTCATCCCTTGTCCTGGCGGCGCGCCCCGATGGCGCCCCGCGCGTGTCCGTTGTCTGTTTCCTCCAGCGCCGCGTTTGGGGGCGGTCTTGTCTGGATCTACGCGTCGATAAAGAACTTACGCCGCGGCGGCCAGCCGCACGCCCTGGTCGATCGCCCGCTGGGCGTCCAGCTCGCGGGCCTCGTCGGCACCACCGATCAGGCGCACCGGCACGCCGGCCGCCTCCAGCCCGGCCAGCAGCTCGCGCTGCGGTTCCTGGCCGGCGCAGATCACCACGTTGTCGACCTCGAGCAGGCGTTCTTCGCCGTCGACGAGGATATGTAGTCCGGCATCGTCGATGCGGCGATATTCGACCCCGCCGATCGTCTCCACGCCCTTCAACTGCAACCCGGCCCGGATCGCCCAGCCGGTCGACTTGCCCAGCGTCCCGCCGAAGCGGCCGGGGGTGCGCTGGCACAGATAGATGCTGCGGGCCGAGGCCATGCGCGGGCCGCCGGGGGCGAGGCCGCCGGCGGTGCCGATGGCCGGATCGATCCCCCATTCGGCGAGGAAGGCCTCGATATCGGGATGCGCCGGGTCCTGCGGTCCGGCCGAATGGGTCAGGAACTCGGCGACGTCGAAGCCGACCCCGCCGGCGCCGATGATCGCGACCCGCTCGCCGACCGGCGCCCGGTCCCACAGCACGTCCGTGTAGGTCAGCACCATCGGATGTTCGAGGCCGTCGATCTGCGGTACCCGCGGCGTCACCCCGGTGGCCAGAACGACCTCGTCATAGCCGGCCTCGCTCAGTTCCGCCGCGGTGGCGCGGTGGTTCAGACGCAGGTCGATGCCCAGGCGGTCGATCATCGCCTGGTAGTAGCGGATGGTCTCGGCGTAGTCCTCCTTGCCGGGGATCGCCATGGCCATGTTGAACTGGCCGCCGATGCGGTCGGTCGCCTCGTACAGCGTCACCACATGGCCCCGCTCCGCCGCCGTCGCGGCATAGGCGAGGCCGCCAGGGCCGGCGCCGACCACGGCGATGCGCCGGGTCACACTCGCCGGAGCGATCGCCAGCTCGGTCTCGTTGCAGGCCCGCGGGTTGACCAGACAGCTCGCCACCTGGCCGGTGAAGATGTGGTCGAGGCAGGCCTGGTTGCAGGCGATGCAGGTGTTGATCTCGTCCGCGCGATCCGCGATCGCCTTGCCGACCCAGTCGGCGTCGGCCAGGAACGGACGGGCCATGGACACCATGTCGGCATCGCCACACGCCAGCGTCGCCTCGGCCTGCTCGGGGTTGTTGATCCGGTTCGAGGCGATCACCGGGATCCCCACCGCCTGCTTGACCCGGCGGCTAGCCCAGGCGAAGGCGCCGCGCGGCACGGAATGCATGATCGTCGGCACCTGCGCCTCGTGCCAGTCGACGCCGGAATTGAGGATGTCGGCCCCGGCCGCCTCGATCGCCTGGGCGAGTTGCACGATCTCCTCACCGGTGCTGCCGCCGTCGACCAGGTCCAGCACGGAGATCCTGAACATGATGATGAAGTCGCGGCCCACCTGCGCGCGGGTCCGGCGCACCACCTCGACGGCAAAGCGCATGCGGTTGGCGAAGTCGCCGCCCCACTGGTCCTGGCGCTGGTTGGTGCGGGCGCAGATGAACTGGGTGATCAGGTAGCCTTCCGAGCCCATGATCTCGACGCCGTCGTAGCCGGCTTCACGCGCCAGCACGGCGCAGCTGGCGAAATCGTCGATCGTCTGCTCGATCTCCGCCGGCGTCAGCTCACGCGGCGTGTTGCGATTGATCGGCGCGCGGATCGGCGACGGCGCCACGCAGTCCGCGTGCTGGCCGTAACGACCGGTGTGCAGCACCTGCATCAGGATCTTGCCACCGGCCGCGTGCACCGCCCGGGTGATCAGGCGGTGGCCGCCCAGGTCGGCGCTCTCGTCCAGCGCCGCGTCGCTGAGCCCGAACCGGCCTTGCGCGTTCGGCGGCACCCCACCGGTGACCATCAGGCCGACGTCGCCCTTCGCCCGCTCGGCGAAGAATGCGGCCATGCGCTCGTAGCCGCCCGGCACGTCTTCCAGGCCGGTATGCATGGAGCCCATCAGCACCCGGTTCTTCAACGTCGTGAAGCCCAGGTCCAGGGGCGCCAGCAGCTGCGGGTACGGATTGCTCATCGCGGCACGTCTCCCCATCCTGCCGGCGGTGCGCCCTAGCGCCCGCTCTTCTTTTGCATCACGTTCTGCATGTAGCGGCAGGCGTCCTCGAGCTCGCCGATCGCGTCGTCGATATCCTGCCGCTGCGCGCGCAACGCCGCCAGTCGTTCCTGACCCTTGCGCAGGGTCACCCGCATCTGCTCGCGCTGGCCGTCGCCCAGGTCGTAGAGGTCGAGCATCTCCTTGATGTCGGCCAGTGAGAAACCCAGCCGCTTGCCGCGCAGGATCAGGTTCAGCCGGGCCCGGTCCCGCCGGCTGTAGACCCGGTTCAGGCCATTGCGGCGCGGGTGGATGAGCTCCTTGTCTTCATAGAAGCGGATCGCCCGGGTCGTGACCCCGAACTCGCCCGCCAGCTGGGTGATGGTGAAGGTCTCGGGCCCCGGCGTATCGCCGTCGCCGGGCGCCGCCACGCGGCTACGGGCCGTTGTCGGCTGCATGCGCTTTTCACCCCAGGAAATGGTCGCTCAGTCCCGGGAGAATATAGTTGACGTTGACGTAAACGTCAACTTGCGCCGGAGGGCCAACATCGCAGGTGACGCTCACCCGCGTCCGAGCGGCGCGCCGGTCAGAACCAGCTGTCGGAGAGATGCCCCCACCAGGGCGGGCCAGGCTCAGACGTAGCCTTCGACCATGTCGCGCAGGGCGGCGGCGACCTCGTTGGCAATGTCGTTGTCGTCGCCTTCCAGGCGCTGGGCGACGACCGTGCGCATGGCGGTGATGTGGGTGGTGATGACCTTGAGGTCGCGCGGCTGCGGCGTCTCGAGCTTCTGCAGCAGGTCGCACAGGCTGCCACCGATCTGGGTCAGCATGGGATAGCCGAAGGTGCCGGCCTCGCTGCGCAGGTCGTGCACCAGGCTCCACAGCCGGTCGGCGTCGAAGTGACCGGTATCGCGCATGGCGCCGAAGGTGCCGTCGATCTGGTCGATCTGGCTGCCGATGCGGCGCAGGTAGGCGACCTTTTCCTCGGCAATGACCTTCTCGGCCCGCTCCATCATCTTGGCGTTGAAGCTGCTGCTCCCCTTGACCTTGCGCTTGAGCTCGTTGGGCCGCTCGATGACCTCGCAATCGCCGGGCTTGCCCCTCTCCGGGGTGGGGCTTTCCATGGCTCCTGTAGACGGCATGCGGGGGGTCTCCTGCCTCGGCTGTCGTCAGCTGCTGAGCAGCTCGTCGATGGTTTGTTCGCGCGCCGCCGCGCGCTTCTTGGACTCGCCCTTCACGTAGCCCTTGTTGCCCTTGCGCCGCTCCGGCCCGGTGTAGTCGTTCCAGTTGTGGCGGCGCCGGCACGGACCGAAGGGTCTTGGTGCGGATGAACGGCCGCGGCTTCTCGATCACCGAAATGATGCGATCGCACAGCGACTTGGCCGACAACGGCTTGACCAGGAACTCGGTCACACCGGCATCCCGCGCTTCCATCACCCGCTCGACCTCGGCATGGCCGGTCATCATGATGATCGGAATGAAGTGATCCGGGCTGTTCTCGTTGTTGCGCAGATACCGGGTCAGCTCGATCCCGTCCATCGGCTCCATCAGCCAGTCGGTGATGACGATGTCCGGGCGAAAGTCCTCGATGCGGGCGATCGCGTGTTTGCCGCTCTGCGCCAGCTCCACGCTGCCGACGCCGAGCGCGAGCAAAAGTCGACTGACCAGCGCGCGCATCTGCAGGCTGTCGTCGACGAGCAGGACCTTGAGCCCATCGAGGTTGTAGCTCATGTCACTCTCTCCGCTCCCGGCGCGGGGACGCAGCGCCGGGCCTACGGACCCGGCGCAACCGCCCCTAAGATGGGCCGGAAGGCGTTAAACCCCCGTTAATCGTCTGCCATCAGGCCAGGACATAGGATCAAAGTCCTATCCTCAGACCGTCAGGCAGATAGCAAGTCCTGCAGCGCCGCCAGTTCATCGGCCTCTGCCGCCGGCTTGTCCCAGCGGATGCGGGCGATGCGTGGGAAGCGCATGGCCAGGCCGGATTTGTGCCGGTTCGAGCGGTTGACCCCTTCGAAGGCGACCTCCAGCACCAGTTCGGGGGTGACCTGGTGCACCGGGCCGAAACGCTCGACCGTGTGCCGCCGCACCCAGCGGTCGAGCTGGCGCAGCTCCTCGTCCGAGAAGCCGAAATAGGCCTTGCCCACAGGCACCAGCTGCTGGTTCCGCCAGACCCCGAAGGTGTAGTCGGAGAACAGCGACGAACGGCGACCGTGGCCACGCTGAGCGTACAACAGCACCGCGTCGACCCGGAACGGATCACGCTTCCACTTGTACCAGTGGCCCTTGACCCGACCAGCGAGGTAGGGACTGTCGTGCCGCTTCAGCATCAGCCCTTCCACCCCCGGTGCCACCTCGGCCGCGCGCAGGGCCGCCAGTGCCTCCCAGTCGGCAAAGTCGACCAGCGGCGACAGGTCGAAGCGGTCCGGCGCGGCCGCCGCCAGCCAGGCCTGCAGCCGGTCCCGGCGCGCCTGGAACGGCAGCGGCCGCAGGTCTTCGTCGCCGACGAACAGCACATCGTAGAGCCGCACATGCGCCGGGAAGTCGCGGCGCAGTCCGGTGCCGACCCGCTTGCGGTTCAGCCGCCGCTGCAGGTCGGCGAACGGCGCCACTACGCCGTCGCGCAGGATCAGCAGCTCGCCGTCCAACACCGCATCGAGCTCCGCCGACACCGCGGCCTCGACCATCTCGGGAAAGGCCTGCGAGATGTCGTCGCCACTGCGCGAGTAGAGCCGCGCCGTGCCGCCGCCGGCGGCCAGCTGCACCCGCGCCCCGTCCCATTTCCATTCCGCCGCGAACGCGGCGGGGTCCCAGCCGGCCAGATCCGCTTCGTCCAGCGGATGCGACAGCATCACCGGCCGAAAGGCGCCGGCCAGGGAGACCTGCGGCCGGCCGGCCGTGCCGGTCAGCCAGGCGAACAGTTCGGCATAGGGCGGGGTCAGCGCATGCCAGAGCTCCTCGATCTCGCCGACGTCGACGCTCCCCAGGCCGGCCAGCGCCTGCCGGGCCAGCCGGCCGGAGACGCCGACCCGCAGGCCACCGGTGATCAGCTTCAAAAGCGCCCAGCGGCCGTCGGCGTCGAGGCCGTCGAGCCAGGCCGAGAGCTGTCCCGGCAGTTCGCTGCGCCCCAGCTGCTGCAGGGTTGTGACGACGGTCGACAGCGCCGGCACAGGCGGCGCCGGCTGCGCCGGCTCCGGCCACAGCAGCGCCACCGTTTCCGCCAGGTCGCCGACATAGTCGTAGGACAGCGCGAACAGCACCTCGTCGCTACGCTCGGCCGCCAGGCCGCGGATCAGCGCCGGCTTGGCATGGGCGAAGTCGAGCCCGCCGGTCAGCGCCGCCAGGGCGTAGCCGCGGTCGGGATCCGGCGTCGCCTCGAAATAGAGCTGCAGCAGGCGCAGCTTGTCGTTGCGCCGCGGCGAGAACGCCAGCCGGTCCAACAGGGCGGCGAACGCCTTCACGTCTCGTCCTCGTCGCCATAGCCGTCGAGCGACAGTGTGCGCACCTGCCGGGCACGCAGTTCCAGGTGGCGCTTCAGCGCATCTTCGCGGCCGTGGGTGATCCAGACCTCGCCCGGCATCTCGTCCACCGTCTGCACCAGTTCGGGCCAGTCGGCATGGTCCGAGATCACCAGCGGGATCTCGACGCCGCGCTGGCGGGCGCGGGCGCGCACCCGCATCCAGCCCGAGGCCATGGCATAGAGCGGTTCCGGGGCACGGCGCGCCAGGCCGTCGACGCCGGCGCCCGGCGGCACGATGGCGATGGCGCCGGCGAGGGCTGCCGGATCCGCCCCGGCCAGCGGCGCCGTGGCGCCGAAGTCCTGGCCATGCGCGCGGTAGACCGCGTTGATCTTCTCGATGGCGCCGTGCACGTAGATCGTTCGGTCATAGCCGGCCTGGCGCAGCAGCCGCAGCACCCGCTGCGCCTTGCCCAGGCTGTAGGCGCCGACGATGTGACAGCGCTCCGGGAACGCCTGCAGCGAAGCGAGCAGTCGCGCGATCTCGCCAGCCGCCGGCGGGTGGCGGAACACCGGCAGGGCGAAGGTGGCCTCGGTGACGAACAGGTCGCACGGCACCGGCTCGAACGGCGCGCAGGTCGGATCGGCGCTGCGCTTGTAGTCGCCGGAGACCACGGCGCGCTTGTCCCCGCGTTCCAGCATCACCTGGGCGCTGCCCAGGATATGTCCTGCCGGGACCAGGCGGATCGTCACCCCGTCGAGCGTCGTCGTGTCGCCATAGGGCAGTGCCTGCGTCCGGCCGATCTGCGTCGCCCCCAGGCGCAGGCGCATGATGTCGAGCGTCGCCGGCGTCGCCAGCACGGCGCCGTGGCCGGCGCGGGCGTGGTCGGCATGGCCGTGGGTGATCACCGCCCGCGGCACCGCCCGCGTCGGGTCGACGTAGAGATCGGCCGCGGGGCAATAGAGCCCCGCCGGCGTGGTCTGCAGCAGTTGGGACAGGTCCATCGGACGAAGGAGAATAGCGCGGCCGCGCCGTCATTTCCCGCATTGACGGCGTACTGCCCTCTCCCGCATTGCGGGAGAGGGAGGGGCCCGCGACGCCGAAGGCGTCGTGGGAGGGTGAGGGTCGCCAAACACTGGCGACCTCGTTTCCCCCCTCACCCCGGCCCTCTCCCCCAGGGGAGAGGGAGTGTTCTCTCGGCGTCAATCCAACCGCACCTGCGTGTCCTCGATGCGGCTGTACAGCACGACGGCGACGGCGATCGCCACGGCGATCGCGGCGAACACCCAGCGGTAGCCCGTCAGCGAGGCGATCGCCCCGCCGCCGGCATCGGGCGGAAAGGCGGCGATGATGGCGCCGGTGCTCAGCTGCATCAGCGCCACGCCGCCGACCGCGGCCATGTTCAGCGAGGTCGTCGCGCGGCCGACCATGGCGTCGGGAAAGATCGACCGGCATTGCGACTGCACGGCGACGTAGTAGGCCTGGGCGAACATCACCCAGATCATCAGCGGCCCCAGCAGCCACAGGCTGGCATCGGCGAACAGCGCCAGCAGGGCGAAGGCCAGCGCCATGCTCGAAGCGAAGATCAGCGCCACCTTCTTGCGCGAGTTCAGGATCCGGTCGAGCGGGCCGATCACCAGCAGGCCGAGCGGCCCGGCCAGGGCGATGGCGAACAGCAGGTTGCCGCGCGCCAGCGGCCCCAGGCCGTGCACGTCGGCAAGATACGGCCCGCCCCACAGGCCCAGCAGGGCCATGCCGGGCCCGTAGGTGACCAGGCCCATGGCCAGCACCAGCTGCATCTGCCGGTTACTCCAGGCCTGCAGCAGGCCGCGCAGGTTTTCCCGCAGGTTGCTGGGCCGGCGGCCGGACTCGCGATAGTCCGGCGGCGCATCGCGCACCACCGCCCAGGTCAGCACGATCAGCACCACGGTCATCGCCCCGACGCCGATGATGGTCGGGCGCCAGCCGATCCAGGCCACCGCCGCGGCCAGCGGCGAGGTCGCCAGCATCCCGCCCAGCGAGCCGACGGCGATCATCAGGGCGGACACGGTGGAGAAGCGGTCGAGCGGCACCCAGCGCGCGAACACCGAGTACGCCCCCATCAGCACGCTGGCGAAGCCGATCCCCATCAGCGCCCGCCCCAGGAACAGGCCCGGCGCACTGTGCGCGGCGGCGAAGGTCATGGTGCCGACGAACGAGATCAGCAGCACCGCCGGCACCGTGCGGCGGGCACCGAAGCGGTCGAAGGCAAGGCCGATCGGAACCTGCATCGCGGCCGCGCACAGGAAGTAGATACCGCTGATGGCGCCGAGGGCGCCGGCCCCCAGGCTCAGCTCGACGGCCAGCTCGGGCATGATGATGACGCTGGAGACGCGGTGGAACTGGCCGGTGCCGAACAGCACCGCGAACAGCAGGAACATCACCGCGATCCGCCCCGACGGCGGCTTGAACATGGGGCGCGACTCCGGCGTGGACAGAGGTCTGGAGGTCCGCGCGGCGTTCCGCCGGCACGGGGTGGTGCCTATATTGTTTCGCGATGACCATGCTGCCGCAAGCCGAGGCCGGGACCGACGGCACCGCCATCGACGTGCTGCCGGCGCCGTTCGCCGGCTGGTTCGCCGGCCGCGGCTGGACGCCGCGCGCGCACCAGCTGCAGGTGCTGCGGTCGCTGGCCGCCGGCCGCTCGGCCCTGCTGACCGCGCCGACCGGCGGCGGCAAGACCCTGGCCGGTTTCCTGCCGGCCCTGGTCGAGCTGGCGGCCCTGCCGGCCGAACGTCCGGCGGCGCTGCACACGCTCTACATCTCGCCGCTGAAGGCGCTGGCCGTCGACATCCGCCGCAATCTGGAGACCCCGCTCGAGGAAATGGCCCTGCCGGTCCGGGTCGAGACCCGCACCGGCGACACCCCGCAGTCGCGCCGCCGGCGGCAGCGCGCGCATCCGCCCGACATCCTGCTGACCACGCCGGAGCAGCTCGCCCTGCTGCTGTCCTATCGTGATGCCGATGCCTTCTTCCGCCGCCTGCGGCTGGTCGTGCTCGACGAGCTGCACGCGCTCGCCGGCAGCAAGCGCGGCGACCTGCTGGCGCTCGGCCTGGCCCGGCTGCGGCGGCTCAGCCCCGGCCTGCGCAGCATCGGCCAGTCGGCCACGGTGGACGATCCACCGGCGCTCGCGCGCTATGTCGACGCCGACGGCCGGGCCGAGCTGATCGACGGCGGCCCCGGGCCGCGGCCGGAGATCCGCGTGCAGGCCTCGCAGGTGCGGGTGCCCTGGTCGGGCCACATGACCCGCCATGCGCTGCCGGAGATCTACGACGAGATCCGCCGCAACCGCACCACCCTGGTGTTCGTCAACACCCGCGCCCAGGCCGAGGTGGTGTTCCAGGCCCTGTGGCGGATGAACGACGACACCCTGGCCATCGCCCTGCATCACGGCTCGCTGTCGCCCGAGCAGCGGCGCAAGGTGGAGGCGGCAATGATCCGCGGCGAGCTGCGCGCCGTGGTCTGCACTTCGACCCTGGACCTGGGCATCGACTGGGGCGCGGTCGATCTGGTGATCCAGGTCGGTGCGCCCAAGGGCCTGAGCCGCCTGGTGCAGCGCATCGGCCGCGCCAATCACCGTCTGGACGAGCCCAGCCGGGCCCTGCTGGTGCCGTCGAACCGCTTCGAGGTGCTGGAATGCCAGGCCGCCGCCGACGCCGTGCACGACGGCGAGCTGGACGGCGACGCCCCGCGCCGTGGCGGCCTCGACGTGCTGGCCCAGCACCTGCTGGGCGTCGCCTGCGCCACGCCGTTCCATGCCGACGAGATGTATGCCGAGGTGTGCCAGGCCGCGCCCTACGCCGCCCTCGGCCGCGACGATTTCGACCGGGTGCTCGACTTCGTCGCCACCGGCGGCTACGCCCTGCGCCGCTACGAGCGCTATCACCGGCTCAAGCGCGACGACGACGGCCGGCTCACGGTGGCCAGCTCGCAGGTGGCCCGTCAGTTCCGCCTCAACGTCGGCACCATCGTCTCGGAGCCGATGATCCAGATCCACCTCGGCCGCGGCCGCCGCCTGGGCGAGGTCGAGGAATGGTTCATCGACCAGCTGGCGCCGGGCGACACCTTCCTGTTCGCCGGCGAGGTGCTGCGCTTCGAGGGCCTGCGCGAGACCACCGCCATCGTCAGCCGGGCCGCCGGCGAAGACCCGATGGTGCCGTCCTACTACGGCGGCAAGTTCCCGCTCTCCACCTACCTCGCCCAGCGCGTGCGCGAGGTGCTGGCCGAGCCGGCGCGGCAACGCCACCTGCCCGACCAGGTGCGCGAATGGCTGCGGCTGCAGCGCTGGCGTTCGGTGCTGCCGCGCGCCGGCGAACTGCTGGTCGAGACATTCCCGCGCGGCGGCAAGCAGTATCTGGTCTGCTACCCGTTCGAGGGCCGGCTGGCACACCAGACCCTGGGCATGCTGCTGACCCGGCGCATGGAGCGGGCCGGGCTGAAGCCGCTCGGCTTCGTCGCCAGCGAGTATGCCTTGGCGGTGTGGAGCCTGCGTCCGGTGCGCAAACCGGCACCGCTGTTCGGCGCCGACATGCTGGGCGACGACCTGGAAGAGTGGCTGAACGAATCCAGTCTGATGAAGCGGACCTTCCGCGCCGTCGCCACCATCGCCGGACTGATCGAGCGCCGCCATCCCGGCCAGGAGAAGACCGGCCGGCAGATGACCGCCTCGTCCGACCTGATCTACGACGTGCTGCGTCAGTACGAGCCCGACCACGTGCTGCTGCGCGCGACCTGGGACGATGCCGCCACCGGCCTGCTCGACATCCGCCGCCTGTCCGACCTGTTGACCCGCGTTGACGGCAACATCCGCCACGTGCCGCTGGAACGGGTCTCGCCCCTGGCGGTGCCGCTGATGCTGGAGATCGGCAAGGAACCGGTCTACGGCGAAGCCCACGAAAGCCTGCTCGACGAGGCCGCGGAACAGCTCATCGACGAAGCCACCCGGCTGGTGTGATTCGTCGTCCTTGCGCGACTGTTGTTTCCCTCTCCCGCTTGCGGGAGAGGGAGGGGCCCGGCGCCCTGCGCAGCAGGGGGCCGGGAGGGTGAGGGTGATGGCGCATTCACCCTCGTTTCCCCCTCACCCCGGCCCTCTCCCCGCTGGGGAGAGGGGGTTGTTGTTGCCCGGGGCTCGTCACCCCGCTATCCCATTCCCATGCTGATCAATGGCGCGCGTCTGGTGGCCGATCCGGTGGGGGTGCTGTTCTGGCCCTCCGAGTCGCTGCTGCTGGTCGCCGATCTGCACCTGGAGAAAGGCTCGTCCTTTGCCGCGCGGGGGCAACTGCTGCCTCCCTACGACACCGCGGCGACGCTGCGCCGGCTCGGCCGGGTGATCGCCCGCTATCAGCCGGCCGGGGTGGTCTGCCTGGGCGATTCCTTCCACGACGACGGCGCCGGGGCCCGGCTGGCGGCCGAGGACCTGGCTACCCTGCAGGGGCTCATGGCCGGGCGGCAATGGACCTGGATCGCCGGCAACCACGACCCGGTGCCGCCGGCCGCGGTCGGCGGCACGGTGGCGGCGGAGCTGATGATCGGCCCGCTGATCCTGCGCCACGAGCCGCGGCCGCATCCGGTCGCGGGCGAGATCGCCGGCCACCTGCACCCCAAGGCGGCGCTCCGGGTGCGCGGGCGGCGGATCAGCCGGCGCTGCTTCGCCGGCGACGGCCTGCGCCTGGTGCTGCCGGCGTTCGGCGCCTACACCGGCGGCCTGGACGTGCTGGACGAGGCCTTCGCGCCGCTGTTCCCGGGCCCGTTCCACGCCCATCTGCTGGGCCGCGAACGGTTGCACAGCGTCCCGTCGAAGCGCCTGGCGCGCATCGCATAAGGTGTGTCGTCGGCGCGACGGGCGGGTTTGAAACCCGCCCCTACAACGATTTGTGCCCTGTAGGGGCGGGTCTCGGACCCGCCCGCCTTCACTCGTCGAACAGGCGGGCGAAGAGGCCGCCGCGGCTGCGCCCCAGGTCCCAGTCGTCTTCTTCCGCGTCGGCCGGCCGGCGATGACGCTCAGGCCCGCCGTCGAGACGCGACAGCCGCTCGGCGATCTGCTGCAACTGACGCTCTAAAGGTGCGACCAGCAGACGGGCATTGTCGGCCCGGGCCTCGATCGCCTCGAGCCGCCGCTCCAGACCCGCCAGGTCAACAGCCATGTCTTCCGCCAGACGGGCATCGAGCTGCGCCAGCTTGGCGCCCAGCTCCTGCTTCAGCTGCTGCACCCCGGCGACCACGGCGTGCAGCTCGCGGGCGTCGCGCTCCAGCTGATCGCGCGCAGCCGGCGGCGCCGGCGCCGCGCGCACGGCCGGCAGGTCGGCGGGCGCCGCCGCCTCGCCGCTGACGTCGCGTCGGGCGGTTTCCATGATCGCGCGGCTCAGCCACTGGCCGATGGTCAGGCCGGCCCGGCGCGCGGCGATCTTCGCCGCCGCGCGGGTTTCCTGCGGCACGCCTTTCACGCTCCACGGGGACTTGGGCGTCACCATGGGAGGTGACGCTAGGCCGTCGTGGTTAACAAAGGTTAACCGGCGGCACGACGGGCGGGTTTGAAACCCGCCCCTACAACGATTTGTGCCCTGTAGGGGCGGGTCTCAGACCCGCCCGACACCGTCCTTACATCATACCCCGCGCCGTATCGGCGATCATCTGTGGGCTGACCCGCAGCAGGTCCTCCAGCGGCTTGGCATAGGAGACCGGCGCCCGCGGCGCGCCCAGGCGGCGGATCGGCGCCTTCAGCCGGTGCCCCATTTCTTCCGCCACGCTGGCGGCGATCTCGGCACCGAAGCCGCCGACCTGCACCGCCTCGTGCGCGACGATCAGCCGGCCGGTCTTCTCCACCGAGGCCAGCACCGCATCGCGGTCCCAGGGCCACAGGGTGCGCAGGTCGATCACCTCCAGCGAAACGCCAGCGTCGTCGGCCAGCACCGCCGCCTCGCCGGCCACGTGCACCATCTTCGACCAGGTGACCACGGTGACGTCGGCGCCCTCGCGGGCAATCCGCGCCTGGCCCAGCGGCACGGTCACATCATCGTCGTCCGGCACCTCGCCGCTCAGGCCCCACAGGTCCTTGTGCTCCATGTAGATCACCGGGTCGTCGCAGCGGATCGCCGCCTTCAGCAGGCCCTTGTTGTCGGCCGGCGTCGCCGGCATCGACACCACCAGCCCTGGGATGTGGGTGTACCAGGCCTCCAGCGACTGCGAGTGCTGGGCCGCGGACGAGCGCCACATGCCGCTGGGCTGTCGCACCACCAGCGGCACCCGGGCCTGGCCGCCGAACATGAAGCGGGCCTTGGCCGCCTGGTTGACCATCTCGTCGACGGCGCACAGGGCGAAGTCGGCGAAGCGCATCTCGACCACCGGCCGGGTCCCGGTCAGCGCCGCGCCGACGCCGACGCCCATGATCGTGCTCTCGGAGATCGGCGTGTCGGCGACGCGGGCCGGGCCGAACTCCTCGACCAGGCCACGGTACTGGCCGAACACGCCGCCACGGCCCAGGTCCTCGCCCAGGGCCCAGACCCGCTCGTCGCGGCGCATTTCTTCGGCCAGCGCCGCCTTGCCGGCCTCGGCATAGGTCAGCTCGCTCATGTCGCCGCCCTCCTGCCGGCCGCCGGGGCTGCCGGCGCGCCCACGTCCTGCACGTCGGTGAAGGCTTCGGCCGGATCCGGCCAGGGCGCCTCGCCTGCGGCCTCGGCCGCCGCCGCCATCTCGGCCTCGGCCTCGGCGGCGACCGCATCGAGCGCGGCGGCATCGATACCGAGGACCTCGAGCTCCGCGGCACAGCGCGCCATCGGGTCGTCCCGCCAGCGCGCCGCGACTTCCTCTTCCGGCCGGTAGGGTGCCTTGTCGACCGAGGTATGCCCCTTCAGGCGGTAGGTCCGCGCGGTGACGAAGAACGGCCCCTCGCCGCGCCGTGCCCGCGGCACCAGCTCGCCCAGCAGGCCGTCGACCGCCAGCACGTCGTTGCCGTCGACATCGTGCGCCTCCAGGCCCAGGGCGCGAGCCCGTGCCGTCGGTCCCTCGCCGGCAGTCACCGCCTCGGTGCGGGTGGTCGAGGCGAAGGCGTTCATCTCGCAGACGAAGATCACCGGCAGGGCGAACACCCGCGCCCAGTTCAGGCCCTCCAGGAACGGGCCGCGGTTGATCGCGCCGTCGCCGAAGAAGCAGACCACGACCCGTTCGCTGCCCGCGAGCTTGGCGCCATGGGCGGCGCCGACGGCGATCGGGATGCCGGCGGCGACGACACCGTTGGCACCCAGCATGCCAACCGAGAAGTCGGCAATATGCATGGAGCCGCCCTTGCCGCCCGAGGTGCCGCCGGCGCGGCCGAACAGCTCCAGCATCATCGCCGTTGCCGGCGTGCCCTTGGCGATGCAATGGCCGTGGCCGCGGTGGGTGGTGGTGATCTGGTCATCCGGGCGCAGGTTGGCGCAGACGCCCGCCGCCACCGCTTCCTGGCCGATCGACAGATGCACGGCGCCACCGACCCGGCCGTCCAGCGAGGCCGCCTCGGCCGCGGTCTCGAACGCGCGGATGCGCCGCATGGTGCGGTAGAGCGCCAGCAGGCGCTCGGCATCGATGTTGCGGCGGGGCTCCGCCATGGCCGTCTCCTCCCGATGACAAGAAACCGCGCGTTGGGGCGCGCGGGCTTTGCCATTCTTGTATAGGCTTTCAGCGCTCGCTAGAAGAGCCGGCGGGCGGCAGCAGAGCGGGGTGACGAGGTGAGCGCAGGCAACAAGGGGCCGCGGGTGCTGACCGCCACCAGCGTGACCAAGCTGGGGCCGGAGCACCGCGGTCAGGTCCTGATCGGCGGCAGCCATGGCGGCATCTACGCCGGCTATCTGGCCGCCCGGGCCGGGCTCGCGGCGGTGGTGCTGAACGACGCCGGCGGCGGCAAGGACGGCGCGGGCTATGCCTCGCTGGCCTACCTGGACGGCATCGGCATGCCGGCGGCCACCGTGGGCCACATGTCGGCCTGCATCGGCGACGGCGAGGACATGCTCGACAACGGCGTCATCAGCCACGTCAACACCGCTGCCTCGATGCTGGGCTGCCGGGTCGGCCAGAGCGCGCGCATGTGCGCCGAGCTGATGTGCGCCGCCGCACCGCCGACACGCGAGCCGCCGGCCTACGAGGAAGGCCGCTTCCTGTTCAGCGGCGACGACGAGCGGCCGCAAGTCTGGGGCCTGGACTCGGTCTCGCTGGTGCGCCCGGAGGATGCCGGCCAGGTCGTGCTGACTGCCAGCCACGGCGCCCTGCTGGGCGGCGATCCGGCCTCGGCGATCCCCTACGACGTGCTGGCCTGCGCCTTCAACGACGCCGGCGTCGGCTGTGACGGCGTCGGCATCACCCGCCTGCCGGCGCTGGACCAGCGCTCGATCGCCGCCGTCACCGTCGACTGCATGACCGCGCGGATCGGCGATGCCCGCTCGCACTGGGACACCGGCATGGTCTCCTACGTCAACATCACCGCCCAGGCCCTGGGCATCGAGCCCGGCGACAGCCTGAAGCACTTCGCCGAGATCGTCGGCCGCGAGTACCGCTCCCTGGGCGGGCCGTGAGCCGGGCGGGTTTGAAACCCGCCCCTACAGATGGCACAACGACCGGTAGGGGCGGGTCTAAGACCCGCCCGTCGCGCCAACAAACACAAAACGCCAATGGGGACGCCATGACCGACGCTGACGACACCGCGCTCACCAACCGCCCGCCGCGCCAGATGACCGGCGGGCGGGCTCTGGCCGAGATGCTGAAGGCGCACGGTGCCGGGCCGATGTTCGGCATGGGCGGCTTCCAGCTGCTGCCGTTCTACGACGCCGTCGGTCAGGTCGGGCTCGAGCACAGTCTGATCAACGACGAACGCTGCGGTGCCTTTGCTGCCGACGCCTGGGCCCGGGTCACCGGCCGGCCGGGCCTGTGCGACGCCACCCTGGGCCCCGGCGCCACCAACCTGACCACGGCCCTGGTGGAGAGCCTGAACGCCGGGGTGCCGCTGATCGCCATCACCGGCGATGCCAACCGCGAGCATGCCTGGAAGAACATGACCCAGGAGGCACGGCAGACCGAGATCCTGGCCCCGGCAGTGAAGGAGCTGATCCGGGTCGAGAGCGTCGCCCGGCTGCCCGAGCTGGTGCGCCGGGCCTGGCATGTCGCCACCAGCGGGAGGCCCGGCCCGGTGCTGCTCGACGTGCCCGAGGACGTGGCCCATGGCGAGTTCGAGTTTGCCGAAGACGAGCTCGCGGCCGAGCCCGGCGCCGGCGCCATCCCGCGTCTGCGCAACCGCCCCGGCCGTGACGACATCGTCCGCGCCGCGGCCCGGCTGGCGGCTGCGCGGCGGCCGGTGATCCTGGCCGGCGGCGGCGTGCATCTGTCGGGCGCGCACGGCGCGCTCACTGCCCTGGCCGAAGCCGGCAATATCCCGGTCGCCCACACCCTGTCGGGCAAGGGCGCGATCGCCTGCAGCCATCCATTGAACCTGGGCCTGTTCGGGCGCTATTCGCGCATCGCCAACGACGTCATCGAGCAGGCCGACTGCCTGCTCGTGGTCGGCTGCAAGCTGGGCGAGATCGCCACCAAGCGCTACACCCTGCCGCCGCGCGAGATCCCGCTCATCCACCTGGAGGTCGTCGCCGAAGAGATCGGCCGCTGCGTGCCGGCCGAGATCAGCCTGTGGGGCGATGCCCGCGCCGGCCTCGAGGACCTGGCCGCCGAGCTCGCCGACAGCCTGCCCGCAGCCCGGGCGGCGCGCGCCGATTACGCGGCCGAGGTCGAAGGCCGCATGGGCACGTGGCGCGAGGAGGTCGACGCGCGCCTGACCAGCACCGAGCGCCCGGTCAACATGGCCCGGGTCTGCCACGAGCTGAACAACACCCTGCCGGCCGACGGCATCCTGGTCGCCGACGGCGGCTTCGCCGCGCACTGGACCGGCCTGTTGTGCGACACGAAGCAGGCCGGCCGGCACTACATCGCCAACCGCGGCTTCGCCTCCATCGGCTACGGCCTGCCCGGCAGCATGGGGGCACAGCTCGCCGCGCCGGACCGCCCGGTGGTCGGCCTGACCGGCGACGGCGGCTTCAACATGGTGATCGGCGAGCTGGAGACCGCCCGTCGCCTGGGCACCGGATTCACCCTGATCATCGTCAACAACGCCGCGTCTGGCTACGTGAAGGCGCTGCAGCACGTGCTGATGGGCGGCCAGTACCAGTCGGCCGACCTGAGCGAGCTGAACTACGCCGAGCTCGCGACCGGCTTCGGCTGCGAGGGCATCCGCGTCGAGGATCCCGATGCCCTGGCCGGCGCCCTCGAACAGGGCATGGCCAACCGCGAGCAACCGACGTTGATCGACGTCGTCGTCACCCGCGACCCGGCCCAGATGCTGCCCGGCGTCGACAACCGCGCGGTGCAGGCGAAGAAGGGCGACCGGATCGCCTGAGCGGCCGTGGCGGCCCGGCAATTCGGCTGTGCAAGACATTACACGCAGGTCACAATGATCTCAGGACGCGGGGTCCGCCGGCACTGGCCGGACCAGGGGAGGTCAATATGGCCGAAAGCGTCTACAAGGTGATCGAGCTGGTGGGCACCAGCACCGAGTCCTGGGAGAAGGCAGCCGCCGCTGCGGTATCACGCGCGGGGGAAAGCCTGCGCGATCTGCGCATCGCCGAGGTTGCCGACCTGGACATGCAAATCCAGGACGGCACGGTGACGGCCTACCGGGCTAAGGTGAAGGTGTCGTTCAAGTTCGAAGACGGCGACTGAGCTGAGCGTCGACGTCAGCCGGCCGACGCCGCGTCGTTCTCTTCGCGCACGTCCGCCCGCGCCGAGGCGCGGCGGGTGGCGACGATCTCGGCCATGATCGAACAGGCGATCTCGGCCGGCTCGATGGCGTGGATGTTCAGGCCCGCCGGGGCCGACAGACGGGCAAGCTGGTCTTCAGCCAGGCCCGTCTCGCGCAGCCGGTCGGTCAGCACCGCAGCCTTGCGAAGACTGCCGACGAAGGCGACGTAGGCGGCCGGCGAGCGTAGCGCCGCGCCCAGGGCCTCGCGGTCGCGCTGGCCCTGGGTGGCGACGACGATGAAGTCGCGCGGGCCGAGCGCCAGCGGGTCGAGGTCGTAGCCGGCGGCGGTCGCTGCCGCGGCGTCGAAACGGCTGAGGTCGTCCGCCGGCGCCACGGCAACCGTGGCATAGCCCATGGCCCGGGCCAGCCGCTCCAGGCTCACGGCGACGGGCGCGGCGCCGCAGACGATGACCCGCAGCGCCCGGCGCATGGGCTCGATGAACAGGTCGACGGTGCCGCCGCTGGGACAGCCGCTCTTGTGCAGGGCGACGCCGTCGACGTCGAGGGCCGTGACCACCTCCTCGCCCGGCTTCACGCGAATGAGCCGCGGGGCATCGGCCGCGAGCGCCTCGGCCGCGGCGCGGGTCACCGCGCCCTGCACGCAACTGCCGCCGAGGAAGCCTTCGATGGCGCCGTCGGCCCGGACCAGCGCCTTGGCCCCGGCCTTGGCCGAGGTGGCGTTCTCGGTGCGCACCACGGTGGCGACACAGAATTCCTCGTGCGCCGCCGTGAGCTCGGCGATGCGGGCGAACAGGTCGGCGTCAGTGGCGGTCATGGCTGAGTTCCCGTCGGATCGTCGAAATGGCGCGACGGGCGGGTCTGAGACCCGCCCCTACAGGTTGTCGTGCCAGGTTTCATCGGCATGCCTGTGGCTGTCGTTGTGTAGGAGGCGACTGCCGTGTGGTCCATCCCGTGCGTTGGTTGGTAGGGGCGGGTCTCAGACCCGCCCGCGCGTTCGCCCTTCACAGCCGTGCCAGCTCCGGTTCCAGGGCGGCGAGGCCGTCCAGGGTGTTGACGGCGGCGAAATGGTCGACATACGGCAGCGCCGCGGCCATGCCGCGGGCAACGGGGGCGTAGTCGCGCCAGCCGGCCAGCGGGTTGAGCCAGATCAGCCGCCGCGCCCGCTGCTTCAGGCGGGCGAGCTCGCGCGCCAGGGCCTGCGGCGGGTCGGTGTCATAGCCGTCGCTCATGACGATCACCACCGTGCGCGAGTCGATCGCCTGTTTGGCATAGCGCTCGTTGAAGGTGCGCACCGCGCCGGCGATACGGGTGCCGCCGCCGAAGCCGCGGGCCATCAGCGAGAGCCGGCCCATGCCCTTCATCGGGTCCTGCTCGCGCAGCGCGTCGGTCACGCGCACGAGCCGGGTGTGGAACAGGTAGGCGTCGGTGCGCAGCCAGCGGCAGATCAGCCCGCGCAGGAACAACAGGAAATAGCGCGAGTAGAGCTGCATGGAGCCGGAGACGTCGAGCAGGACGACGATGTTCACCGGCCGCTCCGGCCGGCGGCGGTGGACCAGCTCCACCGGCTCGCCGCCGCGCGGCAGGCTGCGGCGGATGATCCGGCGTAGATCGAGCCGGTCGCCGCGCCGCGCCGGCCGGGGCCGCCGGCTGAGGCGATAGCGCAGCGCGCGGGCCAGGGTCTCGGCGACCTGCTCGGCCGCCGCGACGGCCTCGGGTGCGACCAGCTCGCGCAGGTCGGTGGCGCGCAAGGTGGTCTGGTCGCTGGCCAGCAGGCGCCCGCGGCCCGTCGGCGCGTCGCCGTCGCCGTCATCGTTGGCGGCACTGGCCTCGGCGCTGCCCGGCAGCGGCGCCCGGCGTGTGGTCTGATCGGGGCCCAGGGTCTTGTCCCAGATCGCCGGCCGGGCCCGGCGGCGGCGCGCCCGGGCCGCGGCGTCCATGTCGTCGGCCGCGGCCGGCTGCAGCTGATGCACGCCGCGGCCGTGCCAGTAGACGTCGAACAGCTCGTCGAAACGCTGCCATTGCTCGTGGCTGCCGGCCAACATGCTGCGCAGGCCGAGACGGGCGGTGCGCGCCGCCACCGGGCCGGCGCGCTCGAGGAAGCCCAGGGCGTCGGCCGTCTCGGCCGGACCGACGGTGAAGCCGTTCAGGCGCAGATGGGCAATGAAGCCGCTCATCGCCGTGCTGGGAGCGGCGGCCGGCATGGTCAGGCGGCGCTGCCGACAAGGCGGCTGGTCACCTCCGGCGTCATCGCCTTCTGGTCGGCCTCGGTCTTCAGCAGGCAGATCAGGCTCGCCTGCACCGCCCTCGGATCGGCGTCGAGACCCTTGAGGTCCAGGCGCAGCAGCGCCGCGGCCCAGTCCAAAGTCTCGGCGATGCCTGGGGTTTTCTCCAGCTCCTCTCGGCGCAGGCCCTGGACGAAGCGGACGATCTGGCGGGCCAGGCGGTCGTCGATCCTCGGCAGGCGGGCGTTCAGGATCGCCAGCTCCTTGGCCTCGTCGGGATAGTCGACATAGGCATAGAGGCAGCGCCGGCGCAGGGCGTCGGACAGGGCGCGGGTGCCGTTGGAGGTCAGCACCACGTGCGGCACGCTGGTCGCCTCGATGGTGCCGAGTTCGGGCACGGTGACCTGGAAGTCGGAGAGGATCTCCAGCAGGAAGGCCTCGAACTCCTCGTCGGCGCGGTCGATCTCGTCGATCAGCAGCACCGGCGGCACCTCCTGCGAGATCGCCTCCAACAGCGGCCGGCGCAGGAGGTAGGGCTTGGAGAAGATCTGCCGCTCGACCTCCTCGGCGCCCATGTCGTCCTTCTCGTGGGTGCGGATCGCCAGCAGCTGGCGCTGGTAGTTCCACTCGTAGAGCGTCGCGCCGGCGTCCAGGCCCTCGTAGCACTGCAGGCGGATCAGCCGGGTGTCGCGGACGCGGGCCAGCACCTTGGCGATCTCGGTCTTGCCGACCCCGGCCTCGCCCTCCAGCAACAGCGGCCGGCCGAGTTCGCCGGCCAGCAGCAGCGCCATCGCCAGGCTGTCCTCCGCGACATAACCGGCGTCCGCCAGGCGGGCCTGGAAGCCGGTGTAGTCGAGCGCCTGGTCGAGGCTGTCGGTCATGGGGTCGTCCGTCTCTGACGCACCGGCGGGCGGGTCTGAGACCCGCCCCTACCAACCGATGCAATACCTGTAGGGGCGGGTCTCAGACCCGCCCACGCACCTCCTACTCCACCAGCCCGAGGCTTTCGGCCGTCTTCCATACCCGCCAGTGGTCGTGCGGCATGTGGGTATGGGTCAGGCCGAGGTGGGCGAAGGCGTCGTTCACCGCGTTGGAGAAGGCCGAGACGCCGCCGACATTGGGCGACTCGCCGACGCCCTTGGCGCCGATCGGGTGGTGCGGCGACGGCGTCACCGTGTAGTCGGTCTCCCACACCGGCGTCTCCACCGCCGTCGGCAGGAAGTAGTCCATGAAGCTGACGCCGCCGGCGTTGCCCATCTCGTCGTAGGTGATCTCCTGGCCCATGGCGATGCCCAGCGCCTCGGTCAGGCCGCCGTGCACCTGGCCCTCGATGATCATCGGGTTGATCCGGGTGCCGCAGTCGTCCAGGGCGTAGAAGCGGCGGATGTCCGTCACGCCGGTGTCGACGTCGACGTCGACGACGCAGACATAGGCGCCGTAGGGATAGGTCATGTTCGGCGGGTCGTAGTAGCTCACCGCCTCCAGGCCCGGCTCCATCCCCGGCGGCACGTTGTTGTAGGCGGCGAAGGCCACCTCGGCCATGGTCTTGAAGCGTTCCGGCGCGCCCTTGACGACGAAGCGGTCGACCTCGAACTCCACGTCGTCGTCGTGCACCTCCAGCAGGTAGGCGGCGATCATCTGCGCCTTGGCGCGGATCTTCCGCCCGGCCATCGCCGTCGCCGCCCCGGCCACCGGGGTCGAGCGCGAGCCATAGGTGCCCAGGCCATAGGGCGCGGTGTCGGTGTCGCCCTCCTCGACGGTGATGTTGTCGGCCGAGATGCCAATCTCCGTTGCCAGGATCTGCGCGAACGTCGTCGCGTGGCCCTGGCCCTGGCTGATCGTGCCCAGGCGGGCGATGGCGCTGCCGGTCGGATGGATGCGGATTTCGCAGGAATCGAACATGCCGAGGCCGAGGATGTCGCAGTTCTTGATCGGCCCGGCGCCGACGATCTCGGTGAAGAAGGCAACGCCGATGCCCATCAGCTTGCGGGTCTCGCCGCGGGCGAAGGCCTCGCGGTTGGCGACCTGCTCGGCCCTGAGCGCCTGGTACTCGACGGTGTCGAGCGCCTTTTTCATGGCGGTGTCGTAGTCGCCGCTGTCGTACTCCCAGCCCAGGGCCGAGGTGTAGGGGAACTGCTCCGCCTTGATGAAGTTCTTTAGGCGAAGTTCCGCCGGGTCCATGTCCAGCTTGCGCGCCAGCACGTCGACCATGCGCTCGATGAAGTAGGACGCTTCCGTCACCCGGAACGAGCAGCGGTAGGCCACGCCGCCAGGCGCCTTGTTGGTGTAGACGCCGTCGACGGTGACGTGCGCCGCGGGGATGTCGTACGAGCCGGTGCAGATGTTGAAGAAGCCGGCCGGGAACTTGGTCGGATCGGCACAGGCGTCGAAGGCGCCGTGGTCGGCCAGCACATGGCAGCGCAGGCCGGTGATGCGGCCGTCGGCGGTGGCGGCGATCTCGCCGGTCATGTGGTAGTCGCGGGCGAACGCCGTCGCCTGCAGGTTCTCGATCCGGTCCTCGACCCACTTCACCGGCACCCCGGTGACGATCGAGGCGACGATGGCGCAGATGTAGCCGGGATAGACCCCGACCTTGTTGCCGAAGCCGCCGCCGATGTCGGGCGAGACGATGCGGATCTTGTGCTCGGGGATCTCCGAGATCAGCGAGGCCACCGTGCGCACCGCGTGCGGCGCCTGGAACGTGCCATAGACGGTGAGCTGGCCGTTGACCTTGTCCATGGAGGCGACGCAGCCGCAGGTTTCCAGCGGACAGGGGTGCACGCGCGGATAGCTGATCAGCTCCTTGACCACGACCTCGGCGCCGTCGAGCGCCGCTTGCGTCGCCGCGGCATCGCCGACCTCCCAAGTGAAGATGTGGTTGTGGTGGCGGCGCGGCCCGTGCGCGCCCTCGTCCTTGCCTTCCAGGTCCTCGCGCAGCACCGGCGCGTCGTCGGCCATGGCCCGGGTCGGATCGACCACGACGGCCAGGTCCTCGTACTCGACCTCCACCAGCTCGACCGCGTCGGCCGCGGCATAGCGGTCCGAGGCAACGACGAAGGCGACCTCCTGGCCCTGGAACAGCGCTTTGCCGTCAGCCAGCACCATCTGCACGTCGCCGGCCAGGGTCGGCATCCAGGCCAGGTTGACCGGCTTCAAATCCTCGGCCGTGAGCACGGCGACGACGCCGGGCACGGCCAGCGCCGCCACCTTGTCGATCGAGACAATGCGGGCGTGAGCGTAGGGCGATCGCACGAAGTCGCCGAACAGCATGCCCGGCAGCTTGATGTCGTCGACATAGTTGCCCTTGCCCTGCGTGAAGCGAGCGTCCTCGACCCGCTTGCGCTTGGTGCCCAGGCCCTGCAGCTTCTCCGCGCGCTCGGCTGCGCTCGCAATCTCGTTCATTCCGCTGCCTCCCTGGCCGAATTCAGCTCAACCGCGGCCGCGCGGATCGCCGTGACGATGTTCTGGTAGCCGGTGCACCGGCACAGGTTGCCGGCGATCCCCTGGCGGATGTCGTCCTCGCTGGGGTCCGGGTTCTCCTGCAGCAGGCGGTAGGCCCGGGTGATCATGCCCGGGGTGCAGAAGCCGCATTGCAGGCCGTGGTGCTCGCGAAAGCTCTCCTGCAGCGCGTGCAGGGTGCCGTCGGGCCCGGCGATGCCCTCGATCGTGGTCACCTCGGCGCCGTTGGCCTGGGCCACGAACATGGTGCAGGACTTCACCGACTTGCCGTTCAAATCCACGGTGCAGGCGCCGCAGTGACCGGTGTCGCAGCCGATGTGCGGCCCGGTCAGGTTCAGCTCCTCGCGCAGGAAATGGATCAACAGCATGCGCGGTTCGGCCAGGGCCTCGGTCGCGGCGCCGTTGATGGTCAACTTCACGTGCATCTTCGACATCTCTTCGACGCTCCCTCAGGCGCTGCGGTCGTGCGCGCGGGTGATGGCGCGATGGACCATGACCCCGGCAATCCGGGTGCGATAGTCGGCCGGGCCACGGCCGTCGCTGGCCGGCCGGGTGATCGCCTCGGCCTGGCGGACCGCCTCGGCGATCGCCGCCTGGTCGACCTCCGTGCCGACCAGGGCGGCGCCGGCGGCCTCGGCAAACAGCGGCGTGTCGCCGACGTTGGTCAGCGCGATCGCCGCGGCAGTGCAGCGGCCGTTTGCCATCTCCAGCAGCACCGCGGCGGCGGCGGTGGCGTAGTCGCCGACCTTGCGCTTCTGCTTCTCGTACGCCGCACCATGACCGGCGGCGGGCACCGGGATCAGCACCTCGGTCAGCACTTCGTCTTCGGCCCAGGCGGTGAAGTAGGCGGCCTCGTAGAAGTCGCGGGCGGCGACGTCGCGGATGCCGTTCGGCCCCTGCAGGCGGTAGCTGGCGTTCAGCGCCTGCATGACCGCCGGCATGTCGTTGCCGGGATCGCCGTTGGCGACGTTGCCGCCGATGGTGCCGCAATAGCGCACCTGCGGGTCGGCCACCATCAGCGCGGTTTCGCGCAGGATCGGGCAGACCTCGGTCAGATGCTCGCTATCGACGATTTCCTTCTGCGTCACCAGCGCGCCCAGGCGCAGCGTTTCGCCCGCCTGTTCGATGCCGCGCAGGGCCGCCACGTCCTGCAGGTCGACGATGTGGCCGGGCTGGGCCATGCGCAGTTTCATCATCGGAATCAGGCTGTGGCCGCCGGCCAGCAGCTGCGCTTCGTCGCCGTGCTGCGCCAGCAGCGCCACGGCCTCGTCCACCGAGCCGGGCCGGTGGTATTCGAATGCGCCTGGGATCACGTGATCCTCCCTTTCCACGTGCCACGCTCCGCGGCGGTCACGGCGGCTGCCGGTGCCCGGAGGTCAGATTGCAACGTGATTAAGACTTAGCACGCGTCGGCGGGAAATCACCCATGCACCCGCGCCCCGCCGCCTGCACGAACTGCGTATTTCGTGCACGAAATACGCTTTGCGGTTTGCGATCGCTGGAAAACCGCCCGTCCCAGTCTATGCCGAAATGCCGGCGAAAGCCGGCATCCACGGGGTGCAGATGCGCGCGTTGACCCCGGCGTCCGTGTCGGGTTGCGCGGGATTGTTTTGACGGAGCTGGCGTAGTCAGAGGTATCTCGTTTCTCAGGGAGCGCCTCGGATCATGCACGTAAAACTGCACGCCAATGCGACCACCACGCCGAAGATCAGGGCCT
>Ga0209458_1000120_pt1 | contig 42392 bp, 39 predicted proteins | sample WorMetLIZAISLAND_FD_187411 | JGI IMG/M metagenome (GOLD analysis project Ga0209458, IMG submission 187411) | Marine gutless worms symbiont microbial communities from Max Planck institute for Marine Microbiology, Germany - Inanidrilus manae... ...
TTCATCCAAACCGCGAAGGAAAACACTGCTCACCGGGGTTAGCAAGGAGACACAGCTAGCCGTGGCTAGTCAGGTATATAGGTCCCCAAATTTGTGGCTCGCCATGGAGGGCGACCAACGGAGAAACCGCCAGAGTTATGCCTCAAGTTAAGCCTATAACTTATCATTCCGTAGTTTTTAGACAGCCTCTTAGGGTTCACCCCTTGCTTAAATGTCAACACGATCTAGTATCCAATTTCGCCTTATTTTGCATTCTCAGAGCCCTCTCAAACGCGCCAAGGCAAGGCACAGCGCGCCGGGAATAGCTCCCCGCTCTTGCCAAGCGCTTATCACGGACAAGTCGATTATGGATCACTGCGAACGAGCAGCGCCTGTGCGCCCAGACCACCAGGGCGAGGGTCTGACCATCGCCCTGGTGGGTAATCCGAACTGCGGCAAGACCGCCCTCTTCAACGCCTTGACCGGCATCCGCCAGCGGACGGGCAACTGGCCGGGGGTCACCGTGGAGCGCAAGGAGGGGCAGCTGGAGCTCGACGGGCGGAAGATTCGGGTCATCGATCTGCCGGGTATCTATTCCTTGGACGCCAGCTCCCCGGACGAGCAGGTAACGCGCGACTATCTGCTCTCACGAGATGCGGACCTGATCGTCAATGTGGTCGATGCCTCCAACCTGGAGCGCAATCTCTACCTCACCGTCCAACTCCTGGAAATGGGCGTGCCCCTGACCCTGGCCCTGAATATGATGGACGTGGCGCGCAGCCGGGGCATCCGGTTGGACCCGGAATGTCTGAGCCGCGAGCTGGGCTGCCCCGTGGTGCCGGTGGTGGCCGTTACCCAGGAGGGGGTGACGGAACTCAAGGCGCGCATGCTGTCGGTTGCCGGTGAACGCCACCCCGGCGGTTTCGACCTCGCCCAAGAGGAGTGCGTGGAGCAGGCCGTGGCCATGCTCGCTCCTCACTTCGAAGACCAGGCCAACCGGGCCAACAGCCGCTGGTTGGCGCTCAAGCTGCTGGAGGGAGACCCCACCGCTGAGGCCCTGGCGAGTCCCGAGCTCCTGGACCAGGCCGAGCATTGGCGGCAGCTCATCCGGGACCGGTCCGGGGAAGCGGTGGACATCCACATCGCCGACACCCGGTTCGGGCATGCCCATGCCCTGGCCCGGCGGGTAATCCGGGAGCGGGGCCGGGTAGACGAAACCCTGACCGACCGCATCGACCGCGTGGTCCTGAGCCGCGTCTGGGGGACCCCCCTGTTCCTGGCGGTCATGTACCTGATGTTCGTCTTCACCATCAACTTCGGCGGCGCCCTTATCGACCTCTTCGATGGCGTCGCCAGGGCCTTCTTCGTGGACGGCTTGCGCGCCCTGTTGACCAACCTAGGCGCGTCAGAATGGGTGTCCCTGTTCCTGGCGGACGGGGTTGGCGGTGGCCTCCGGGTCGTCGCTACCTTCATTCCTATCATCGCCAGTCTGTACCTGTTTTTGTCCGTGGTAGAGGACACCGGCTACATGGCCCGGGCGGCCTTCGTCATGGACCGCCTGATGCGTTCCATCGGTCTGCCCGGAAAGGCCTTCGTGCCCCTGATCGTGGGCTTCGGCTGCAATGTGCCCGCCGTCATGGCCACTCGCACCCTGGAGGACGAGCGCGAGCGCAAGCTCACCATCCTCATGAATCCCTTCATGTCCTGCGGCGCGCGGCTGCCGGTCTATGTGCTCTTCGCCGCCGCCTTCTTCCCGCATTCGGGACAGAACGTGGTCTTCGCCCTCTACCTGATCGGAATCCTGGTGGCGATCCTGACGGGACTGGTAATGCAGCGGACCTTGCTCGCAGGCAAGAGTACCGGCTTCATGATGGAGCTCCCTCCCTACCACCTGCCGACTTTCAAAGGCGTGATGCTGCGGACCTGGGACCGGGTGCGGCTGTTCCTCAAGGAGGCCGGGCGGGTTATCGTCCTCATGGTGGTGGTCCTGAACCTGCTCAGCTCCATCGGCACCGACGGCACCCTGGGCCAGGCCGACAGTGAGCACTCGGTGCTGAGCGCGATGAGCCGATCGGCAACGCCCCTATTCGCCCCCTTGGGCATCCGGGAGGACAACTGGCCGGCCGTAGTCGGGGTCGTCTCCGGGATTCTCGCCAAGGAGGTCATCGTCGGTACCCTGGATTCCCTCTACACCCGAATCGCCCAGGAGGAGCAACCGCCGACCGCCGAGGAGTCCTTCAACCTCTGGTCCGCCCTGGTTGCGGCGGCCGGCACCGTGCCGGAAAACCTGGCGGCGGTCGCCGCCGGCCTGCTCGATCCGTTGGGGCTCAACCTGGGTGATCTCTCGGATCGCGCGCAGGTAGCGGCGGAGCAAGCGGTGGGGAGCGGGACCTTCGGTGCCATGGAGGCCCGCTTCGACGGCTGGATCGGTGCCTTTGCCTACCTGCTGTTCGTGCTGCTCTATTTCCCCTGCGCGGCAACCATCGGAGTCGTCGTCCGCGAGACGGGCATGGCCTGGGCAGGGTTCATGGCCGCCTGGACCACCGGCATTGCCTTCATCACGGCCACCCTCTTCTACCAAGCCGCCAGCTTCGAGCGCCATCCGATCAGCTCCGGCAGCTGGATCCTGGGTTTATCACTCTTCCTGGCGCTGGTCATCCTAGGACTTCAGGCCTGGGCGCGTAGGGGTCATGAAGGTCCGCCTACCGCCGGGGTGAAGCAACTCTGAATGATTTCCTTCATCTGGCTCCCACGCTCCGGCGTGGGAGCAAGTCCTGACGCTCCAGCGTCACCAGGCCTGGCCGCTGGAGCGGCCAAGGTGGTGTTCCCACGCTGGAGCGTGTGAACAAGCAAAATCAATAAGGAGGAACGGCGGTGGGCACCGCTGTTTCCATGATTTCCATGACAAAGGGGTCTGAATGGCGGGCGGAAAAAGGCTTGATTGTCAAATCGATTTTCTGCTCCCCGAGGCTGTCTTTGATTTCCACCAGGGCCGTGATCTTGTCTGAAAAGGTCAGTGTTTCACTGAAGACAAGCAGGTCGATGTCCCCGCCTTTCAGGGCATCATCCGCGCGGGAACCATACAGGTAAATCTCGCAGTGGCCATCGAGTTTCGAGAGCACATCGGAAATGGTGCCCCGTTCCTGAGCGGAAAGTCTCACAGCAGCTTCGCAATATCCAGAATAGTCGGCGTTAACGAAATCAATTCTTGGTAGAGCATATTCACGTCATCCGTTGCATATTCGTGGGCCGCCACATTTCTTAACGCGCGAATGCGCTTCCACGTCTCGGCAGAGCCGATATGACCGGCTTTTTCGCCCAGGTTCAGCGTATCGACAAGGGATCCGCGAAAGGCGGGATCGGCCTCCAAACACAGGATGCGCAAATAACGGGACACAAATAGATCCGAAGTTCGCACGAACCGACTGGGGAAGCTCTCCAGGGTCTCCAATTCCGCTTCCGACCATGCGTGGCCATCGAATTTGAAGTGCCTGACTTTTTGGTAGCTGTAGTCCAGATGCCCGAGAGACTTTTTCAAACCCCGCGCCACCTGATCCTTCAAGCTCACGGAGACCATGGTATCTACCCCTTGAAAAGCAGTTATCAGTTATCAGCTCCGACGTGTTGGGTTACGGCGCGTTCGGCCCTGTCACTGTACTTCGAGATCGGCCAGCGCGCCTAACCCAACCTACACTTGACGCGAGGTCCGCGCGGGCAGGCCGCACGGGCGGTAATATGGGTGTAGGTTGCGTTGAGACGCGGGCACGGACCTGGCCGTCGATCAACGAACCTTTGGGCGTCGAAACGCAACACGTCAAATCCTCCGGACAACGCCAAATAACTCAGGATTGCTGCTGGCCCCTCCCTCGTCATTCCGGCAGGGAATGCCGGAATCCAGTGCCAGGGATGGCAAAAACAGCGGGGATTGGAATCACTAGGTCACACAACCATGCCACTTGCATTTAAGGCGATTGCCGGAAAATGATAGACCAGGATGCGTCGGCTATTCGTTCGTCTTCAAGGAGCGACAACAGGCGCATCGTTGTGCGATGTAACTGTTGTCGCGACACAGAAGACAGACGAAAAGACAAGCAGGCTGGTCTGTCATTTGACAGAAATCGCCTAACTACTACCGAGCTCCGACCGCTCAAGTCCCGTGCCTGCGGGAAAACGGCAGGTAAAGGTACTCCCCTGTCCCGGCTCGCTCTCGATGGCCAGCCGTGCAGCATGGCGATTCAGCACATGCTTGACGATCGCCAGACCCAACCCGGTCCCCCCCGAGGTCCGGAAGCGCGCCTTGTCGACACGGTAGAAACGCTCGGTCAGGCGCGGAATATGCTCCCGCGCAATCCCTTCCCCATTGTCCTTGACGGCAAACAAGGGCCCGCTCTCGTCCTCCCGCCAGGTGATCCGGATCCGGCTCTTCGACGGCGTGTGCTTGATGGCATTGAGCACCAGGTTGGAAAAGGCGCTGCGCAGCTCAAGCCGGTTTCCTTTCAGGAACAGATCCGGGGCAATGTCCTCGCCCAGCTCGTGTTCTCCCGCGTCCAGCAGCCGGGCCTCGTCGAGAATCGAGTGTAGGGTCTCCGGTACGTCCACCGGCTCCGACTGGGTCGTAGCGTCTTCCATCTCCAACCGCGAGAGGGTAAGCAGGTCCTCGACGATGGAGCGCATCCGCTCGGCCTGGCTGCTCATCAGCTGCAGTGGCCGGCGGTGATGCTCGGCTGTGAGCGGGGAATCCATCAGGTTCTCCAGAAATCCGGAGATCACCGTCAACGGTGTCCGCAGCTCATGCGAGGCATTGGCCACGAAGTCGCGGCGGATCAGATTGAGGTGAAAGACCTTGGTGATATCGCTGCCGATGATGAGCCGCTGTCGCTTACGCTCACCGAAGGGCGTGATGCGCACCGAGAGCGTGAGGGCGCGATTGTGTTCCGGTGCCAGCTCGAGGGGCCGCAAATACTCGTCGGCGGCCAGGAACTCCCGGAGTAGATCGTGAGGGAGAAGCTTCGTCAGGTAACTGCCCTCGTCGCGGGGCCAATGGACGTTCATCAGCTCGGCGGCCATCGGATTCGCCCACTCGATACGTTGGTGCCGATCGAGGATGACCAGGGCGTCCGGCACCGAGAGCGCCGCCTCGCGAAAGCGCCGGATGAAACGGACCTGACGCTTGCGGCGTTTGCGCCCACTCTGCTGATGTTGGGCCACGGAGCGGTAGATCACCCCCCAGAGACCGCGAGGAAAGGGTGGAGCCATCCGATGGCGGCGGTGGATGAGCAGGGTCAGGTGGCCCAGGTAGAAGAGGTTGCGCCCGAGGTAGGGCAGGATCGCCAGGAGTATCGCCAAGGCCGGGGCGAGGCCCAGCCAGGGCAGAAACAAGGCCGTCGCCAGGGAGACCAGGACAAGCAAGACCTCGAATAAAAGGGATTCGAGCATGTCAGATTCAAGGCGATGCGCCGGCGGCGTGCCGGCGCGGAGTGGGACGAGCGCGGGCGCTTCCGCGGCATGGTGGAAGCGACGGACCGCTTTGCCCATACTCAATCCGATCCGGGCTGTCCCGTGGCTGGCGGTCGGCTCCGGCGCTGCGGTCCGTTTCACTCCTGCATCCTTACAGCCTAGGGGGCGTTCTCAATCAATAAATTGTCCAAGGATAACAACCCGTTATGAGCGACTCGCTGACAATCATATGACCCCGATGCCGCGCCGGCGCCTACCGCTGACTACGCGGTAGGCGCGGGTAAGCCCCGCACCTATCGCTGCCGCCCGGTCGGTCGACAACGATAGGTGCGAGGCTTGTCCGCGCTTTTCCAGCTCATACCCGGTTGGAGAAACGGTAGCCCACACCGCGCACGGTCTGCAACATATAGTCGTGTTTCGTGGGCTCGAGGGCCTTGCGCAGGCGGCGAACATGGACATCCACGGTGCGCTCCTCCACATAGACCTGATTGCCCCACACCTGATCCAGGAGCTGCGGGCGACTGAACGCCCGGTCCGCATGGGTCATGAGGAAGTGCAGGAGCCGATACTCCGTAGGGGCGACATCGACCCGCTTGCCGTCGGCGCTGACCCGATGGCTGACGTTATCGATGCGCAGGCCCGAGATCTCGATCCGGTCGGCCCGCTCTCCCGGTTTGGCCCGCCGCAGCACGGCATTGACCCGGGCCACCAGCTCGCGTGGGGAGAATGGCTTGATGACGTAATCGTCCGCCCCCGTGTCCAGCCCCTTGATGCGATCCTCCTCTTCACCCCGGGCGCTTACCATGATGATGGGGATGGCGCAGGTTGCGGCACTCTGTTTGAGCTGCTGTGCCAGCTCCAGCCCGGAACGCCCCGGCAACATCCAGTCGAGCAGCATCAGATCGGGGTCTTCGGACCCCAGGAGCTTGCGGGCCTCCTCGGCATGGCCCGCTTCGTACACGCGAAACCCCACCCCTTCCAGAGCAAATCGAATCACTTCCCGGATATCGGGTTCGTCATCGACAACCAGGATACTCGCCATAGCTGAAACCCCCCATGTGAGAACAGGACGCCAAACTCCCCCTAGTGTATTTCCGGGAAGTTAACGAAAGGTTACCGCAGCGCCTGCTTGAAGCCCGCCACGAACCCGGCGCGCGGTGCGGGGTCGCTCACGGATGCAATCCAGACCGCCGTCAGGGAGAGCAGAAAGCCGGGCAGGAGCTCATAGATATCGAACAGGCCACCCCCGAGCTGCTTCCACACCACCACCGTGATGCCGCCGGTGACGATACCTGCCAGGGCGCCGCGGCGGGTCATGCGCGGCCAGTAGAGGGAGAGGATAACCACCGGGCCGAAGGCGGCGCCGAAGCCGGCCCAGGCATAGCCCACCAGGTCCAGGACCATGGTCTCCGGGTCCAGAGCCATGATGAAGGCCAGACCCGCGAGTATTACGACCGCTCCGCGGCCGACCGCCACCAGCTCCCGCGGCCCCGCCTCGCGCCGTAACAGGGTCCGGTAGAGGTCCTCGGTGAAGGCCGAGGACGAGACCAGCAGCTGTGAGTCCGCCGTGCTCATGATCGCCGCCAGGATAGCGGCGAGACAGATGCCGGCGATCACCGGATGAAACAACAGGTTTACCAGCTCGATGAAGACCTTTTCGCGGTCGTCCGCGGCCAAGGGTGTATCCAGCACCAGGACACCGGCAAATCCGGCCAAGACAGCGCCGGTGAGGGTAACGGCAACCCATGAGACGGCGATGCGTCGGGCCCTGCCTACGGCGGCGACGGATCCGATGGCCTGGAAGCGCGCCAGGATATGGGGCTGACCGAAATAGCCGAGACCCCAAGCGGCGAGCGACAGGATTCCGACCAGGCCCAGGGCCGCGCCATCCGCTCCGGTAAAGGGTTCGAACAGGTCCGGATTGACCGCTTCGATGCGGGTAAGCCCAGCCCCCAACCCGCCGGCACTGCCGAAGGCCATCACCGGCACGGCCACCAGGGCCACGGCCATGAGTAGCCCCTGCAGGACATCGGTCCAGGAAACGGCGAGAAAGCCGCCCACTGCGGTATACAGCAGGATGGCCGAGGCCCCGGCCGCTACCGCCCACAGATAAGGCAGGCCGAACACGGACTCGAACAGTTTGCCCCCTGCCACCAGCCCGGAGCCTGTGTAGATCAGGAAGAACAACAGGATAAAAAAGGCGCTGATTGCGCGTAACCAGCCGCCACCGTCACCGAAGCGGTTAGCCAGGAATTCCGGCAGGGTCAGGGCGTTGCCGTAGGCCGCGCTGAAAGCGCGCAGCCGTTTTGCCACCAGGAGCCAGTTGAGCCAGGTGCCTAACAACAGGCCCCCCGCCAACCAGAGCGATTGAACCCCCGTGGCATAGGCCAAGCCCGGGAGGCCGAGCAGCAGCCACCCGCTCATATCGGAGGCACCGGCGCTCAGGGCCGCAGTGCCGCTGCCCAGCCGCCGCCCGCCGAGGATGAAGTCGGTCAGATTCGCGGTCCGCCGAAAGGCATACCAGCCGATGACCAGGACCAGCATAAAATAGGCGACAAAGGTGAGGGCGATAATGACTGTATTTGGTTTCAACCGTTTTTTCCTTGACTTCGAACGTTGAGTTCAGCTGCGTAGCTCATGGCAATCATGCGTGAACAACAAGGACACTTGACCGAAGCGGACAACGTTGGCGTACCGGATGGTGCCCACGCCTACTGCAAGGATTTGTTAAGCGCCCTGTAGGACAAGGCCTCCATTATCGAATGTGAATGCCAGATTCTCGCGCAGCGTTTCCGGCGACAAGGGATCACGGCCCGCATGAATCACTGCGTGACAGTTTGGGCATACCGGCAACAAATCATGGATTGGATCGAGCCTGTATTCATGGCCGATGGTGGACAATTGCCGCAAATGATGCACATGCATGATACCGACGCCGATGTTACCGTATTGGGCACCGAAATCGAATCCGCAGATGGCGCAACGGCACCCATGATGCGCAATGCAAATCTCGCGAGAATGCCACTCACCATCGCGATGTTCGAAAGTGACGAGAGTACCCAGCCGTTGCTGCATTGGGTTGTCATCGAGCCGTTCGCCGACCAGCCGACCAGCCGACCAAGGCGACCATATTGCGCGTTTGCCGTGCTGTACCGAGTGAATCCGACTGCCCTCGCCATCTGCCTGGTGGTGACTGTGCGCTCGTCGGCATTGAAATGGAAAGTGAGCATGGCAATCTGTGTTTGGCTGAGTGATAGACGCCGCAACGCAGCGGCGTACTAGTCAGCCGAGGGTGGGACAACGGCACTATGTGTTTCGTCTTTGCTCATGGTGAGTCACCCTGTCGTGTTCCGGGCACTTGACAGGTATAGTCTAGAGCTCACGGGAACGGGCTTCCATGCGGGAGGGGAAAAAGGGTGGCAGAAGACAAATACGTGCGGCGCCGGCCTGTCTACCAGGGTAAGATCGTCGACCTGGGCCTGGAAACCATCGATTTGCCCAACGGCGAGTCGGCGGAGCTGGAGATCGCCAGACACCCCGGCGGCGCGGCCGTGGTGGCCATGGACGATCAGGACCGAGTCTGCCTGTTACGCCAGTACCGACACGCGGCCGACGGTTGGCTCTGGGAACTGCCGGCCGGGAAGCTGGAGCCGGGTGAGCCCCCCTTCAACACCGCCCGGCGCGAGCTCTCCGAGGAGACCGGGGTAGAGGCGGAGCGATGGACCGAGCTGGGGGCCATGCACAGCTCACCGGGGATCCTGACCGAGGTTATTCACCTCTACCTGGCCGGCGGCCTGCGGCAGGCCGCCCACGACCACGAGACCCATGAGGTCATTGAAATCCACTGGCTACCCTTCGAGCAAGTCTTGGACTGGTGCCACGACGGCACCATCACCGATGCCAAGACCCTGATCGGCCTGTTCCGCGCCCAGGCGGCGCGCGGGAAAGCGGGCTGATCCGATCCGTGAACGGGTGAGTCCGCGAATAAAGGGCACCTTGAAAAATAGGGTAGTGGCTAAATTCTAAGTGTCGCGCAGTTCGTTCAGCCCCGACCTCGTCGTTCCGGCAGGGATTGCCGGAATCCAGGTGCCAGGGACGGCAAAAGCAGTCAGGGTTCGAATCATTAGTCGCACAACCATGTCTCTTTAGATTTGACCACTACCGTGCCCTAAACGCAAATGGACGCTAAGCGAACGCAACGAGATAAAAAAACCATTGATGATGGCAAGCCGATTGCAACTGATTTGCGTTGATTCGCGTTTATTTGCGGCAAAAAAACGGGGCTCTTTATGGATTCCGGACTGCTTTGGAGTGCGCCGGCTTAAGCAGAGCGGCCAAGTTAAGGGCACTTTGAAAAATACGGTTTTCGTCTACAGTACCTCTCAACAATCAATGGCTTAGAGTCACTTGATTGGTGAAAATACCTATTTTTCAAGGTGCCCTTAAACCTCAGCGACAGGCGATCCCAACGGCGTCTGCCGGGGATCTGGATACTTACGGTTCCACACGCGCCGCGGTGACGGCGCTTTCCTCCTGGCTGTAACGTCTGGGCCGGAGATGGATAGATTGCCCAACCCAAAGTCGTCGAGATCACGCTGCAACTGGCCCGGGATAGGGGAACGGAGGGATACTTGCCGTCTTCGATAAGAGGCATGATTTTATGAAAAAACTTTATGTCGGTCTGCTTGCTGGTGTTCTGGCATTCGGGATGGGTGCAGTACCGCTCGACCCGTTGGTAACGGATGTCGAAGCCAAACGGTTTGGGGGAGGATTTGGACGTAGCTCGTTTCGAGCCGGGAAAGGGGGGAGATTTAAACCTTTCTCTATTTCAAGCTCGTTGAAAGCCAGGAGGGCTGGTAAGCTAAAAGTGAGCATAAAAACCGAAAAACCCAGGATGACTGGTAAGCCGAAAGGGAGCATAAAAACCGGCGGTAGAAAAGGAGGAATTGCTACGAGTGGACAAAGCGCAAGGACGAAGGCAGCGATCAATGCCAAACGGGTGCGCGATAAATTCAAGAAAAAGCCTGCACCGATTGTTTCCGGTCAAGCGGGTAAATCCTCGATAACTAGAGCACAACGTCATGCCGCGATCGATAAAACGTATGGCGACAATCCGATTTATCGGCGTGCCCGTAAAACCGATAGGGGGAGCTATTGGAAACGCCGTGAGCGGTTCTATGGTAGGGATTATGAGCCACCAAGCTATGTATACAACATGGCGCCTTCATATGGTCTGTTCGGGACGGTCTTTCTTGCTGGTTTGTTGAATAATGTTTCAAATGCGGGGACATTTGCTCATCACCATCAGAATGATCCGGGTTATCAGGCGTGGCGTAAAGAAGCGGATGAGTTAGCCAAGCAAAATGAAGACTTGCGTAACAAACTTGCTGCGATGGATGTCGAGGCGGCTAAACTCGAGGGGACACCTGTCGATCCGGCTTATCTGCCAAAGGGGGCCGATCCCGATATTGTTTTGGCATCGGGTGTCCGAGCTGCGACATTGCCTCAACTGAGGGTCTGTGTCGGGTCGCAATCAGGGGCCTATTATCGGGTGACCGGGCAGGTCCTTGGTCCGAGCCTTGGTGATACGGTCAATGTCGTACCGGTAGAGACGGTTGGATCGAACCAGGCACTCGAATTCCTTGTCGATGGAAAGTGTGATAGTGCATGGGTCCAGAGAGATAGCTACTGGAACTACATCGAGGCGGTAAAAACTAACAACTTACCGTTTGTACGTGTTGTTTCACCTTACAAAGAGGCTGTCCATTTGATCTGTCATGCGTCCGGTCCGAGTAAAATCAGCGGGCTTACCGGAGACCATAAAGTCTGGTTTCCAAAGAAGTCCGGTGCAGCGGAGACCTGGAAGAATTTTATCGGTGAGGATGCCGGCTATGGGGGGGTCCAAACCGTTTTAAATACCCCCTCGATGGCGGTCGCCTCGAATGAAGAGGCATTATTGAAGGCGACCGATGCCCGGTCCTGCATGATGTATGTCGCGGCTCTGGGAGTGACCGGGTTCATGAAAGCGGTGGAGGAGATGGCTGTAACCAGGAATCTTGTTATGATCGATGTCAATGACGGCGATCTTGAAAATACCACTGATCCGGCTGGTGAAGACGTGTACGACTACAAGGAGGTCGATTCGTCCGTGTACCCGAATCTTGCACGTCAGAATGGAATGATTTTTGGAAGTGGGGACATCGATACGCTATATGTGAGGGCAGATTTTGTCATCGCCAATGCATGGAAGGATGAAAATCCCGGGATTTATCCATCACTTACCTTCGATATTGCCGCGCTCGAGGATGAGATCAAAAAGGTCGTGGGTCAGTAACTCGTCTAGGGAGAAACTGTTGAAATGATTGGTCAGTATCTAAAGAAGAAGCTTGGAATCGGGGGCAAGGAGGTCCCTTTGACTGAGGCCTTTCATTCTCCGTTAAGGGTTGCACTGCATAGCACAATCAGATTGGAGACGGTCGATCTGTTGGTGTTGAAATCAGTGCTTCATCCGGACTTTGTGGTCCCGAATGGCGATCTGCAGGTGCTTGCCATCGGCAAGTTCGAGCTGGATGGGATGCCGGTCCATCAGCTCTATGTCCAGGATCAGGTAGGGGAAGAATTTGTCCTCCAGCTTGTCGAAGGCAGGGATTATCGATCCCAGGCACCGATCGTCGATGAGATCACGTTATTTAAGCAGATTGTCACTTTGGAGCCTGAGACCGAGACCTCGCTTGATCGGGAGCTTGCGAATATCGGGTTTCATGAATTGACAGTGGGCGATGTTGTCTATCACCGGCTGTGGGGAGACACTTATACGGAGAAGGTGGACTTCCGATCTTATAATGAGAAGGTGATAACGCCAGCCGGTGTCGAGACCTATACGAACCAATGGCTATTATATGGTCGTGAAGTTGAGAGTCCGGTCGGTGGTGATCCGATCAGTGAGTATCTATTGGTTGGGATCGAGGAAAACGAATCGGCTGCCCAGCTGATGATGCAGAGTGGGATAGCACTTAATCAAAATGATATTTCGGTTCAATAAAGGGCACCTTGAAAAATAGGTATTTTCACCAATCAAGCGACTCTAAGCCATTGATTGTTGGGGGGTATTCTAGACGAAAACCGTATTTTTCAAAGTGCCCTAAAGAATGAGGAGAAAACTACCATGTTTGGTCGATTTATAAATAACTATGGAAAAGGTAAACTCACCGATGCCGTCGGTGGGCTACGGGATGCGATTGTTGGGTTTGACCCGGAAGGGGCGACCGAGGCGGAAATCGCTACGATGGAGGAGAATTTCGATAAGGTCAATCGAGAGTTCTCCAAAGCGAAGCAGGACTGGCTCCGGGAAAAAAAGGAGGCCGATACGATCGAGGCGCTGTACCAACAGCGGTTAGCCGCCGCTGAACATATTCAGCAGCAGTTCAATGCACAGCCTAACAATGCCGATCAGCTGAATGCCGCATTGAGTCAGCTGGTCGAGACGCTCGAATCGATGGCACTCGAAGTCCAGCGAGAGAAGGAAGAGGCCGAAGACGCAAAAGAAGTGATGGATGATCTCAAGGTGACGGTAAAGCTGTACGCTGAGAATCTGAAGACGGCCCGGAGTCAGCTGAAGGCTGCCGCACGTACCATGGAAAAGGCGAAGCGGGACGAGGAACGGGCTGCTATAAAGGCGGAGCGAGCGGCACGGCTTGCCGGTCTGAAGCAAAACAGCTCGATACTCGGATCGGCGCTGGAGAGCATGAACAAGCAAGCGGCAGAGGCGCAGGCGCGTGCGGATGCCGCAAAGCATAAAGCAGAGCTGCTTGGACCGACTAAGGTCGAGGATAACGCTATTGTCAAGCAGGCGCTGGCAAGCGTTTCCGGGGCTTCTCCTGCCCCATCATCGATTTCCGAGCGGTTGGCTGCCTTGAAGAAGTAATCCTGATCCGTTCAGAAGATTGATTGGAGCCATCATTGAACTTTTTCGGTTCAATATATGCGCATTCATGTCCTTCAACACGTCCCCTTCGAGGGGCCCGCCGGGATCGGGGACTGGGCTACCCGCAAGGGGCACCCTGTCACCACCACTCCCCTGTTCGAGCACGGGAGGTTGCCGGATATGGAGGCGTTCGACTGGCTGGTCGTCATGGGTGGACCTATGGGGGTCCGGGACGAGGCCGATTACCCCTGGATGGCAAACGAGAAAGCATTGATCGGCACGGCCATCGCCGCGGGTAAGACCATAATCGGGGTCTGCCTGGGCGCCCAGCTGATCGCCGAAGCCCTGGGGACCCGCGTGTACCGGAACGCCTACCGGGAGATCGGCTGGTTTCCGATCGAGCTGACCGATCAGGGCCGGACATCGGACCTGTTTGCCTTTCTGCCCCAGCGGCTCCAGGTATTCCACTGGCATGGGGACACCTTCGACCTGCCGGCCGGGGCGGTCCATCTGGCATACAGTGAGGGCTGTGAGCATCAGGCCTTCCTCTATGCGGACCGGGTATTGGGACTCCAGTTTCATCTGGAATCGACGCCCGCAAGCGTGGCGGACTTGGTCGCCAACTGCGTGGACGAGATCGTCCCCGGAACCTATGTGCAGGACGCGGAACGCATGCGCACAGCGACGGGAGAGGACTATGCGCGCATCAACCAAGCCCTGTTCGGTATCCTCGACCGGCTTGCGGCCTAAAAGTAGTCGCCGATAATGTAGGGTGGGCTGTGCCCACCGAGTGGGGGTAGTGGTTAAATTTAAAGTGGCATGGTTGTATGACCTAATGATTCGAACCCCCACTGTTTTTGCCATCCATGGCACCTATTCATGACATTTGGGATTCCGGCCATCTCTGCCGGAGTAGTGGTTAGGCGATTTCTGTCAAATGACAGACCAGCCTGCTTGTCTTTTCGTCCGTCTTCTGTGTCGCGACAACAGTTACATCGCACAACGATGCGCCTGTTGTCGCTCCTTGAAGACGAACGAATAGCCGACCCATCCTGGTCTATCATTTTCCGGCAATCGCCTTAAATCCTAAGTTGAAACGCAGCCAATAGCAGTGTGTTGGGTAAGCCACGCATTGCACCCCCTCTCCCGCCAGGAGAGGGCCTGCCCCGAGCACAGCGAGGGGGCTTGGGGAAAGGGGATCAAAAAAGGAATGGGGCGTGGTTAGTGAACTTCTCTACGCTAACCACTTATGAATTTACCACTACCCCTGCCGGAACGACGAGGGAGGGGCTGGCAGACTTCATCACTTAAAATTTAACCATTACTCAACCATTGACCAAGACAGACAGCCCGTCACCCGTTATAGTTGCCGCGCAAGACACGAAGTGCAGCGGGAAACCACCGGTCTTCGTGAGTCATCAACCCATCACCCACGGATTTTCCCCCGCGGTGCCTGCCAGGGTGTCGTGAAACCGGGCGGACATCCTCATCCTGGGTGGGCCCCTTGAAGTCTTCGAGGCGCCCGTCGCCGCAAAATCCAGCGCACAGCGAAGTCGCCATGCAGCTATCGGACATGACCCTGGTGCTCGCCACCCGAGACGAGGCCCACAACATCGGCGCCTTTCTCGAATCGATTCCCCTGGAAATCCAGCTTATCGTCGTCGATGCTAGTCACGACCAAACCCCCGACCTGATCGAGCGCCTGCGTCCGCACAACAGCCTCGTGGTCCGCGAGCCCGGAACCGTTACCCAGGCCCGCCAGCGTGGGGCGGAGATCGCCGAAAAGCCCTGGCTCCTGTTCTCGGATGCCGATATCGTCTTCCCGAGAGGCTATTTCGAAAAACTCGGCGGCCTGACGGACCAGGCGGTCTACTATGGTCCTAGGCTGTCGCGGGATCGCTATCGCCGCTACTACGGACGGATCGCGGTCGGACAGGCCCTGTGCCAGCGGTGCGGCATTCGGCCGCCTCCGGCTCCAATCTGCTGATACCGCGCGCCGCCTTGTCCGCCGTCGGCGGATTCGATCTCGGCCTGAATTGCAACGAAGACTCCGAGGTCGTCTGGCGCATAAGACGGACAGGCTATCGGGTACGCTTCTGCCGAGATCCGGTCGTCTATGCTACCGACCACCGCCGTATCGAGCGCGGACGTACTCGGAAGACCCTGCATCCGTGGCTCGCTGCGCCCTACTCTATACGGGCCTGATGCCCCGCAGGCTACGCAGCTCGGATTGGGAATACTGGCAGAATCGAAATTAAGGCGATTGCCGGAAAATGATAGACCAGGATGGGTCGGCTATTCGTTCGTCTTCAAGGAGCGACAACAGGCGCATCGTTGTGCGATGTAACTGTTGTCGCGACACAGAAGACGGACGAAAAGACAAGCAGGCTGGTCTGTCATTTGACAGAAATCGCCTAAGTAGAGTGGTCGCCTGTAGGGTAGGCTGTGCCCACCGAGCGGGATAGGCTGTACCCACCGGTGACTCACTCTGGCAAAATCGAAATTAAGGGAAAACTACGAATCGCGCGAATCAGCGCGAATTGATCCGCGAGGATTCGCGTGATTCGTAGTTTCTTTTCGGGTAGTGGTTAAATTATAAGTGTCATGGTTGTGCGATGTAGTTATTCGAACCCCCACTGTTTTTGCCATCCATGGCACTGGATTCCGGCACTCCCTGCCGGAATGACGGGGTAGGGGTTGGCAGGCCTCACCACTTAAAATTTATCCACTACCGAATTTTTCGAGGTGCCCATAATCAATATGTATTGTCGGAGGTCACATGGAGAACTTGGACGTATTCACTGCCCAGGATCTGCGTCAGCGTTGCGGCGAGCTCCTCTCCGATGCGGAACGGGGACAACTGTCGCTCATTATGGAGAATGATCGCCCCGCCATCATTGCGATTCCCTTCGACCAGAGACTGCTGGAGAACGGCGTCCACCGCGCCCTTGCCCTCAATCTCTTTGAAGCAGGACAGCTCTCACTTGTCCAGGCCGCGAAGGTAGCTGCCCTTGCTCCGGAGGCATTCATGGAGGTTCTGGAAGAGACGGATATTTCCGCCGTCGACTATCCACCGGAAGAGCTCACAGGAGAACTGGATGCAATCCGGTGAACCGGATCCCGGTGGCCGACGCCGGCCCCTTGATTGCGCTGGCACGCATCGGTCGGCATGATTTGCTCGCTCGTCTTTACGGGTTGGGAGTAAGTAGTGCCTACCGCCGTCATGGAGGAACTCCAGCTCGATTCCGGTCGGCCAGGTGCAAGAGCGCTGGGAGTAGCCCTGACTGCCGGATGGTTGGAGGTGATGGCGGCTCCAACCGATGCATTCGGGCTCAAGCGGCTGCTTGATCCCGGCGAGGCCGAGGCAATCCTGCTCGCTGAGAAGATCGCTTGTCGCTTCCTGCTCATCGACGAGCGTCGCGGTCGTGTCATCGCCCGCCGCCGAGGTATTCCCGTAGTTGGTACCGGAGGCTTTCTGATAACCGCCAAACGCAGGGGAGCGCTCGAGTCAGTGACCGCAGAGCTGGAACGTCTCACTGAGAATGGCTATCGCCTCGCTCCGGTGCTGGTAGAAGAAATCCGGCGATTGGCCGGGGAGTAACTATACAAAATGGACGCGGCTTTTCAGCCTCCTGTATTGGTCCGAATACCCGACCGCACTTCGAGGGCCACTTTCAGGGCCTCGAGTCCGACCCGACCATCGACGAGGGGAGGACGGGAAGCCCGGACGCACTGGACGAAGGCCTCGATCTCCCGATCCAGGGGCTTGACCGGCTCGACCTGGATGCGTTCACGCACGATCTCGGGTCGCTCCGCGCCCGGGGTCTCCTTGGGATAGGCGATGTCGATGGTCTGGGTGATAAAGTCCAGGGACAAATAGCCGCTGGGCTGAAACACGCGGATACGCCGCATCTTCTTGTCCGAGACCCGGCTGGCGACCACGTTTGCCACCGCCCCACCGGTAAACTCCAGACGGGCGTTGGCAATATCGATGTGCTCGGTCAGCACCGGTGTGCCCACCGCCGCGATCCGCCGGATCGGCGCGCCCATCAGCGCCAGGATGATATCGATGTCGTGGATCATGAGATCCGAGATGACGTCCACGTCCGCCGCCCGCTCAGTGAAGCCCCCCATACGTTGGGCCTCCATGTAACGGGGCGCGGAAATCCTCTGGGCCAACGCCATGACCCCGGCGTTGAAGCGCTCCAGGTGGCCAATCTGCAAGATCGCACCGGACCGCTCCGCAAGACGTACGATCTCCTCGCCTTCCTCGCGGGTCGCGGCAATCGGTTTTTCCAGCATCATGTGGACACCGCGTCGCAGGAAGGGCGCCGCCACCTCCAGATGGACCCTGGTGGGAACCACGATACTCACGGCATCCACCCGCTTGAGGAGCGCCTCCGCGTCGGTGAATGCGGCACAGCCCGCCTCCGCCGCTACGGCATGGGCACGGTCGGCGTCCGGGTCCACGACCCCCACCAGCACCACCTCGGGCATACGGGAATAGATCAGGGCGTGGAAACGCCCCAGATAACCGACACCGACAACGGCGACGCGGAGCTGATTCGTCATTCAAGATCCCCCGGTCGGGTAGATGCCCTGCGTCAATCCAAAACTAGTACACCATTCCATCTTAATTTTCAGATTAGTAGGGAACGCCCTCCGTGGCGTTCCAGGACTTGACGCATATTCTTAAACAGAAAATTAGGGTGAAATAGGGTACTAGGTCGTGTTGACATTTAGACCGAAAACGCTTCTGAATCATCAAGTTAGCCTTTCCAGTCATGCGTCGAATTGTCTGCAAAATCAACGCAAATGGACGCAAATAAACCTAATGGAATGCAGGGTCGTCGATGACGGCGAGCCGATTGCGACCGATTTGCGTTGATTCGCGTTCATTGCGGCAAAAAGAATTTCCGATGGAAGAATCAAACCGATGTTATCGGTACTTCGGCGCTGATACACTAAAAAAGATATCCACTCACCCCACCGAAGCTCACCCCTGAAAGCTCACTCATTTCCTGCTTCCAGGTCGTCAGATCCCGCAGGGAAAACTGACTGAAGTGGCGGTGGCCACAGGCCCGCGCCAGGAGCTTCATCAGCGCGACCGGGGACTCGAGAAACCGCGCCAGTCGTTTCGATGCCACCTCGGGATCGACCTGCTTCCTGAGTTCGGGCCTTTGAGTCGCGATCCCCGCGGGGCAGTTATTGGTATTGCACATGCGGGCGGCGACACACCCGATAGCCTGCATCGCCGCACTGGATAGGGCGATTCCGTCCGCCCCGAGACAGAGGGCCTTGACGAAATCGGCCGGGGTCCGAAGGCCGCCGGTGATAATCAAGGCAACATGAGCATACGCGTTCTTGTCCAGATAGCTCCGGGCCCTCGCCAAGGCTGGAATGGTCGGAACCGAGATGTGATCCCTGAAGATCAAGGGCGCCGCACCGGTTCCGCCGCCGCGTCCATCGAGAATGATATAGTCGGCTCCGGCCTGTACGGCAAATTCCAGGTCTTCTTCGATATGTTGGGCCGAGAGCTTGAATCCGATGGGAATGCCCCCGGTCAAGGCCCGGACCCGATCCCCGAACCTTCGAAAATCCTCGACAGACGATAAATCGGAAAAAGTCGCCGGTGAAACGGCGTCGGTTCCTTCCTGCAGCCGCCGAACCGCGGCAATCTTGCCCTTCACCTTGTGTCCCGGCAAATGACCGCCGGTTCCTGTCTTGGTGCCTTGCCCGCCCTTGAAGTGAAAGGCCTGTACTTTCGGCAGCAAAGCTTCCGAGTATCCGAATCTTGCCGACGCAAGTTCATAGAAGTATCTGGAACACTGGGATTGCTCCTCCGGGAGCATCCCGCCCTCTCCCGAACAGATGCCCGTACCGGCCAGCTCCGCGCCCATTGCCAGGGCGACCTTGGCCTCCTCGGAGAGGGCCCCGAAACTCATATCGGACACCAGGAGTGGAATCGCCAGGACGAGCGGTTTCTTGGCGTTCCTGCCGATAATGAGCTCGGTTCCGACCTCCACGTTATCGAGCAGCGGTTTGGTCGCCAGTTGGGCGGTCAGGATCTGAATATCGTCCCACCTAGGGAGCTGTGGACCTGGGATGCCCATGGCCCCAACCTCGCCATGGTGCCGGGTCCTGCTCAATCCGTTCTCCGCCAGCTCGTGAATAAAGGCGACCTGGGGTTCTTCCGGCGTCGGGGTAGCCAGGTTCGACGCCTTGGTTTCCCCGCCCGGGTCCGATGGTGTCGCGCCGATGGATTTGTGGCTGCCGTCGCAGTAAGGCGGATTCCTGGTCAGCTTGCACATACAGAGGTAGGCCGCCCCCGATTCCTCCGCCTCAAACGGCTTTGGCGTGAAAGACGAGCCTTGATGACTTCCGTCGCAAAAGGGCTGCTGTGCCGATTTTCCGCACGCGCACCAGTAGTAGGTTTCACCAACTTCGATCTCTGTTTTAATGGGCGTAGGTCCGCAATAAGGGGCTTTTCCATAGCGTTCTCCTCAGGGGTGCAATATCTGAGTGATTTGTGTGCAGCCCTAATAGTACAGGATTGACAGGATTACCAGGATTTACAGGATGCCTAGATTGAATAAAAAAAGGCCCTTTATGGATTCCAGATTGCCAATGATCATGGAAGGGGAGCACCGGACCTTTGGGAGTGCGGCGGCAAGGTTACTCCGGCACCGATCGGAATCCACGGTGCTCGACCTGGGCGCCGGGTTGACCTGGAGCGACTTGCCCGCCGCCGCTTTGGATTGGGCTACGCATCCGGCTTGAACACCGGCGTTGCGGCCAGGGGAAAGCGCCGTCGCCGCGGTGCCAATGGAACCCGGCATCCCGGTCCCCGACAACCGTTGGTGGTCACGCACGCGACCGGGGTCCGATCAAACCGCACCGCTCTGCCGGCGCACTCCAAAGCAGTCCGGAATCCATAAAGAGCCTGAAAAAAAATCCTGTAAACCCGGGCTAATCCCAGGGCAAGCGCGTATAAATTTGTTGGCGATTAACCGGTTGCTGCCGGCTTCCGGTCGTCAGCCGCAACTGCAGTGGTTCGCCATGACCGATAGGCGCCGGCTTGCCGGCGCTAGGCTGGAAGGCAACCAGGCCAGCCGGTCGAACCTCAGGACAGTGCGGGCAAGCCCGCGCCCACCAGACGGGGAGCCTTCCAGCGCCGGGAAAACCAATCCGGCAACATCATGGTTTCAGGAAGAGTTATACGCGCCCACCCTGGGGCTAATCCCGTTAATCCTGTCTGATTCAGAGTCTCCCGGCAACGCCCAATCATTCGGAGTGGCGGTGGGCATAGCCCATCCCACCGGATAAAATCCCGGATCATGACCAAGGACAAGCGGCAGACCGCAGAATACCTCGACATCGCCCATGAGCGCATCGCGGCCGAGAAAGCTGCCCGCACCGGCCGTCTGGATCTCTCTAATTTGGGCCTGACCCGACCGCCGCCTGGTCTATCGGAGCTGGATTGGCTGGAAGAGCTGATATTGGGTGGGGGCCGCGAGGCTTCTAGTTATGTCTATCGTCGATCGGACGCGGGGGGTTGGAAAGCAACCGACGAGGCATACAACCCCAGCCGCATCGAACCCATCCTATCCGTACTGACTAAGCTCCCGCGCCTGCGTAGCCTGGATTGCTCCGGTGCGGAACTGCAAGACCTGTCTCCACTGGCCGACCTCTCCGCGCTGGAATCCCTCAACTGCCGGTTCACCCAGGTCACCGATCTGAAACCGCTGGCCGGCTGCTCCGGGCTGCGGAAACTCGACTGCTGGGAGACCCGGATCACCAATCTCCCCGAATCGGTCATCGAATTGCCGAGCTTGAAGGAACTTATCATCCAAGCCCGGCCGGAATTCGGCCATATCCCGGCCGAGGTCCTGTCCCAAAGTTCAGGCGACAACTGCCTGTCCCGATTGCGTGCTCATCTGGCCGATCTCGATACCGGCGCGGAGCTGCTGCGGGATCTGAAGGTGATTGTGCTCGGCAATGGCCGGATCGGTAAGACCCAGCTCTGTCGGCGGTTGCGGGGGGAAGAATTCGAGGCGGATGCGGATTCGACCCATGGCATCAGTGTGACCTCGGTCGAGCTGGCAATGCCGGGGGACTCGGAAATCCGCGGTCCTGAATCTGTGGGATTTCGGCGGCCAGGATATCTACCACGGTACCCACGCCCTGTTCATGCGCACCCGGGCGGTCTTCCTGCTGGTCTGGACGCCGGCCAGTGAGCAGGGGGAGCATAAGCACGGTGGCCTGATCTTCCGCAATCGGCCCCTGCCCTATTGGCTGGAGTATATTCGCCGTCTGGGCGGCGACCGGAGTCCGGTGATCCTGGTGCAGAACCAGTGTGACGGCGGACTCGGGGAGTACCTGAATCTGCCAGTAGCTGAGGATCTGCTGTCCCCGTTGCTCGCAGATGGCCGGCTGTTTACCCGCGTCGCCTACAGCGCCAAAGACAATAGTGGCCGGCCCCGGTTGTTGGACGCCCTACAGCAGGCGGTGCAAAAACTGCGTAAGGTCCAGGGCCGGCCCTTGATCGGCCGCAATCGGCTCGCGGTCTGGGAGCAGCTGCGCGCTCGGCGCGACACAGATACCCGTGAGACCGATGCGGCCCGCCGTAAACACCGCTTGCTGCCCTACCGGGAGTTCGCGGATCTGTGCCGGGAACATGGGGTCCGGGGCGCCGCTGGCTTCGCCGAGGTCCTGCACCATGCCGGCATGGTCTTTTACCAGTCGCAGCTGTTCGATGACCAGTTGGTGCTGGACCAGTCCTGGGCTTTGAAAGCGGTCTATGCCCTGTTCACCTGCGAGGGAGGCGTCTACGACATCTTGCGCCCTCTTGGTGGTCGCTTCACCCGTCCTCTGCTCGATAAGCTCTTGTGGGACAAACGCGGGTTCTCCAAGGCCGACCAGGAATCCCTGTTGGGGATGATGGAGACCAGCGGTATCTGCTTCATCCACCGCCATGTATGGGACTCGGACGATGAGGCCGAGTATGTGGCACCGGATCTGTTACCGGAAGGTATCGAGGCACTTGGCGACGAGTTGGCGGCGCGTTGGGATCTGCTGTCGGACGAGCCCCTGGAGGCGAATTTCGATTATCCCTTCCTGTCGCCATCCATCGCCCGCTCGGTACTCTCCGAATTCGGCAGCCTGGCCGGCGCCACGGCCCTGTATTGGCGCTACGGGCTCTGCCTGTATGACCGGGAGAGTCGGGCCACCGCCATCGTCGAGGAGATACCGAATGCCGACGGCTATGGTGGGCGGATTCGTCTCCGTACCAAAGGCGAAGGCGCTGCGAAGCTGTTGGCACGGTTGGTCGAATGGATCAATCGGCTCAACAGACGCTCAGGCTGGTCCGGCCAATTGGTGGAGCCGTCCCCGGCGAGCGGGATAGATTCGGACCCGGAACAAATCGAGCCGACCACACCGCCGCCCCTCGCGCCGGCCGAGCCCGAGGTCTATGTCTCTTATGCCTGGGTCCAGGAACGGTAGGACCCCTTGGTCGATGAACTCTGCGCCGAGCTGGAGACGCAGGGCCTGCGCATCCGGCGTGACAGCACCGAGCTCCAGCCTGGCGACCGCATCTTCCGTTACATGGAGCAGCTGAGCGCGGGCCGCTGTGTGCTGGTGATCCTGAGCCGGGCCTATCTGCGTTCCGAGTTTTGCGTGTAATTATCCGGATCCCACTGCGTCATTCCGGTAAGCGTTACCGGAATCCAGGTGTCAGGGATGTCAAAAGCAGTGGGGGGTTGAACGATTACATTTGCGTTGATTGGCGTTCATTTGCGGCAAAAAATCATTCCCGATGGAAGAACAAAACCGATATTGTCGGTACTTCGGCACTGCTGTACTCAGAGTGCGGTGAGGAACGAACCGCACCATTTTTGCCGTAGGGTCCGCTGTGTGGACCGCTGGGGCCTGTCGACATTTAACCCGTAGCTCGAACATTGGCCGATTTAACAACGGAGTTACCTTCGCAAAAGCCAAGCTGCCCGTTGCTTAAGCGATAAACGCCATATCGGCGCCAGCACATCGAGGGAAGAGAGTGTCTCAAGTCGCTCGGGTGCAACCGAGTCGTCAAACAACAGCTGCCACAGATCGAAAACACTCAGCCGCGTGGGATGTATTTCGAGCCGCTGGATTGTGTCACCCTGTTTTATCAAACCGGCTTGCAGCACCCTGCAAAACCACCCAGTCAGGCCAGCGCACTCCATTTTTGTCGATAAATTACCCAGCTCCATGTGGTGATTGAGCTTCCAACACGGACGGCGAGGCTGGCTTACTTGTACCAAGGCCTGTTCTCCAATGACCAATACATCACCGATGTGGATTTGCCGTTCGCACCAACCGCGCGTGGTCAGGTTTTCCCCGAAGGCGCCAGGCCGGAAGCTGTCGCTGCGGCGCGGATAGGTCTGCCGCCAATAGCGGTAGTTGGCTTCGGGGTAAACACAAAGTGCTCTTTCCGTTCCACCGTGCTGTCGCCGGTCCGCTTGTTCGTCGCCATCCAAGCCGGATTCCGACAACCACACGGGTGACAAAACTTCATCTTTTGCAATGGCGCTTGGCTGCCCTCCCGGTGGCAGCGGGACAGATTTACCTGTGAAGATCGCCTCCACCTTAGTCTCTATTCCTTTATTCATCCTTTTCTTCTGTTACTGGGTCTGCGATGTATGTGACTGAGATCCCTCTCGAAATCGAGCTGGAACCGACATGCACCTTCTACGCTCAGGGGATATTGGAATGGAGAACTCTTATGATTGCTTCCCGTCGCTAGGGTAGGCATTGGCTGGCGAAGGAATGGTCCCAGTGCGTCCGATACGCTCGCCGGCCAGCAACGCAAGGGCGCCAATGGCAAGGAAAGTGCCACCAGCAAAAAAGAGTGGCCGGTAGAGATCAAGCCACTGATAGGCTGCTGCCATGCCAAAGCCAGACAACGCCTGAGAAACGGCAAAGACTCCGGTGAGGACACCCCAAGTGGTGCTCATCGCCTCGGGCGGAACGAGGTCGGCGCTCCGAGCCGAGACGAGGGCAACGACGCCTGGTACCAGCGCACCGATGATGAGGGCGGAAGCGGCGAGCACGAAAGCCGTCGGAAAATACGATAGCCGCTGAGTCCGAAGCCGCTGACGAGGTGATCAAGGATGTCGTGGACTAGAACCGAGGTCGGGACTTGCTTCCCGGTATAGGCGGTACACGCGATAATGGCTGGGTCACTCAGGGCTACCTCGAGCTTCCAACCGCAGGCGCCATAGCCGTCCTGCCACCCATCGCGGTAACAGGCCGGAAAAACTATGCCGTCATCACAAGGTGCGCCTCGCTCGATGCTTGGAGTCCTGCTCGTCATCTGCTACAACCTGGCGCCCTTGCCCGCGCGTTAACGCGGCTTCAGCTTGCATTACTGAACCACTCGCCCGCTTCGTCTACAGCATGGGCCTTTTGCCGCAGGATCCCCGGCATATCGACATATCCGTCAAGGGACTGGATACGAGCGATCCAAGCACGAACGCTGAGAAACGGCTCTAACCCGATCCCCCCTTCGGGTGCCAGCACCACGTAGGGGTAGCAGGAGATGTCCGCCACGGTGGGACGCGTGCCGACGAGCCAAGGCCCGCTGCGCAGCGTCTGCTCCAAGGTTTCGAGGGCCACGGTGCCTTGTGCCCGGCATTCTTCAAGGCTGCATTGCCTGTTGAACAGCTTGCTTGCACGGGCGCGCGCGCGACCATAGAGGATCTCGTTTTGCGACAGCGCCAGCCATTGCATGACACAGGCCAGCGGTTGGGCGTCCGCGGGGAGCCAATCGTCACCGCCATAACGGCGAGCGAGGTAGACAAGAATCGCCATGGAGTCCCAGATTACGACCTCCTTGTCCACCAGCACCGGGACCTGCCCCCGCGGATTTAACCGCAGAAACCATGGCGATTTCTGTTCTTGCTCTTCCAACCTGACCGGTTTCGTCTCGTAGGTCAAACCCAGCAATGACAAGAGCAATCTCACTTTGTGGCAGTTACCGGATAGCGTGAAATCGTACAAGATCATGAAACATTATTCCTTAATATATATAGGTGCCGTTATCGAGTTATAAAGCCTGCTGGAGGTAGATTTCTAAACCGAGGAATTTTTTTAATGATACACGTTTATCTCTATTCCGTATTACAACAAGAAGATCGCCAACTTGATTCAGAGCCCCTGGATGTACGTGGATGCCCTGGTGGGCGGTTTGGAGAAGGTGTATGCGATCAACCCCTCGTTCCGGCGCGAAAGGGAGGCGACCAATATTCACCTCGTGGAAATCTGGCAGCTCCAGGCGGATATGAGCTGGACGTCTAACGAAGACCTCCTTGCCATGGAGGAAAGCTTGATCCAGCACTTGGCTAGAAGCTTCAAGGACAAGCACAGCGATTTGTACACCATGGCGGGACTCGACATGTCTCACCTCGATGCTCTGTTGCAGCCCTATGCGCGTATCACCTACACCGAATCGGTGGAGCGGATGCGCTCCCTCGGGTACAGATTCAAGTTCGGCGATGACTACAGCCAGGAGCAATCGGACGTCCTCAGTGCCATCTTCGACCGCCCCTACTTCATCACTGACTATCCCCAGAAGAAGCGTACCGTCCGCAAATAGCGGAGCTGGCGTCTAAGACCTTCGAGCAGGACAACAGAACTGCCTGGATAGCCTGCCAAGAGCTGTTATACCACTGGAACCTGGACGAGCTGGAGCGACTTTCCCCGGTTACGGACCTGTCTCGCGGGGTGCGCCAAGCGTTGCGCGATACCATCCTCAAGGTGGAGAAAGGATGACCTGGCGTTTTGGAGCCTGCACATCACACTGGATCAAGAGCACGGCGAGTCCTGGTTCAGTGAGATGCGCGAGGTCATAAGCACTCGCGAGGATGCGCAGGCGGTGCTGGAGGGCGGCGTCGGCCTGCTGGAGGCGCGTGCCACCTTTTACGACGACGTCTGGCTGGCGATTCCGGAAAACCGGGATATCGCCAGAAAGCGGGCCTAGGCCTTGAGGTACCCGCCGCAGCCATCAAGCCTAGTGGGACACCTGCCACGGGAGTTAGGTTATGACCGAAGCCATCGTATGCGACGTCGGCCGCACGATCATCACCACCAGTGTGCTCAACCACATGCTGAAGCGGCTGGGACAGACCAGCTCGGCGCGGGTGTTGTATGATATGGAGGTGCTGGCTGGTGCCACCCCCGAGCAGATCGATGCCTGGGTGGATAGCGTCGTCCGGGAGAAGCTTTCGGCCATGCTGGCGCCGCTCTCCCGGAGCTGCAGGCATTAGCACAGGAAGTGCCAATCACGCCCGGCTTCGCTGAGCTGGTGGGCAGCGCGCGCTCGGCTAAGATCCCGGTCTTGCTGCTGGGTGCGGTCCCCACGTTCGTCACCCAGGCGATCGTTGACGGTGTGGGCGAGTCGGTGGACCGCATCGCCGGTAGCACCGTGGTAACGGCAGGGGGGCGACTGCAGGACACGGATGAGGTGTGCACGCCGTCGCGTAAGGCGCAGGCAGCCACTCAGTGGTTGCACGAACGATGTGCCGACCCGCAGAACGTCTGGGTCATCGGGAATTCTATCGGGGATTTGCCCACTATGGCGCTGGTCCCGCAGGAGAAACGCATCGGCTTCAATGCTGAAGCGGATACTGGGTTACCGCCTAGGCGTGCGTTACCTGGGGGCCCCCGGTGTGGAACAGGACTATGGACAGGGCTGGCAGCCGTTGCTGACGTTGACGCATAACGCTGAGGGCGAAGCGGTGAGGAATCCTGGCCAGGCCGAACTGATGTTTTGCGGGGACGAGTCGGTGCCTCCGCAGAGGGCGTTCGCGGAAGAGGACCTGGACCTCGCCATTGTCGGCGCCGGGCCTGTGGGGCTCAGTCTCGCCGCCCATGCCGCCGCCAACGAACTCAAGGCACTCACACTCGGAGAGCCTCTTGCGTTTTGGAGCCGACACATCCTGTCCTTACCACTACGCTCTCCACCCGCGACCACGAATATCGATACCCCCGTGCAAGGCTATACCTATGCCGGTGGTGTTGTAGTTTTGTTGTTACCGGGTACGGGGAACCTGGCAAGACTCTCTACATGGGATGTTTCGAGGCATCCTATATTCGGAAACAACAAAACTACAACACTACCATAGTTATATACCGGGTTTACGGTTTCTCGCCGGTCTGTTCAAGTGGCTGGGCAGCGAGGAGGGGCTGCGTAGCGTTATAGACTACGTCAACTTCACCAACATGACTTCCCAGCTTCTGAATTATCAGCCGGCGAAGGTCGATGGTAAGCCGGACCCCTTTGGAGGTATTCCGGCCGTCACCGACAGCGGGGTGCGAGCGTTTCGCGACATCGGATTGCAAGTGTTCGACACGCTACGCCCCGGACCCATGGAGTATGGCTACGCCGCCATGATCGGCAGTGGCAGCACACTATAAGTCAGACCGACGAGAACCGTGGCAAGACATTCTACTGGCGCTTGCAAACAGCCTACCTGTTCAACTCCGATGCCACAGCATTGACCAAGAATCGCGAAGATGCCACGGTGTTTGTCTGGCGCCACGATGGCAGCCAAGAGTTTGACAATAAAAACAGCGATGTAATCCGCGAGGGTATCGGTTTCAGTGTGTACTAAGGACAACTCGAACGTTACGGCGGAATACGCACGCGGCAAGGGTATGATCATACTACAGCCGCTCTTTGCCGAAGACTCGATCCGCGCGAAGGTGTGTGGCTTGTTTACGACGAGGCGAAGGGCCTGCCCGAAGAGGGTATAATACCCGCAACCCGCCTCCAGGATCTGCCCAAGAGCTGGGTCTGCCCGAAGTGCGGGGTAACCAAGGCGGACGAGGGTTATCGCGTCTGGCTGTTCTAGCAGGCATAGGCCGATTCGCCTACACGCCCTCGCTGATGCGGGCGTGAGTCTCGGATCATTCACCCTGCGCCGCAGGACCTTACGCACTTTGCTGATAATTCCGATGGATGGGACATCCCTAATGCTTCTATAAACAATGGCTCGTCAACTACGCTGACGAGGAGGAACGAGATGCCTTACGTCAACATCAAGATCACCCGAGAGGGCGCGACGACCGAGCAGAAGGCTGCACTCATGCGCGGCGTAACCCAGCTGCTGGTCGATGTCCTCGGGAAAAACCCGCAGACTACTGTGGTCGTGATTGACGAGGTCGAGACCGACAACTGGGGTATAGGCGGCGAAAGCGTAACCGAGCGACGAGCACGTGCCTCCTGAGCGGGCGGGATCCCGCGACGCTGTGCGCGGCATTTGAACTGTGCTTGGATATTTTCAATGTCGCGGTTGTGCTGGTGCCGACGGCTTTCCCGAAATTATAGGCAAGATCGCTGTGCGGCAATCGTCAACGCAGGATCTCGACTGGCACAATCGCATCGACTGGGCGTCATTTGGGACATCCCTATTGTATTAAGGATGCCGGGCGCCGTGGACAGGCCGCAGACGTGCCACTCGGTCTGCCCGCATGATTGCCCGAGCCAGTGCCCGGTCGAGGTCGAGCGCATCGATGCCCATACCACCAGGTGTGTATATGGTACCTGGAGGTTAATTTACACACTCAAACGATTTGGCGTTACTGTTTTCTTCACCAATTCGGTGAGTGGCGGTATCGTAACCGATTTCTTTATCGCGATCCGCAAGCGCCCAGAGTTATCGGGCCGCAGGTGGATCTTTGGAACCCAGCTGACGTAGTCGGTGGCTCTCACACCGACCGCAACCCAGCTACTCATTTTCTCCTAACGAATGACGGCGGCAAGGATACGCTCGTAGGTCTGCTGCTGTTAAACGTAAAGGCGGCGATGGATAAGAATCCCGATCTCAAGGCCTATTTCGCGCGAGGAGATTTCAAGGGATTGAACGGATATTATACGAGCGGCGTGATCGAAGGGGCCTACCATTACGGAATATTTCAGTGGTATCTAATATCTATTTGGAAAAGAACTCTGAGCAGTGCAAGTGCGTGTAATGCTTCCGGCAGTAGGTTGAGCAAAGCCCGTAGGATGTGGTGAGCCGCCGGGCGCGGGACGTGCCCGGCGGCGAACCGCATCTTTAGGACGGCGGCGTGCCCAATATCCGATTTGGTCTACAAACTCGATTCCGGTTTTTAAAAAAACTGTGAGTGCGTTGAGCATGGGAAATCGTGCCAAGCTCGCGGGTGGGGAAGATACATGCTCCTCCTGCCTTCTCCCAGGGAACGGGGGCCACAATATCGCGCTGAACGATTCGAGGCGACGGGTGTAGTTACTCCACCGCCCCGACAACCACCCAAATCTGTTTCAGGGGCAAGTCGGTCCTGATGCCTTCATCCAGCTTGTCGTAGTGCGCAAGGATCCGGTCGATCAGGTCATCCTGATCCCACAAGCGTACCCGAAAGAACTGGATCGCCTCTTCCTTGTCGATGCTGGATTTGAATCCATCCCGAGGGACCAGCAAGCCGTGACTGGCCTGCAGGACCGAGAATTCAAGACGGCGGGGGCGGCCGGTGGACGATCGAATTTCGGAATGCGGTTGCTAGTACATAATTTCGATCGATATTGCGAATGCATAGGGGATGTTCGCATCAAGCTCAAGCGACTCTACCTGCAATATCGAGAGAAATGAGGTACTAGGGCGTGTTGACATTTAGAGGTTGTATAAAAACCAGGAACGGATTGCGTAGGATACAGAGAGTCTGCGGGCTCGGTGACAGCCGCTAATCGGACAGGATTAATAGGATGAGCAAGATTAACAGGATTTTTTATAAGTTCTTGTGTTAATAAAAATAATCCTGTTAATCCTGAAAATCCTGTTAATCTTGTCCTATTAGCGGTTAGCACGACGATCATGTTAACAAGCCCCTAGAACTCGAAGCTGACCCACACCGGACAGTGGTCAGAGGGTTTTTCCATGCTGCGGATGTCGTAGTCGATACCGACATCTACCAGGCGCTCGCGCAGGCGGGCTGTGACCAGCATCAGGTCGATGCGCAGGCCGCGCTTGGGGTCGCGCTCGAATCCCCGGCTGCGGTAGTCGAACCAGCTGAAGCGGTCATCGGCCTGGGGGTGAAGCGCGCGGTAGGCGTCGTGGAGTCCCCAGTCGGTCAGGGTCGCGAGCCATTCCCGCTCTTCCGGCAGGAAGCTGCATTTGCCGGTGCGCAGCCAGCGCTTGGCGTTGTCGGGGCCGATGCCGATGTCGAGATCCAGGGGCGCCACGTTCATGTCGCCGAGGATCACCAGGTTCCGGTCCGGCGTAAAGCTGGCGCGGACGAAGGCAGTCAGGTCGGCGTAGAACTTCTGTTTGGCGGGAAACTTGATCGGGTGGTCGCGGTTCTCGCCCTGGGGAAAGTAGCCATTGATTACAGTGAGCTCGCGCCTATCCGGCAAGGCGTAGCGGCCCATGATGAAGCGACGCTGGGCGTCCGCATCGTCGTCGGGCAGGCCCTTGGTGACCTCCAGGGGTGCCTGTTTGCTCAGCAGGGCGACGCCGTAATGGGATTTCTGGCCGAAGTAATGGGGTGTGTAGCCCAGCGCCTCGACCGCCTCGCGGGGAAAGGCGTCGTCGGCCACCTTGCTTTCCTGGAGGCCGATGATATCCGGGTCGTGGCGGGCCTTCAGCGCCTCCAATTGGTGGTGCCGGGCACGGATGCCGTTGATGTTGAAGGTGACAATCTTCATGGGCTAGCTGGTCTCCATGACTTCATAGGTCTCTTTCCGCCCCATTTCCCAGCCATGACGGTAGGCCTTGCCCCAGGGTAGGACCTCGTGGCCCGCGATCGGGTCCGGCGCGTCCAGTTCCAGGGCCGCGGCCACATGGCGCGCGTATCCCAGGCGTTGGAGGGCGTGGATAACACCGTTGGCATAGCCCCGGTTGTACCACAGCTGGGCATCGTCGGTGCGGTCCAGGAAGCCCTGCGAATCGTCGTAAAGGTCGCAGATCAGTTCCAAGAGCTGGGGCAAAATGGTGTCGGTGCTCATGAGGCTGGGGGGACGGGAAGCCGAAGAGGGATGGAGCGGAGGCTAACACGGCCCGCTTCGACCTTCCAATCCAATGCCCAGGGTGAACGCGTATAACTCTTCCTGAAAACATGAAGTTGCCGGATTGGTTTTCCCGGCGCTGGAACGCGTAGGTGCGGGGCAAGCCGGTGTTTGCCGTTGATGGTGAACCACCGCAGGTGCGGCTGACGACCGGAAGCTGGCAGCAACCGGTTAGTCGGCAACAAATTTATACGCGCTCGTCCTGATCCAATGCCATTGAGTTGAGCGTCAGGGTCGGCAAAAAGGAGGAGAAACTACGAATCACGCGAATCCGCGCGAAACTGTCATCCCGAACTGAACGGAGGGATCTTCCGGCAAGATTCCTCGCGCAGTCGAAATGACAACTGGCAAGATCAAGAGGAATGACCCACCAGTCTCATTTGGGAGAATCCGACAGCGCAGTGTCCGCGAGCGGCGTCTGCCGTATCCGCAACCGGCGGATAAAGTCGTCGCTGACACTGTGGTCCTTGGTGTCGGCGGCGTATTGAATCAGCTGCTCGCGCAGACGCTCGGCAGCGTCCAGGGGCAATAGCTGGGCAAGCAGGAAATAGACGCCGCGGAAACGGGCATCGCCCAGATGCTTTTCCGGCCGCTCATTGTCGGCACCGAGAAAGGCCTGGACGATGAAGTAATCCCTTATCTTCTCGTGGCGGAAGAACCACTGCCTGACCAGCTCGCCCCTGCCGTCCAGGGATTGGCGCACGACGGCCATCTTATGCTCGGTCAGGGCCTTGACCTCGGCCGGGAACTCGATCTCCGACAGGGCCGATTCGTCCTCCACCCGCAGCTGGTAGATACGCTCGGCAAAGACCTTCAATGGAAACTCGGTGCCGGCGTGCCTGGTCGCATAATCCTTGGCCATGATCCTGCACCACTGTTTCTGGAGCCGAAACAGATCCGGCGTTTCACCACGTGTCAGCATAGCCGAGACCACAGTGGCATCCATGGGGTTGGAGAGCACCCGTTGGTTGACCTGGCGCTCCGCGGCGGGCTGTTTGTCAGCGAGGGCCACAGCCAGAAAGCGGCGGCAGCGGTCGGTATAGTCGGCACGCCCCGCAGGGCTCAGGTCCGACGGGGCACGGGAGAGCAGGAACGCTTTGATCTGCGCCTCGGTCAAGGGCTCCAGGATACAGAACCGGGCGGTGGCCGGTAGCCGCCAGTCGATGGGCTGAACGCAGATGATGATATTACCCTTGAAGTGTTCCTCGACGAAAGAGCGGATCTTCTCGCGGGTGACTGGCGCCACTTCGTTGACGCCGTCGATGCAGAGATCGAACGCGCCGGCGTAGATCAGGGTGCGCAGATAGCTAGGGTCCTGCGCTGGTCCTTGCAGCTTGGCCTGTATCGCCGCCAGCACCCCGTCGTTGCACTTCCAGGCCGGCAGATAGACGGTCACCCGCCGTGCATGGTGCAGCAGGTGGCGCAGGAACATGGTCTTGCCGAGCCCGGATTCCCCAATCAGGACGATCTGACCGGCGATACGCGGGATCGCTTCCACTACGGGGCGGACCTGTTCGGTTCCATCCTGTTTGCACCGGGTCAGGGAGCCTGGGTAGTACCGGTCGTCGTCGAAGTTCTCCAGATCCGCGTCGGCGAGCAGTGACGTGCGAAAGGGTGCGAACAACAACCGCCGCAGCCAGGGTATCCAGGCCAGCAGCAGACCCACATAGCCGAACCCGGCGATACGCCGTACCCAAGGGTTCCAGAAGAACAAGGCCTGCACCATGGGCAGGCGCGGGTAGAGCAGAATCAGGAGTGCCCAGAACAGGGCATGGATGACGATGGTCCTGCCGAACAGCGCCAGCCAATCGAAGGCCTCGATCCTGGCGATGGCTTGGTCGATATCTCCAGTTGGGAATCCGGCTGCACGCAGCTGCGTACTCAGCTTTTCCAACCGCGGTTTGTCCGCGGCGTTCCACTTGCCCCGGCGGTTGTCCACTAGGCTTCGGATGCGGTCGGCCAGCTCTTTGCGGGTATTGGGAAAGCCGCTCGTAGCCTCCCAGGTGTTGGCGAACATCTTCAGGGTATGGCGCGCGGCTTGGTCGTCATTGCGGATCTCCTTCAGGCAAGATTCCACCTCTTCGGGCTTGGGCCGGCCGAGCCAGCGCAGCAGGTCCTCCCATTCCGACCCACCTCCGCCCGTCAGGTGGGCGGCCAGCCGCAATTCGTCGCAACGTTCGTTATTCCGGTGGCAGGCTTCCAGCAATGGCATCAATGCCGATAGGTTCGACGTGTCCAACGGATGGACCAGATTCAGTATCCGCTGCCGGTAATCCGAATCGGGCGATAGTAGGCCCCAGGCAATAGAGGATGAGTCGAGCAACCCCGGGTGGGTCTCGAATAGTCCCTGGGCGGCGTCTCGGATCTCCGGGTCATCATCCCCCAGTCGCTCGCTCAGGGGGCATCGGGCTTCCGGGTCATCATCTCCCAGCCGCTCGCTCAGGAGGTGAGTGTGGAAGTGTGCCAGCTTCGGATCGAGAGCGACGGCCCGTATGGCACCGAGCCGTTTTGCCACATCCTTGCTTTGTAGCCAGGCTACCAGGGTCTCTGTGGGCAGATTCAGCAACTCCGGCCGTGCCCTGAGCAGCGATTGGGCGGCGTCTCGAACGTCCGGGGCCTCATCGCCCAGTAGCTCGCTCAGAATGCGGGCGTGGACGCGCGCCAGCTTCGGGTCGAGAGCGGCGGCCCGTATCGCGCCGAGCCGTTCCCACTTATTCTCGCTCTGCAACCAGGCTGCCAGGGTCTCCACGGGCAGATCCAGCAGCTCCGGCCGGGCCTTGAACAAATCGTAGGCGGCACTGCCTACGTCCGAAGTCTGGTAGCCCATGAACTTTCCAATGTCTAGGTCCTTGTCGCCCAGCCGCTCGCTCAAAGCGCGGGTGTGGGGGTGCGCCAGCGCCGGGTCGAGAACGGCGACTCGTACCGCGCTGAGCCGTTTGTTCCTGTCCTTGCTCTGCAGCCAGGCTGGCAGGGTCGCGGCGGGCAGATCCAGCAGATCCGGTTGAGCCTTGAACAGTGCATGGGTAGCATTTCGAACGTCCGAGTCTTCATCGATCAGCCGTTCGCTCAGATCGCGGGCATGGAGGCGTGCCAGCTTCGGGTCGAGGGCGGCTGCCCGCACCGCGCCGAGCCGTTGCCATCGGTTTCTACTCCGCAGCCAAGCTGCCAGGGTCTGTGCAGGTAGATTCAGCAGATCCGGTTGGGCCTCGAACAGGACGTGGACGGCTTCTCGTATCCGCCCGTCCTGATCGCCCAGCCACTCGCTCAGATTACGGGCGTGCTGGCGCGCCAGCTTCGGATCGAGACCAGCAGCCCACACTGCGCCGAGCCGTTTCCTCCAATCCTCGCTCCGCAGCCAGTCCGCCAGGGTTTCCGGGGGTAGATCCAGCAGTGCCGGCTGGGCCTGGAACAGCGCATGGACGGCTTCTCGTACCCGCCGGTCTTCATCGATCAGCCACTTGCCCAGGGCACGGACGTGAGCATGTGCCAAAGCTGGGTCGAGACCGACTGTCCGTATCACGCCGAGCCGTTTCCACCAATCCTTGCTTTGCAGCCAGGCTTCCAAGGTCTTCGCAGGTAGATCCGGCAAAGCTGGCTGGACCTTGAGTAATTCGTAGGCGGCGTCTTGCACCCACCAGTCCGAATCGCCCAGCCGCTCGCTCAAATTACGGGCGTGGGCACGCGCCAGCGCCGGGTCGAGAGCGGCGGCCCGTACTGCACCGAGCCGTTTGTCCTTATCTTCGCTTTGCAGCCAGTCGGCTAGGGTCTCCGCAGGTAGGTCCAGCAGAGCCGGTTGGGCCCTGAGCAGTACATGGACGGCGTTTTGCACCTGCTCGTCCCCATCGACCAGCCGTTCGCTTAGATTACGGGCGTAAGGGCATGCCAGTGCCGGTTGCTGCGCGAAAAAAGCGACTGCCACTTTTCGCCGATACGGTGAGTCGGCATTCAACAGCTCCTCAAGCTGGGGTATCGTCAGTTCCCTCAATTGGGCGTTAACGGCAAGGGCCTGCATGCCCACGGATGTCGGCTCACGCATCCAGAGCTCAACGACCCGTTGGGCCGATTTCTTCGGCAATGCGGACAGCCGGGCCAGGATGAGACCTGCCCGTTCGATGTCGCGGGCGGCGATGATTACCGAATCCAGGGGTCTTCCAGGGCGGCACGATAGCCCTTGATCTCGGCCGGTGTGGGTGGTTTGGGGGTGGGGTCTGGCTGGTCCGCTACCGTCGTTTCGGTGAGTAGGCACAGCGCCAGACAGCCAGCGAGGAGGATAGAGGCGAGCTTGCCGCTTGCTGTTCGGTTGCTGACCATTGGTGTTGTCCTTTGGGTATATTGCCCCGAGACCGGGCGAATAGAAGTAGGTTGGGTTAGGCGCGCGGTCCGATCCCAAAGCACAGTGACAGGGCCGAACGCGCCGTAACCCAACACGTCCGGTCCTCCAGGCCGCGCCAAATAATTCAGGACGTGTTACGGGAGCGATCCTGAATGATTTGGCGTTGTCGGGAGGATTTGACGCGTTGCGTTTCGACGCCCACAGGCACGTTGATTATCGCGGCCTCTGTGCCAGCGTCTCAACGCAACCTACACTCCCATTACCCCCGTGCGGCCTGTGTGCACAGACCTCGCGTCGGGCGTAGGTTAGGCAAAGCTGGATCAGGGACGATCCAGCGTGCCCAACATCAACATTTCGTTGGGCACGACGCACCGTCCCTGGCGCGTCTTTGCCCAACCTACCCGCTACTGTTTTTGCCATCCCTGGCACCTGGGTTCCGGCACTCCCTGCCGGAATGACGCGGTAGGGGCTGGCAGATTTCACCACTTAAAATTTATCCACTACCGTCCTTCGGATGCATCGCCCCAAGGCCGGGGCGGATAAGGAAATAGAAGAGGATGATGCCATAACCGAGTACACTTGCGTACAAAATAACGGGTATAGAATCCCAGCTCGACCAACACCCCCTATCTCCCGGAGCTCACTATGATGCCACGCGTCACTATTGTCGGATCGGGTTTTGCGGCGCTTACCGCCGTCCGGACCCTGCGCAGAGTCGCCACCGGGACAGCGCTCACCCTGGTGAGTCCCTGGGCGGAGCTCGTCTATTATCCGGGTCTCATCTGGATCCCCACGGGTCTGCGTACCGGTGATGACCTGTGCATTCCGCTCGGGTCCTTCCTGCGACGCGTGGGTGTGAAGCACGTGGCCGCAGAGGTCACGGGTCTCGGTGACGGCGGTCGCGTCCTGGAGACCACAGCGGGGGAGATCGAGAACGATGGCCTCATCATCGGCTCCGGCGGTCGCTACATGAAGCAGCTGCCGGGCAGCGAGCACATGATCCTACCCTGCGAGGGCATCGCCGCCGCCCAGCGCATCCGAGATCGGCTGCAAGGCATGGATGGCGGGACCATCGCCATGGGCTTTGCGGGCAATCCGAAGGAAACTGCGGCCATGCGCGGCGGCCCGCTGTTCGAGTTCCTGTTCGGTATCGACAACTACCTGCGCCGGCAGAACCGCCGCGAGCGCTTCGAATTGATCTTCTTCACCCCGGCGGAGAAGCCGGGAAATCGCCTCGGTCCCAAGGCCGTCGCCGGGTTGCAGGCAGAGATGGACAAGCGCGGGATCCGCACCCACCTCGGCCACAAGCTCAAGGGCTTTGCTCCGCATCGGGTGATGACCGAAGGCGGGGAATTGGACGCCGATCTGATCCTGTTCATACCCGGCATGACGGGAAATCAATGGTTCGACAATACGGACCTGCCGCGCTCGGAGGGCGGCTTCATCAAGGCCGACCGGCATTGCCGCGTGGAGGGCCTGAAACGGGTCTATGTGGCCGGGGATTCCGGCAGCTTTCCGGGACCCGAATGGATGCCGAAGCAGGCCCACATGGCGGACCTGCAGGCCAAAGCGGCAGCCACAAACCTGGTGGACGAACTGGCGGGCCGGCAACCTGCCGCCACCTATCGGGTGGAGCTCCTGTGTATCGTGGATGCCCACGACCGGGGGATGCTGGTGGCCCGTAACGAAAAATACAACCTGGTGCTGCCCGCCATGCGCCTGTTCCATTGGTTGAAGCGTGGCTTCGAGTGGCGATACCTACGCCGGTACCGCTGAGGGGAAAACCACGAATCACGCGAATCCGCACGAATCGAAATTTGTTGCCGATTAACAGGTTGCTGGCAGCTTCCGGTTGTTTGCCGCACCTGCGGTGGTTCACCATGAAGGGTAGGCGCCGGCAAGCCCCGCACCTATCGCTGCCACCCGGTCGGTCGACGGCGATAGGTGCGGGGCAAGCCCGCGCCTATGCGTTCCCTGTATCTGCGGTCGGAACCGGCTGCGTGGTATAATTTTTCTTTTTTCCAATCAGCACAACAGGCCGATTTTACTAACCATATCGAAACCAAAGCCACTGCTCTCCCCTTATCCAACCTGCTCCAAAACCCCCTCTCCCAAGGAAAGTGTCGCAAAAATCCGTCGCCGGGAGCGCCGCCTTCCAGGCGGCAGGTGTCGGTAAGGCGCTGATCCGGGGGTGCCCCTTTCCCCTCTAAGGGGGTTCCCCTCCAGGTAGCCCGTACCCACGGATGCCGGCAAGCTGCCGGCGCTTCCAGGGGGCTTGAGGAGAGGGGATCAAAGGGCAAAGATCGGTGCCTTTTGCGACACCCTCAGGAGAAGCGAGGAAGCAAACCTGGCATGAGTTTCGATTTTCTTAAGTAAATCGGCCCCTCACCTTGGTTTCCCACATCCATGCCGGAGTTCGCCAAAGAAGTTCTGTCCGTCAATCTGGAAGACGAGATGCGCAAGTCCTACCTCGATTACGCCATGAGCGTAATCGTCGGTAGGGCCCTGCCGGATGTGCGCGACGGCCTCAAGCCGGTCCATCGCCGTGTGCTCTATGCCATGAGCGAGCTGGGCAACGACTGGAACAAGCCCTACAAGAAGTCCGCGCGCGTGGTGGGTGATGTCATCGGTAAATACCATCCCCACGGCGACACGGCGGTCTATGACACCATCGTGCGCATGGCCCAACCCTTCTCCATGCGCTATCTGCTGGTGGACGGGCAGGGCAACTTCGGCTCGGTGGATGGGGATGCCCCGGCGGCCATGCGTTACACCGAAGTACGCATGGCGCGCATCGCGCACACCCTGCTCGACGACCTGGACAAGGAGACGGTCGACTTCATCCCCAACTACGACGGTTCCGAGCAGGAGCCGACCGTCCTGCCGGCCCGCTTTCCGAACCTGTTGGTCAACGGATCGGCGGGGATCGCGGTGGGCATGGCGACCAACATCCCGCCGCACAATCTCACCGAGATCGTCAATGCCTGTCTGGCCATCATCGATGACCCGGAGCTGAGTGTCGATGCGCTCATCGAGCATGTCCCCGGACCGGATTTTCCGACCGCCGGCATCATCAACGGGACCCGGGGCATCCGCTCCGCCTACCGCACGGGTCGGGGACGCATCCATCTACGTGCCCGCACCCATACGGAGACCGAGAAGCGGAGCGGCCGCGAGGCCATCATCATCACCGAGCTTCCCTACCAGGTGAACAAGGCCCGCATGCTCGAGCGCATGGGGGAGCTGGTGAAGGAAAAGAAGCTGGAGGGCATCGCCGAGCTGCGCGACGAATCCGACAAGGACGGCATGCGCGTGGTCATCGAGCTCAAGCGCGACCACTACCCAGACGTGATACTCAACAACCTCTACCAGCATACCCAGCTGCAGACGGTGTTCGGCATCAACATGGTGGCCCTAGTGGACGGTCAGCCGCGGCTGCTCGACCTCAAGCAGATGCTGGAGTACTTCCTGCGTCACCGCCGGGAGGTAGTGGTCAGGCGGACCCTGTTCGAGCTGCGCAAGGCCCGCAGGCGCGCCCATGTGTTGGAAGGGCTGGCGGTGGCCCTGGCCAACATCGACGCGGTCATCGCGCTCATCCGGGCTTCCGGCAACCCGGAGGAGGCCAAGGCGGGGCTGCTGGCGCGCGTGTGGCGGCCGGGGGCCGTGTCCGCCATGCTGGAGCGGGCCGGCGCCGATCGGACCCGGCCGGACGACCTGGCCCAAGGCTTGGGTCTGAGCGCGGATGGTTATCGCTTGAGCGAGGCCCAGGCCCAGGCCATTCTGGACTTGCGTCTGCATCGCCTCACGGGGCTGGAACAGGATAAGATCATCGGTGAGTTCGAGGAGATCCTGAGCAAGATCGCCGATCTACTCGATATCCTATCCGACCCCGAGCGCCTGATGCAGGTGATCCGCGCGGAGCTGGAGGCCATCCGCGACCAATACGGGGACGCGCGCCGGACCGAGATCCTCACCGATCATCTGGATCTCACCCTGGAGGACCTGATCGCCCCGGAGGACGTGGTGGTCACCCTGTCCCATGCAGGATATGCCAAGGCGCAGCCGGTGAGCCAATACCAGGCCCAGCGGCGAGGGGGCAAGGGCCGGTCCGCCGCGACCACCAAGGACGAGGACTTTATCGACAAGCTCTTCGTCGCCAATTCCCACGACACCGTGCTGTGCTTTTCCAGTCGCGGCAAGGTTTACTGGCTGAAGGTCTACGAGTTGCCCCAGGCCAGGCGTGCCGCACGCGGGCGGCCCATGGTCAATCTGCTGCCGGCGCTGGAGCAGGGCGAGCGCATCAGTGCCGTGCTGCCCATACGCGAGTATGAAGCAGGCTATTTCGTCCTCATGGCCACCAGTGCCGGGACCGTGAAGAAGACGCCGCTGCAGGATTTTTCGCGCCCCCTGTCACGCGGCATCATCGCCATCGATCTGCGCCAGGACGAGTACCTGGTGGGCGTGGCCGTTACCGACGGCGAACGGGACATCATGTTGTTCACCTCGGCGGGTAAGGCAGTACGGTTCAAGGAGCGCGCGGTTCGGGCCATGGGCCGCACCGCCCACGGCGTGCGCGGGATCGCCCTGGAGCCCGGACAACGGGTTATCTCCATGCTGGTGGCGGAGCCGGGGACTGTACTGACCGTCACTGAGAACGGCTACGGCAAGCGGACCAGGATCGAGGATTTCCCGACCAAGGGGCGGGGCACCAAGGGCGTGGTCTCCATCAGTACCTCCGAGCGCAATGGGGACCAGATCGGCGCCGTTCTGGTGCTCCCGGAGGACGAGATCATGCTGATCACCGAAGGCGGCACCCTGGTCCGCACCCTGGTGCAGGGGATCCCGGTGCTGGGCCGCAACACCCAAGGCGTGAAACTGATCAGCCTGGCCGGCGGCGAGCGACTCGCCGGAGTGGAGCGCATCTTGGGCCTGAATGGGAATGGCGGGGACGCGGAAGGTGGCGGTGATTCCCGAGAGGAATCTTGAGTCAGCACTACAGACAGCTCATAGACGGGAGCCACTTGCGATATCGACTATTCTTTTACCTCACAAAAAGCCAAGAAAGTCAAGAAAGAATTCGTTTCCGAAGCTGACGAGTGATCAAAAGAAGGTAACCAATATCTCCAGAAGCTAACCCAATCTTGGTCTAATGAAGAATCATTCAATAACAACACATTTAAATACACACTGGAGGTATTCATGGTGGGGACCATAAATGGAATCACCGAAGTCGATTTTCTAAATCTATCTTTTGAAGGGATAAGGAATATTGTAGAGGCTAAAAAGAAACCGAAGGTTGCTATCTATATTTTAGATGGAAATAGAAGGGCGGTCATGACCCATAGCAAGGCAATTCCAAATAGTGATGATTTTTGTATGGAGTATGTAAATTTATTTCAGAAACATATCGTTGAAAATTTAAAGATTTTTTTAATCATGGATTAAAAGTTCTGTTTCTACCTTTGCTTGGCCCTTCTTATTTTCATCGAAGTAAAAAATATAAGATTTTAGCCATACTTAAATTACTAGAAATATTCTTTAACGATAAGAATATACTCGATTTATATATATCTTACGATGTGAAAATTAAAATATATGGTGAAACGTTTAATATCAAAAAGGTTGCTGGGTTAGATATGCAAAAGAGTATAATGGAACTGGAAGATTCCACTTCATGCCATAAAAGGCACACCATATATTATGGTATTTTTTAAAGTACGGATTTTTCTATTAGAATTCGCGAAAAAATAGTAAGATTTCACGAGTGGAATAAACGAGAACCATCCCATCAGGAAAAAATTAGCTTGTATTATGGCGAGAACATAAATACTGCAGATCTTTTGATTACTTCCACAAAGATGTCGATCTTGGGAGCCCTCCCACCGCTTGTTTATGGCAAACAAACGGAAATGTATTTTTTCGTTGCTCCAAGCATGTTTTCCCTGACTCAATAAACATATCGAAAAATTCTTATGATTTACTATTTACTAAGCCTGATTCGTCATCTATCCCTGAATATGGTATTGACGATCTTGAAAGCGTTAATCAATTAAGAGAATTCTATGAAAGTCATGACGGCATAGTCATTGGTAAAGGTAGAAATATCGGCAGATTCTGGGTTCCTGAACTCGTGAATTGCACCTAATAACCATTCAGCTCCCGCCCCGTTACTTCGGTAGAGATTGCCAGAATCCAGTGCCATGGATGGTAAAATAGTGGGGAGAGGGAGGTTGAACGATTACGCACCTAGATTAATAACCATTGAAGGGTTTAATTCAATCAACCACTATGGACTGAAAGTCCATAGTTTGGAGGACTAAAGTCCTCATCCGTGGACAAGCCACGGACTGAAAGTGAAGGGACTTAAAGTCCATAGTTTCAACTATGATGCGCTTCGTGCACTAAAGTTATTGAAGCAATGAAGATGGATTTTATTTCGGAATGATAAGTTATGGGCTTAACATTTCCGCTTGACGGGTGCACAATGCTCTCAAGTCGAGAGGAAATGCCATGAACCTGCAAACCGTCTTCCAACGCTTCCCCGATCAAGAAGCCTGTATCGAGCATCTTGAACACATTCGCTTCGGCGCTGAGCCATTCTGCCCGTTATGCGGGAGCCTGCATGTAGCTCGCAAGGC
>Ga0209458_1000121_pt1 | contig 42392 bp, 50 predicted proteins | sample WorMetLIZAISLAND_FD_187411 | JGI IMG/M metagenome (GOLD analysis project Ga0209458, IMG submission 187411) | Marine gutless worms symbiont microbial communities from Max Planck institute for Marine Microbiology, Germany - Inanidrilus manae... ...
ATCAACCACTATGGACTGAAAGTCCATAGTCTGGAGGACTAAAGTCCTCATCCGTGGACAAGCCACGGACTGAAAGTGAAGGGACTTAAAGTCCATAGTTTCAACTATGATGCGCTTCGCGCACTAGAGTTATTGAAGCAATGAACCGATCCGGTAGAAAACTCCTTCTCATTGTCGGTTTCTTCGTCGCAGTCGCCAGCCTACCGGCGTGCAAGACTCAAGGATATACATGATGCTCTGAGTGTCGCGGATAAGGTCTTTGCCTCCTTCTTGCTCAGTGACGCCGATATGTTTGCTATGGCCCGCAAAGGGGTGGCCGATCTCGATAAGCGCAACCGTGTGGCATCACGGGAGAGTAAGTACGGTAAACGCCTAAGGAGGCTTACCAAGGGTTTCAAATCGGCGAACGGTCGGCCGCTGAACTTCAAAGCCTACCGATCCAAGGAAGTAAACGCCTTCGCTATGCCGGATGGCAGTATACGGGTCTATACGGGCTTGATGAATAAGATGAGTGACAGTGAACTGGTCTTCGTCATCGGCCATGAGATTGGCCATGTCGCAGAAGGGCACAGCAAGAAGCGTTTTAAGGCCGCACTGCTTGCTGGTGCTGGGCGCGAGGCCCTCGGAAAGTGGGGAGGCGGGAAAATCTCGGCGCTTTCCTCCTCGCAACTCGGGGATTTTGTCGAAGTGGTCATTAACGCTCGCTTCTCTCAAGCCAATGAAAAGCAGGCGGATGACTATGGCCTGAAAACGCTTCGCCGTAAGGGTCGCAACTCCAACGCAGCTGTCACTGCCCTGGAAAAACTTGGAGAGGGGGATGCAAAAAGATATGGTTTGACCGAAGCCTTGGTATCCACTCATCCCGCCCCATCCGATCGGGCCAATCGCATACGCAAGATGATTGCTGATAGCTAGGGTGCCCTTCGCCCTCTTCACGATATTTGCATCCATTAGCGTTCATTGCTTCAATAACTTTAGTGCGCGAAGCGCATCATAGTTGAAACTATGGACTTTAAGTCCCTTCACTTTCAGTCCGTGGCTTGTCCACGGATGAGGACTTTAGTCCTCCAGACTATGGACTTTCAGTCCATAGTGGTTGATGTGGACTCATACAAGAAAAACCCAAGATGGCACTCGTAAAGACAAATCCGACCTCTCCAGGCCGGCGCTTTATGGTCAAGGTGGTGACGTCGGAGATCCACAAAGGCGCCCCCTTCGGTCCGCTGTTGGAGAAAAGGCACCGCTCCGGTGGGCGTAACAACAAGGGTCGCATCACCGTGCGCCATCGCGGTGGCGGACACAGGCGACGCTACCGGGTGGTCGACTTCAAACGTAACAAAGAAGGTGTTCCCGCCGTCGTCGAACGGATCGAGTACGACCCGAATCGCAGCGCCAATCTGGCCCTGCTCAAGTATCTGGACGGAGAGCGCACCTACATCATAGCGCCCAAGGGTCTGCGCAACGGTGATCGGGTGCAGGCGGGAGAGGATGTACCCATCAGCGCAGGCAATTGCCTGCCGCTGCGCAATATCCCCTTGGGTACCCTAGTGCACTGTATCGAGATGCGCCCGGGTAAGGGTGCACAGCTCGCGCGGGCGGCCGGCAGCTCCGCCCAGCTCATCGCCCGTGAAGGTCGGCATGCCACGCTGCGCATGCGTTCCGGGGAGATGCGCAAGATCTTCGCCGAGTGCCGTGCGGTGGTCGGCGAGGTCGGCAATGCCGAACACAGCCTGCGCAAGCTGGGCAAGGCGGGCGCCAAGCGTTGGCGCGGGGAGCGTCCCACCGTCCGCGGGGTGGTCATGAATCCGGTCGATCACCCCCATGGCGGCGGCGAGGGCCGGACCTCGGGTGGACGCCATCCGGTTACGCCCTGGGGAGTCCCCACCAAGGGCCACAAGACCCGCAACAATAAGCGGACCGACGCCATGATCGTACGTCGCCGCGGTAAAAAATAAAATAACCGGTAGTGGTAAATTTCTAACTGATAGGAGGGTGCAGGAGGCAGTTGTCAGCTATCAGGTTCTGACAACTGACAACTGTCCCCTGACAACTGGTTTGATCGAGGTTGAACAAGTGGCACGTTCCATCCGCAAGGGGCCCTTTGTCGATCACCATCTCATGAAGAAGGTGGAAGAAGCAGTCGCCCAGAACAGCAAGCGACCCATCAAGACCTGGTCGCGTCGCTCCATGGTGTTGCCAGAGATGGTCGGCTTGACCATTGCGGTGCACAACGGGCGGCAACACGTCCCTGTCCTCGTCAACGAGAACATGATCGGGCACAAGTTCGGCGAGTTCGCCCTGACCCGTACCTACCGGGGGCATGCAGCCGACCGCAAGGCCAAGAAGTAGACCCCATGAGGTAAGCGAGAGAGGTAAACGAGGACCCGCACATGCAGGCCGAAGCAAAAATCAAGCATGCCCGCATCTCGGCACAGAAAGCGCGTCTGGTGGCCGACCAGATTCGAGGGCTCGGGGTGGAACAGGCCGTAAACCTGTTGGTATTCAGCCCCAAGAAGGGGGCAGGGATCATCAAAAAGGTCCTGGAATCGGCCATCGCCAACGCGGAGCATAACGAAGGGGCGGATGTCGATGAGCTCAAGGTGGCAAGGGTCCAGGTCAACGAGGGGCCGGTCATGAAGCGTATCCGCGCCCGTGCCAAGGGCCGAGCAGGCCGGATTTTCAAGCGCACCAGCCACATCAGCGTGACTGTCGCCGAGAGCTGACATTATGGGTCAAAAAGTACATCCAACCGGCATCCGTCTGGGAATTGTCAAGGACTGGACGTCCAAGTGGTACGCCGCTTCCAAAGACTACGCAGATCTCCTCAACACGGATCTGGAAGTGCGGGATTTCCTCAAGAAGCGCCTCGCGCAGGCGTCTGTCAGCCGCATCCAGATCGACCGTCCGGCCAAGAATGCCCATATCACCATTCACACGGCGCGTCCAGGTGTGGTGATCGGCAAGAAGGGAGAAGACATCGACCGGTTGCGCAAGGAAGTAGCCGAGAAGATGGGTATCCCAGTGCACATCAGCATCGAAGAGATCCGCAAGCCGGAGCTCGATGCCTGCCTGGTGGCGGAAAATGTCGCCGGACAGCTCGAACGCCGCATCATGTTTCGGCGGGCCATGAAACGCGCGGTGCAGAACTCCATGCGACTGGGTGCCGAGGGGATTCGAATCAACATCGCCGGACGCCTGAACGGGGCGGAGATTGCCCGTAGCGAATGGTATCGCGAGGGGCGTGTGCCCCTGCATACCCTGCGCGCGGACATCGATTACGGCCTCGCCGAGGCGAAGACCACCTACGGCGTACTCGGCGTCAAGGTGTGGATCTTCAAAGGCGAAGTGTTCGCGGGTCAAGAAGCGGAAAAGCCGGTTGCCAAAACCAAAACCGGGCGCGCCAGAGGCTGATCCATGTTGCAACCGAAGCGAACCAAGTTCCGCAAACAGCAGAAGGGGCGCAACCGGGGTCTGGCCCAGGCCGGCAACCGAGTCAACTTCGGCGAATACGGTATCAAGGCCGTCTCGCGGGGGCGGCTGACCGCGCGTCAGATTGAGGCCGCACGCCGTACCATCACACGCAAAGTCAGGCGCGGCGGGAAGCTGTGGATTCGGGTGTTTCCCGACAAACCCGTCTCCAAGAAGCCTTTGGAGGTACGTATGGGCAAGGGCAAGGGCAATGTGGAGTACTGGGTCGCCTTGGTCCAACCGGGCAAGGTGCTCTACGAGATCGAAGGCGTACCCGAGTCCCTGGCCCGCGAGGCATTTGCATTGGCAGCGGCGAAATTACCCGTCCAGACCGCCTTTGCGCAGCGGACGGTGATGTGATGAAGGCGAACGATCTGAGAACCAGTAGTGCCGAGGAGCTCCGGACCCAGCTCGAGGAGCTGCTCAGAGAACAATTCAATCTGCGGATGCAGAAGGGAACCGGGCAGTTCTCACGTCCCTCGCAAATGCGTGCGGTGCGACGCGATATCGCCCGAGTCAAGACCCTGATGACCGAACTGAAGGCAGGCAAATGAGCGAGGGAGCAAAAAAGAACCGCAGATTGACGGGGCACGTGGTCAGCAATGCCATGGACAAGACCATCACCTTGGTGGTGGAACGGCGTGTAAAACACCCCCTGTACGGCAAGTTCATCCGCCGTTCGACCAAGATCCACGCCCATGATGAAGCCAACGCCTGTAATCCGGGCGATCTAGTGACCGTCGAGCAGTGCCGTCCGCTCTCGAAGACCAAATCCTGGCGTGTCTTGGATATTCTGGAAAAGACGGGGTGACTAATGATTCAGATGCAAACCAACCTGAGTGTTGCCGACAACAGCGGCGCCAAGCGCGTGCAGTGCATCAAGGTGCTCGGCGGCTCGCACCGGCGTTATGCCGGTATCGGTGATGTGATCAAGGTTACGGTAAAGGATGCCATCCCGCGCGGTAAGGTCAGGAAGGGCGATATCTTCGAGGCGGTGGTCGTGCGTACTAGAAAAGGCGTGCGGCGTTCGGACGGATCTGCGATCCGCTTCGACGGCAACGCGGCGGTCCTGCTCAACAACCAGATGCAGCCCATCGGAACCCGTATCTTCGGACCTGTGACCAGGGAACTGCGCAGTGAGCATTTTATGAAGATCGTCTCGTTGGCGCCGGAGGTCCTATAGTGTCATTTCGAGCGAAGCGAGAAATCTTGTACCAAATAACAGCATTACTTCGTACTCTATGGAAAGGCCTCAATACCTCTGTTTTTTTGATAATTAAATAGGTATATTAATCGGAGGTCAGATAATGGGACGTATCGTGGCTCAGGTTGAGATAACCAATCCCACGGAACCCGAAGAATCGCTAATGTTCAGTGCGTTCGTGGATACCGGTGCAGCGGCATTGGTATTACCCTCGCCCTGGAGGGGTCGGCTTGAGAAGTTCGTGAATGAAGAGAAGGTCGAGTTCATACTGGCGAACAACGAAGTGGTTCAGGGTGTTGCGTGTGGACCTGTCAGTATTCGTATAGAAGGATTCCGAAAAATCTTCAACGAGGTAATTTTCATGGACATGGAACCTGCCGAGGATGGAGAGTATCAACCCTTGCTCGGTTACGTCATCCTTGAACAGGCACAGGTTGCAGTCGATATGTTGGGACACCGACTTGTGCCGGTTAAACATATTGATTGCAGATAATTCTACTTTTCCTGTAAATGTGAAAAAGTAGAATGTGGGATGAACTGGAAATCCACCTGGACTCACCGGATTGTATACCGGAAAAAGGTATCCTTAAGGCCGAACATCTTGGTGAGTACAAACTCGAAATTTGGTTTGAAGAAAATAAGGATGTGTCAATATATGAGCTGGACTTTTTTCCTCTATTAAAGGAAGAAGATTCAGGTGAAGCTTTTCGCCCACTTCTAAACAAGGAGCGTTTTAGTCAGGTAGTAGGAAGGTACAATTTAACCTGGCTTGACTCCGATGCTGGAGAATACGATGAAAATGCGATTGATATCTCACCCGAGGCTATAAGATGGTTTTGTAATAAATTTGGAAAGCTTGTAATCAAGAAAAGCTTCGTAGTTCGCGTTCATTTTCGGAAAAAAACGATTCCCGTATTATGGGTACTGCTGTACCGGCATGACTTAGTCATACTTTGCATACTGGTAATTTAGAGATCAACCCATGCGAAAGATCAGACAGGGTGACGACGTGGTCGTCCTCACCGGCAAAGACAGGGGAATGCGCGGGTCCGTGCTGCGGGTACTCGACAAGGATCGGGTTATCGTCGAGAACATCAACATGGTCAAGAAGCATCAGAAGCCCAATCCCCAGCGTAATCTACCCGGCGGCATCATCGATAAGGAGATGCCTCTGCATGTGTCGAATGTGGGGCTCTACAACCCGGCGAAGGATGGTCCGGATCGGGTGGGTTTCAAGCGCCTCGAAGATGGCCGCAAGGTGCGGGTGTTCAAATCCAACGGCGAAGTCGTCGACGTTTGAGGTATGCCGGCATGTCCAGATTACAGACAGCGTATCGCGAGGAGGTAGTCGGCCAGCTCATGGACAAATTCGGCTACCGTACCGTCATGCAGGTGCCGCGGATCGAGAAGATTACCCTCAACATGGGGGTAGGCGAGGCCATCGCCGACAAAAAGGTCATGGAGAATGCGGTCTCCGACCTGCGTCTGATCGCGGGCCAGCAGCCCATCGTGACCAAGGCGCGGAAATCGGTCGCCGCCTTCAAGATCCGCGAGGGTTGGGCTATCGGCTGCAAGGTCACGTTGCGGCAGGAGCGCATGTACGAGTTTCTCGATCGGCTGATCAGCATCGCGATCCCGCGCGTCCGCGATTTCCGGGGCTTGAGCCCCAAGGCGTTCGATGGGCGCGGAAACTACAGCCTGGGCATGAAGGAGCAGATCGTGTTCCCGGAGATCGATTACGACAAGGTCAATGCCCTGCGCGGTCTGGACATCACCATCACCACGAGCGCACCCACCGATGAAGAGGGACGGGCGTTACTCGAGGCCTTCAAATTTCCCTTCAGGACCTGATAACCCGATATGGCAAAAAAAAGTATGGTGGCACGGGAAACCAAGCGCGCTAAGGTGGCAGCCAGGTATGCGGCCAAACGCACGGCCTTGAAGGCCATTATCAATGACCGGAGCGCGAGCCGCGAGGAGTTGGAGGAAGCGCTTATGAAGCTGCAGAGGCTGCCGCGGGACGCCAGTCCCTGTCGCCACCAACGGCGCTGCCGGATAAGCGGCCGTCCCCATGCCGTCTATCGCAAATTTGGCCTGAGCCGCAACAAGCTGCGTGAGGCCACTATGCGGGGTGATGTGCCGGGTCTGGTGAAGGCGAGTTGGTAATGGAACTAGCCGCTTCCGTAAATGGAGTTCCAATAAAGCTTAGAGGCTGCCTAAAAATTAACTTGTTGATTTTGAAGATAATAAAACTCAGGAGCAGCCAAATCTGTTCAGAAAGAAAGTCTATAATCTAGCGGGACTTGATAAATGCTGGGTTGGATAGGATCGCACAGGAATCAACCACTATGGACTGAAAGTCCATAGTCTGGAGGACTAAAGTCCTCATCCGTGGACAAGCCACGGACTGAAAGTGAAGGGACTTAAAATCCATAGTTTCAACTATGATGCGCTTCGCGCACTAAAGTTATTGAAGCAATGAATAAGGGAACACCCACTTCTCTGGTTCCCACGCTGGAGCGTGGGAATGAGCCGAATGTTACCGGTACTTGAGATCGTTAGCCCGTAGGTTAGGGTGAGGAACGAACCCCAACGCCCATAGTTTAGAGATTCCTATAACAATGGGGGAAAGGGGCCAGGCTCGATTGATGGGTCGTTTTTCACGGATCATGCGCCTAACATTCGGCTGCAACCGACCCAATGTCGCAGTCCGGCTTCTCAGCGATTTTCAAGCTCAGTGCCGCGCAGCATTGGGCGCCTGAGCCAAGCCATTAGCACAAAAATAGAACATCTGTATTTCAATACAACATCAGGATAAAAAGCCATGAAATGGTCAGAAATTCGCTCACAACATCCCGATAAGTTTATTTTAATTGGAGATATCGTGGAAGAAAGAATATCAGGGTCAAAATCGAAAATTCTTGAAGGCAATATTTTAGAAGTCACTGATGATGGAAAAGCAATTCGTAAAGCCTATCGGACATTTAGAGATAAAGGCTGTAATGTTATATATTCTTTGCCAACAACCCCATCGGAATTTATAGTAGAGGATGTGCCAATAAAGGGCATCCTTAAATGATATTTAAATGGGAGAATGGTCTGATATGGATATCGCTCGATGTTGAGTACGAAGGCCAAAACTATAACATTAAAGATTGTATCGTTGATACTGGTTCAGCTACCACGGCAATTGATATAGGCTTGGTGGATTTTAACTATCGTAAGCCGGCAGTTATAAAACGATTACATGGAGTTGGCGGGGGTGTTCAGGAAGTAGTTTCTCAAAAAGTTGAAAGACTCGTATTTGGTGAAGCCGATCTGGAAAATATTGAAATCGAGTTCGGTGATCTACAGGATGACTTCGGATAAATGGATTTATCGGAAATGATGTTCTGAGTAGGTTTTTAATAAGTATCAACTATTCCAAACAGGAGATAACCTTCGAATTAATTTAATCAAATCTGAATCAGATTTTGGGGCATGGAATGAATGATAGTTCTACTTTTTCACATTACAGAGGGATACGTCAAATTCCGTGTAATCTATGGAAATAACGAAATCCTCGGATTAACAAGTTAGGCTGAATGTGACAAAGTAGAATAAGCGTCCATTTGCGTTTATTTGCGGCTAAAAATTCAAAACAAAAGGGTATCGTGCCTTAGTGGTGGTCTGACCCGGGGAATTGCACATGAGTATGTCGGATCCCATCGCGGATATGCTGACCCGCATCCGCAACGGGCAGGCGCGTGGTAAGGTCACCATCGCTATGCCATCGTCCAAGCAGAAGGTGGCAATTGCCAATCTACTCACGGAGGAAGGCTACCTTGACGGGGTAAGCGTCGAGTCAGAGACCAAGAAACCACAGCTGGTCATCAAGCTCAAATACTACCGTGGCAAACCGGTCATCGATCTCTTCAAGCGGGTCTCCCGTCCGGGGCTTCGTATCTACCGAGGTAAGGACGAATTGCCGCAGGTCATGGGGGGGCTAGGCGTTGCCATCGTGTCCACCTCCAAGGGCTTGATGTCTGACCAGGCCGCCCGGGCGGCTGGACACGGCGGCGAAATCCTCGCCTATGTGGCCTGAGGCTCAATGAGGCGAGCGATGTCACGTATAGCCAAAGCGCCCATTACCGTCCCCAAGGGGGTCACGGTGGAGATTTCCGGACAAGAAGTCAAAGTCAAGGGGGCCAAGGGCAATCTGTCCTGGTGTGTCCACCCCAAGGTCAGCGTCACCCAGGACCAGGGCAAGCTGAAGGTGAATCCGGTGGACGAGGCCAAGGCGTCCTGGGTCTTGGCGGGGACTACCCGGGCCCTGGTCAACAATATGGTCATCGGCTGTGGGAGTGGGTTCGAGCGCAAGCTGACCCTGGTCGGCGTCGGCTACCGCGCGCAGGCGAAGGGCAAGGTCCTGAACCTGAGCCTGGGCTTCTCGCACCCGATCGATTATCCGGTGCCCGAGGGGGTGCAGATTACGACTCCTTCCTCTATGGAAATCGTCGTGAGTGGTGCCGACAAGCAGTTGGTGGGACAGGTAGCCGCCGAGATTCGCGGCTTCCGTCCCCCGGAACCTTACAAGGGCAAGGGCGTGCGCTACGCGGACGAGCAGGTCCTGCGCAAAGAAGCGAAGAAGAAATAGAGGGTAGGGGATGGACAAGAAACAAGCCCGCATGCGCCGCGCGGCGCGGGCCCGCGCCAAAATCCGGGAGCTGGGCGCCTATCGTCTGTGCGTCTTCCGGACCCCCCGCCATATCTATGCCCAGGTCATCGACCCGGACGGTGGCCGGGTGGTTGCTAGTGCATCCACTCTGGAGAAGCAATACCGCCAGTTGAGCACGGGACATGCGGGCAATATAAGGGCCGCGGCGGTCATCGGCCAGACCATTGCCGAGCGCGCCAAATTGGCGGGTGTCGAGAAGGTGGCATTCGATCGCTCCGGCTTCCGCTACCATGGTCGGGTCAAGGCCCTGGCCGAAGCGGCGCGGGAAAACGGGCTGCAATTCTAGGGGTGTAAAGATGGCGAACTACAATCCCAAGCCGGAAGGCGACGAGTTACTCGAAAAACTGGTGGCGGTGAACCGGGTTGCCAAGGTGGTCAAGGGCGGTCGTCAGTTCGGCTTCTCGGCCCTGACCGTGGTGGGCGACGGCAAGGGCCGCGTCGGTTACGGCACCGGTAAGGCGCGCGAGGTCCCGGTGGCCATTCAGAAGGCCATGGAGGGTGCGCGCAAGAACCTGATCGAGGTCAAGCTCAAGGGCACGACCCTGCAATACCCCATAGTCGGCCGTCACGGTGCAGCGCGGGTCTTCATGAAACCCGCCTCCGAGGGTACTGGCATCATCGCGGGTGGGGCTATGCGTGCGGTGTTCGAAGTGCTCGGCGTGCAGAACGTGCTGGCGAAGTGTATCGGAACCAATAACCCGATCAACGTGGTCCAGGCCACCATCAAGGGTCTTAGGAGCATGTTGAATGCCGAAGAGGTGGCCGCGAAGCGCGGCAAGACGGTCGAGGAGATTCTGGGGTAGGCGATGACGGACAAGCAGATGATGAAGGTTACCCTGGTACGTGGCCTCGGCGGTCGGCTGGCGACGCATCAGGCCTGCGTGCGTGGTCTCGGATTGCGACGCATGCATCAAGTGGTAGAGGTCGAGGACACGCCGGCGACCCGCGGCATGGTGAACAAGGTCTCCTATATGGTCAAGGTGGTGGAGGAAGTCCCCGATGCGCCTCAATGACATCCAACCCGCGCCGGATAGCAAGCGTACCGCCAAGCGTGTCGGTCGCGGTATCGGCAGCGGCTATGGCAAGACCTGTGGGCGTGGTCACAAGGGCCAGAAATCCCGTTCCGGCGGTGGCTACCTCAAGGCGGGGTTCGAGGGTGGTCAGATGCCCTTGCAGCGCCGCCTGCCCAAGGTGGGTTTTCGCTCGCGTAAGGCGCGGATCAAGGACGAGATCCGGCTGCATGATCTCGCGCGTATCGACGGCGATGTGGTCGATCTTGCGGCCTTGCGCAAGGCGGGTCTGATCTCAGGCAGGGTCAGGCGCGTCAAGATCATCGCTGCCGGAGATCCGGAGCGTGCTCTGACGGTGCGTGGTCTGATCGTCACCAAAGGCGCTCGGGCCGCCATCGAATCGGCGGGCGGCACAGTCGAAGACACCTCGAAGGCCGCATCAACTATGGACTGAAAGTCCATAGTCTGGAGGACTAAAGTCCTTATCCGTGGACAAGCCACGGACTGAAAGTGAAGGGACTTAAAGTCCATAGTTTCAACTATGATGCGCTTCGCGCACTAAAGTTATTGAAGCAATGAATCTGTGAGAATATACATAATCCGTGGACAGATGAGAGGAAGAGCATCGAATAGATGCAAGATGTAGACAACATAACTTGGGGTATGTAGACTTTACAACTGATTTTCATGCCGTACATTGGGCATTTGTTTCAAATAACATAAGCAGTAAAAGTTGTTCCAGATTAAGGTAAAAAAGAAATTGGGCAAATAGAACTGTGTGGTGAACTATTATGTTCGCTTCGTTGGTTACGATTTCTAGGAGCAGACCACGGTTCTTAGTTCAATCAAGAATCATCTAACGAGGCCATGCAGCGGACGCGCAAAAAGATGCGCGCCGCTGATGGTGGTCGTTATAATTGATTATTTCAGAAAAATAATCCTGTTAATCTTGAAAATCCTGTTAATCTTGTACCATTAGCGGTTGGCACGATGATTATGTCGACAACCCCTGGTTCTGAACCCTTTCAAAAGGCTTAGGCGAATACCCTGATGGTCGGAAACAGCTCAGCCATGCTCGGTGCGCTCGGTGGTATGGGGCGGCTCACGGAGCTGCGTCAACGATTGTTGTTCGTGCTCGGCGCGCTGCTCGTGTATCGGATCGGTACCTTCATTCCGGTACCCGGCGTCAACCCGGAGGCCTTGGCCTATCTGTTCGATCAGAACCAAGGCTCGATCCTGGACATGTTCAACATGTTCTCGGGCGGCGCCCTGGAGCGCGCCAGCCTGTTCGCACTAGGTATCATGCCCTATATCTCGGCATCCATCATCATGCAGCTGATGACGGCGGTGATTCCGAAGCTGGAGCAGCTCAAGAAGGAGGGTGAGTCGGGGCGACGCAAGATCACCCAATATACGCGCTATGGCACGGTGGCCTTGGCGACCTTCCAGGCCATCGGCATCTCCATCGCCCTGCAGGGCCAGACGGCAGGGGGCTCGGCGATCGTCGTAACCTCCGGCTACGGATTCGTATTCACGGCGACTATCTCCCTGGTCACGGGAACCATGTTTCTGATGTGGCTCGGTGAGCAGATTACAGAGCGGGGTGTCGGCAACGGCATTTCGCTGATCATCTTCGCCGGTATCGTCGCCGGACTGCCCGCGGCCATCGGCGGTACCCTGGAGCTGGTGCGCACTGGCGAGATGAATGCGCTCGCGGTGCTCTTCCTCTTTGCGCTGGCCTTGGGGGTGACCGCCTTCGTGGTCTTTGTCGAGCGCGGTCAGCGCCGGATTACGGTCAACTATGCCCGCCGCCAGCAAGGACGCCGGCTGATGGCCGCCCAGAGCAGCCACTTGCCCTTGAAGCTGAACATGGCGGGCGTGATCCCGCCTATTTTTGCCTCCAGCATCATTTTGTTTCCCGGCACCCTGGGGCAGTGGTTTGGCCAATCCGAGGATTTTCGCTGGTTGGCCGAGATCACGAGCAAACTCTCCCCCGGCGAGCCGGTGTACGTCATTTTCTATGCCTTGGCCATCATCTTCTTTTGCTTTTTCTACACAGCGCTGGTGTTCAACGCCAAAGAGACGGCGGACAATCTGAAGCGGTCCGGGGCCTTCATCCCTGGTATTCGTCCGGGTGAGCAGACGGCGCGGTACATCGACACCGTGATGACGCGACTGACAGCGGCAGGTGCCATCTACATTACCGCCGTGTGCCTGTTGCCGGAGTTCCTGATCGTGGGGTGGAACGTGCCCTTCTATTTCGGGGGCACCTCGCTGTTGATCGTGGTGGTGGTGGTCATGGATTTCGTGGCCCAGATCCAGGCCCACCTGATGTCGCACCAGTACGAGGGCCTGATGAAAAAGGCCAATCTCAAGGCGCCCGGTGCCGGTATGATCCGTTGATTCGCGCGAATGGTTGGAGTTGAAGAAATGAAAGTCAGGGCTTCGGTGAAAAAGATATGCCGCAACTGCAAGATCATTCGCCGCAACGGCGTAGTGCGGGTGATCTGTAAAGATCCGCGCCACAAGCAGCGTCAGGGTTGATATAGCTACCAGCTACCAGTCGCCAGCTTCCGGCAGCGGCGGGATAGTTTGAACCACACAGCGAAGGAAAACTACGAATCATGCGAATCTTCGCGGATATTGATTCGCGCCGATTCGCGCGATTCGTAGTTTCCCCTTCGGCATCGGTTGTCGGGTTACGGCGCGTTCAGGTTGGTTCGTAGACCACAACGCAAAGGTACGCGCCTAACCCGACCTGCCAGGCTGGAAGCTGGTGACTGGCAGCTTTCTATTGATTATCCACATACTTTTGGTAACATACTCGATTTTCGCTGGTCGCGCGTAAGCGGAGTTGGAGGCAAGAGCATGGCCCGTATCGCCGGTGTCAACATTCCCGACAAGAAGCATGCCGTAATCGCCTTGACGTCGATCTATGGTGTTGGCCGTACCTGTGCGGCGCAGATCTGCGATGCCGCCGGTATCGCTGCCGATACCAAGATCAAGGACCTCTCCGAGGGTGAAATCGACAAGCTGCGCGCGGAAGTCACCAAATATACGGTAGAAGGCGACCTGCGCCGCGAAGTCTCCATCAACATCAAGCGCCTGATGGATCTGGGTTGCAATCGGGGGATCCGGCACCGTCGCGGCCTGCCGCTGCGCGGCCAACGCACACGCACTAATGCCCGCACCCGCAAAGGACCGCGGCGTCCGATCAAGCGTTAGGAGGTGTTCTCAATTAGGGATAACACGATGATTTTACTCGATAGACTAAGATTGCCCGTGTCATCCGGCGGATGTCGTGGCCAATTTCTAATAGCAGCAAAACCATCTGGTTAAGTTCGACCCTGGAGTTTACCTCACGGATTCAGGTTGTCGATTGAGAACACCCCCTAGTACATAGTTTCAGTCTATTTTTCACTTCCAAGGGTTAGTAAGATACGGAAATCCAGTGTGCCCATCAGCCCTATACAGGAAAAATAGAGAGAAACTGGGTACTAGTATCGGTGTCAATAGTACAGGATTAACAGGATGTTTCAGGATTAACAGGATTTTTTGTTGTAAAAAGATCATGAAAGCTGAAGTAACGGCAATTATTGAGACAACCCCGGAAGGAGGTTTCTGGGCAATATGCCCGGAGTTTCCTGGCGCCAACGGTCAAGGAGAGAGCATTGAAGAAACAAAAGAGAGTTTTAGGCAGGCTATTGAATTGATAGTACAAGATTGGCCAAGAACATATTGAAGAACATGGTAGCAACCGATGGCAAAACCGACCCGGACCAAAAAGAAGGTTAAAAAACAAGTGGCGGATGGGATTGCCCATATCCACGCCTCTTTCAGCAACACCATCATCACCATCACCGACCGGCAGGGGAATGCTCTGGGGTGGGCGACCGCTGGCGGTTCCGGCTTTCGCGGTTCCAGAAAGAGCACCCCGTTCGCGGCCCAGGTGGCAGCGGACCGGGTCGGTCAGGCGGTCAAGGAATTCGGGCTGAAGAATCTGGATGTCAACGTCAAGGGACCGGGGCCCGGTCGGGAGTCGGCGGTGCGGGCACTCAATAACGCCGGCTTCAAGATTGCGAGCATCACGGACGTCACACCGATCCCTCACAATGGTTGCCGGCCGCCGAAGAAGCGGCGTGTATAGGATCTCAATAGGTTTTAAGAATATGGCAAGGTACACGGGTCCTACCTGCAAATTGGCACGGCGCGAGGGTACTGACCTGGCGTTGAAGAGCCGTGCCCGTTCGCTAGATACCAAATGCAATCTGGAGAAGGTTCCGGGCCAGGCCGGCGAAAGACGGCGTCGGATCTCCGACTATGGCCTGCAGTTGCGCGAGAAACAGAAGGTACGCCGCATCTATGGCGTCGTGGAGAGGCAATTTCGCAACTACTATAAGAAGGCGGCCGGTGCCAAGGGCGCCACCGGTGAGAATCTGTTGCGGTTGCTCGAGCGTCGCCTCGACAACGTCGTCTATCGGATGGGATTCGGGTCCACCCGCGCAGAGGCGCGGCAAGTGGTGAGTCACAAGGGCATACTAGTCAATGGGAAGTGCATCAATGTGCCGTCCTTTCAGGTCAGCGAAGCGGATCAGATCGAGGTTCGGGAGCGAGCCAAGAAGCAGGTTCGCATCCAAAATGCAATTGCCTTGGCGGAGCAGTATGGATTCGCGGATTGGATCGAGGTTGATACCAACGCGCTGAAGGGGGTCTTCAAGCGGGTTCCGGACCGCGAGGAGCTCCCGTCGGAGATCAACGAATCACTTATCGTGGAGTTGTACTCCAAGTAAGGAAACACAGGGGGTCCTTACATGGCTGATGCTGTTAGTGACTTTCTCAAACCGCGTATCGTAAAGGTCGAGCAGGTCGATGGGAGACGCAGTTATGCGCGCATCTCCTTGGAGCCACTCGAACGTGGGTTCGGTCATACCCTGGGCAATGCGCTGCGCCGTATCCTGCTCTCTTCAATCGCCGGTTGTGCGGTTACGGAGGTGGAGATTCAGGACGTGCTCCACGAATATACAACGCTGGAAGGGGTCCAGGAAGACGCACTGGAAATCCTGCTCAACCTCAAGGAGGTTGCCATTTCCCTCGTGGGCAAGGACGAGGCGACCTTCACGCTCTCCAAGCATGGACCAGGTCCGGTAACCGCCGGTGACATCACTCTCGATCACACCGCGGAGATTGCCAATCCGGAGCTGGTCATCGCTAACCTTACCGGCGAGGGTGAGCTCAGCATGACCTTGACCGTGCGCCGTGGTCGCGGCTATGAACCGGCTACCCAGCGGGAGGTCGAGGCGGGAAACCGTCCCATCGGCAAGTTGCCGCTGGATGCTTCTTTCAGTCCGGTGCGCCGGGTGGCCATCGACGTCCAGTCCGCCCGTGTCGAGCAACGGACTGACATGGACCGCCTGGTGATCGACCTGGAGACCAATGGTACCATCGACCCAAAGGGGGCGATCCAGAAGGCGGCGGCCATTCTTCAGGATCAGCTTTCCAGCTTCATTGTCCTGGAAGGTGTCCAGCCTGCCGATGAGGGCGCCAAGGATGAGCCCCAGAAGCCGTCGGTGGATCCGATTTTGCTAAGACCGGTGGACGATCTGGAGCTCACCGTGCGATCGGCAAACTGCCTCAAGGCGGAGAATATCTATCTGATCGGGGACCTGATTCAGCGCACCGAGGTCATGCTGCTCAAGACCCCGAATCTCGGCAAGAAATCTCTTACCGAGATCAAGGATGTGCTCGCCACGCGTGGTCTGTCCCTCGGCATGCGACTGGAGAACTGGCCGCCGGAGAATGTCGCTAAGTTCGTCGTCAAATAGATTTGGGAACAACCCATGCGTCATCGCAAGGCCGGAAGGCATCTCAATCGTACCAGCTCGCACCGCGACGCCATGTTCAGAAACATGGCCAACGCGCTGTTTCGCCACGAGCTCATCAAGACCACGCTACCCAAGGCGAAAGAACTGCGGCGGGTGGCCGAGCCCCTGATTACCCTGGCCAAGACCGACTCCGTACACAAACGAAGATTGGCTTTTGCGCGTCTCCGCAACAAAGAGATAGTCGGCAAGCTCTTCGTTGAGCTGGGCCCGCGTTACCAGGCCCGTCCCGGCGGATACTTGCGTATCTTGAAATGCGGCTTTCGCGCCGGAGACGCAGCTCCCATGGCTTATGTGGAGCTGGTGGACCATCTGCGCTCGGAGTCCGTCGAGGACGACGGGGATTGATTTCTAAATCCGCAGATTACGCAGATTTTCACAGATTAATCGAAAAGAAAATTATACGCGAGCCGGACAGGCTCTCACATGCAACCCATCGATCGGATTGCACTGGTCACGGATTTCGGCGGCACTGGCCCTTACGTGGGCCAGATGAAGCTGTGCCTCTCAGGATTGCTCCCACAGGTCCCGGTCATCGACCTGATTTCTGATCTTGTGCCCTTCCGTGCCGATCTGGCCGCCCATCTCCTGCCCGCCCTGGTGCGGGAGATGCCGGTCTGTACCCTCTATCTCTGTGTGGTCGATCCCGGCGTCGGCAGCGAGCGTTCCGCGCTTGCCATCGAGGCCGGCGGGGACTGGTACGTCGGCCCGGACAACGGGCTCCTGGCCTTGGTTGCCCGGCGCGCGGATCAAGTACGGGTCCTACGGATAGATTGGCGCCCCGAGGTCCTGTCGGCGAGCTTCCACGGCCGGGACCTGTTCGCGCCCGTTGCAGCCGCCTTGTGCGACGGCAAGATCCCGCGCCACACCGAACTCGACGGGGGCCTATTGATCGGAAACGATTGGCCGGATGCGCTTGCCAAGGTGATCTATGCAGACAGCTACGGCAACTTGATCACCGGAATTCAGGTCGCTGACCTGGACCGGAACACACGGTTGTGGGCCGGCGGACGGGACATCGCCTATGCACGCACCTTCTGCGCGGTGCCCCCCGGGCAGGCGTTCTGGTACGAGGACGCCTTCGGCCTCGTGGAGCTGGCAGTCAATCAGGGGGATGCGCGCCGTGTTCTTGGACTCGACCTCGGAGATCGGGTCGAGCTTTCTCGGCATTAGAGACTGTTGATATTTGTCTGAGTGGGGGCGATTGCGAGAAATTTTTTGTGTTGGTCGCTTTAATCTGCTTCCTTGATTTGTAGGTAGGAATAGTCGGCGGGCCGCCGTTCAGAACAGCGACCGCAGATCCAACTCGATACCGGGCAGTGTAGCGATACCGACACACGACAGATCCCGCACCTGAAACCTCGTTCGGTACGCTCCGTTCTCCGGGTCCCGATGCACGATCAGTGCCTTGTTCGCCACATCAACGAGCCAGACCTCCGGGATTGCAAAGTGGGCATAGAGGGGGAGCTTGCGATCACGGTCGTGGGCCAGGGTGCTGTCCGCCACCTCGACCAGCACTAGGATATCCTCCGGTCCTGGGTGGGCCTGCTCGTAGAAATCCTGTCGCCAGCGCAGCAACGCCAGGTCCGGTTGGGGGGCCGAGAGATCACCGAGCACCGTAGGATTTTGTGCCGAAACGATGGCCTGGTCACTGATTGTCCGGGAGAAGAGCCGGTTGAGGCGGTTGACCTTACTGGAATGCGGGGGACCGATGGGGGACATATCGAAAAGTTCGCCTTCTATCAGCTCGCAGCGCGCCTCGGGATCCAAGACCCCCGTCTCGCCCATGCGGAAATACTCCCGGACAGAGATCAGGTGACGTTGCGGGAGCGGGGCGGCCGAGTTGAGCATGGTGAGGGACCCGATAGTCGAGTTAGTTCGGAACAACAAGCAACGGATTGTTTTTTCGTTCGTGGGGGCAGATCTTGACGCTCCGGCGTCACGCAATAAAGGGTCTGATTAAGTATAGGAAAAGCAATCCAGTCAATTTAATTTTTTATTCGGTTGCCCTGAAGAAATCATAACGAGCTGATGACGATTGGGCTGGATCTGGCTAAAAATATGTTGGCGGCGGCTGGAAGCAGTTGGTGGCTGAAAATTATACCTGCTCACCCTGAACGGAAAGACCATTGACCTATCCGATTATCCCGGTACCCGATGACGCCGGCGAGAAGGTCGAGCAACAGGGGACGAAACGCAAATTCTGGTACGCGGGGGATACTCTGCTTTTCAAGGAGGGGCGCCCGGGAACTGGCGAAAACTGGGCAGAGAAGGTTGCCTGCGAGATTTGTGACCTGCTCGAGATTCCTCATGCCCATTATGAGTTTGCCACCTGGAGGGGATGCGAGGGCGTTGTCACCAAATCTTTTTTACTGGCGGGCTGTGAGTATGTAACGGCGAACCCTGTCCTGTCTGAAGCCAGCGTACAAGGATCAGAGGCGCTACCAGGTCCGGCAACACACGGTGTGCGTCTTCTTGGCCCTCGGTGCGAACCCTTTACTTGAGCTTCCGGTTGGACATGCTGTGCCCGCAGCCGTTCGACGAACCGATGATCTGATGATCGGGTATCTGATGCTCGATGCCCTTATCGGCAATCAGGACCGGCATGATGAGAATTGGGGTTTTGTCGTTTGCGTTGGCCCTCCTCGATACATCCTATTAGCCCCAACGTTCGACCATGCGTCGAGTCTCGGGCGGAACGAAACCGACGAGAATCGACTCAAACGACTGACGACTCGGGATCGCGGCGGTTCGGTTGAAGCCTATGCCGCACGGGCGCGCTCCAGGTTTTTCGAGACCCCAGCGGCACGCCGAACCATGACCACCTTGGACGCCTTCATGGCGGCTGCAAAGGTACGTCCAGGGGCTTCCCGATACTGGATCGAAGCCCTATCCGGTCTCGGCTCATCGGATTTTGAATCTATCTTCGACCAGATACCCAAACCCCTGATCACGACACTGGCCCGAGAGTTTGCACTGCGGATGTTGGAGGCCAATAAACGGCGACTACTGGAAGCTGTATCGAGGAGATAACGGTGAACATGCTCTTTGTAGCCTGGTAGGACCCGACAACCCGTCGCTGGTTGCCCGTCGGGCGACTATTCCGTAAAAACGACGACTACCATTTTGTCTACACGAGAGGCGCGGAGGCATCCGAACGATTCGTGCCGTTCGGCCGCATGACCAACCTTCATGATGCCTATGTCGCCAAAGATCTCTTCCCATTATTCGCCAATCGGCTACTACCAAAGTCACGCCCGGAATATGGGGACTTTCTGCACTGGCTCGGATTGGACGCAGGGTCGGATGACGCCCTGGATCAGTTGGCGCGCAGCGGTGGTGTACGGGCAACGGATTCGTTGCAGGTCTTCCCCTGTCCCAAGCCGACCCCGGACAATCACTATGTGGTCGAGTATTTCAGTCACGGTATTCGATATATGCCTCCGGAAAGTCGACAGCGGATCGAGACCCTTGACCCCGGAGAACGGCTCTATCTGATGCGGGATATCCAAAACCCGTTCGATGATGATGCACTGCTGATGCAGACGGGTGATCCGATCTTCGACGTAGGCTATTGTCCCAGATTCTATTCCGCGGACTTCATCAGGCTCTTGGACCTGGTAGGCAAAGACCGGGTTCAGGTGACCGTGGTTGCGATGAATCCGGATGCACCCTTGCAGTTTCGGTTGCGTTGCCGCTTGACCGCCCCCTGGCCTGTTGACTTCAGCGCCTGCCGGCAGGAAACATTCGAGCCGCTGGCAGCCGAAGCGTCAGGATCGATCTGATTAGAGGGTATCTGTGCAGCAAGCGATGCGGTGCCATCCTTTCTTCTCATGCTTGTAGTCTTTCTTGAATCGGCTGGTCCACTCAATCGGCCGCATTGAGTTCTTCCAGCAGTTCCCCCACGGTGTTCACGCGGGGCAGATTACCGCCACGGGCCTCTTTCATCGCCTCGATGGTCTCTGCGTTCGGTACCAGCAGGTCGAACGGTAGCGCCTTATCCGCTACCGTCCGTATCAGCATCATGCGGAAAGCATCGGAAATTGTCAGACCAGCGGCATTAAGGATAGCGGCAGCTTCTTCCTAGACATGCTCATCGACATGAGCACGTACAACAGCGGTTGTTGCAAGCATAAGAATCTCCTTCCCCTTGTTGGGCTACATTGTAGCCCAACATCGGCATGAATCGGCACGTCATCGATGCGGTTCGCTGCGCCTGCCTGCCCCGTCCCTGGGGCGGCAGGCGGGCTCACCACATGCCTAACCGGTGAATTTTTGGGGATTAGGACCCAAATTGGACTTGCACGAGAACAGAGTATCTACGATCCTTTGCACCTTTGTGGTTCAAATCAGTCCTATTGGCACGCCTCGCATTCGGGATCCAGGATCGAGCAGGCTTGGGTTTCATCCGCCTCATTTCCTTTACCGGCGGGGTAATCGCCACCCACGGCATTGAGCTGACTGGCCTTGGCGGCGTCTTCCATGGTGGATTTTTCCAGGTGGGTCGCGCCCAGGGAGCGCAGGTAGTAGGTGGTCTTGAGTCCCCGTACCCAGGCTAGCTTGTAGAGGTTGTCCAATTTTTTCCCGTTCGGCTCACGCATGTAGAGGTTGAGGCTTTGGGCTTGGTCGAGCCATTTCTGGCGCCGACTGGCAGCCTCTACCAGCCAGCGGGGGTCGATTTCGAAGGCGGTAGCGTAGAGCCCCTTGAGTTCTTGGGGGATGCGGTCGATGGCCTGGACGGAGCCGTCGTAATACTTGAGGTCATTGACCATGACCGGGTCCCACAGGCCCCGTTCTTTCAGATCGCTGACCAGGTAGGGGTTCACTACCGTGAACTCGCCGGACAGGTTGGATTTGACGAACAGGTTCTGATAGGTGGGTTCGATGGACTGGCTGACTCCGACGATGTTGGAGATGGTCGCGGTTGGTGCGATGGCCATGCAGTTGGAGTTGCGCATCCCGACGCTGCGGACCCGCTCGCGCAATCCGTCCCAGTCCAGGGTGCTGTTGCGGTCCATCTGCAGGTAGCCGCCGCGGCCTGCTTCGAGCTGGGCGATGGAGTCGATGGGCAGGATGCCCCGGCTCCACAGGGAGCCCTCGAAGCTGGGGTAGCGCCCGCGCTCCTCGGCAAGCTCCGTGGAGGCGCGGATGGCATGGTAGGCAACGACCTCCATGGAGAGGTCGGCGAAGCGCACCGCCGCCTCGCCGGCGTAGGGGATGCGCAGCTTGTAGAGGGCGTCCTGAAAGCCCATGATGCCGAGCCCCACCGGGCGATGGCGCAGGTTGGATTTCCGGGCCTGGGGCACGCTGTAGTAGTTGTAGTCGATGACATTGTCGAGCATGCGCATGGCGGTGCCGACGGTCCTGGCCAGGCGGTCCGTATCCAGCCCCCGCTCGCCGACATGGGCGGCCAGGTTCACCGAGCCCAGGTTGCACACGGCGATCTCCTGGTCATTGGTGTGCAAAGTCACCTCCGTGCACAAGTTGGAGCTGTGTACCTGTCCTATATGTTGGTTGGTGTAGCGCAGGTTGCAGGGGTCCTTGAAGGCGAGCCAGGGGTGACCGGTCTCGAACAACATGCCGAGCATCTTGCGCCACAGATCCCAGGCCTTGAGGGTCTTGCTGACCCGGAGCTCGCCGCGGGCGGCCTTTTGCTCATAGGCACAGTAGGCGTCCTCGAAGGCCTGGCCGGTGAGGTCGTGCAGATCCGGGGTCTCGTCCGGCGAGAACAGGGTCCAGGATCCATCCTCGGCGACCCGCTTCATGAACAGATCCGGCACCCAGCTGGCGGTGTTCATGTCGTGGGTGCGGCGGCGGTCGTCGCCGGTGTTCTTGCGCAGCTCCAGGAACTCCTCCACGTCGATATGCCAAACCTCCAGATAGGCACAGACAGCACCCTTGCGCTTGCCTCCGTTGTGGACCAGGGCGGCGGTGGTCATGTAGGTCGCGTCGCCCTCGACCTTGAGGTCGTGGACCTGGGGTACGGGCCGGATGGGGGTAACGGACCTGATTCTGGTGAAGATGCAGTTGCCGAGGCGGAACCAGTTGTGTTTGGTCAGCGACAGCACGCCCACCAGGCCGGCGATCTCGGGCACTGCCGGGATACGGAGGTCGAAGGCGCGGGTAATGCCAGTGAAGGCCACCACGGAGCCATCGCTACGGGTGCCTGTATGGGCGTTGTTCCGCTCCCGATATTGAGGGTATCGCAGAAGGTACCGATCTTCGCCCTTTGATCCCCTCTCCCCAACCCCTCTCCCGGCGGGAGAGGGGCTTTTGCGTTCTCCTCGGTATTGCCCGGCGCAGGGGACACCGAGGCGCAGGAGCTTATAGCGCAGGTCCTCAGCCAGGAGGGCGGAGGCGGAAGAAAAGTAAATTTCCTTGCCGCGCGAGATCCCACCGTCGGTCTCCAACAACCCTTGCACCAGGGCCAGGGTCTGGTCGTGGGGTAAATGACTGAAACGGCGGGCGATGTGCTTGTTGCCGCCGGCGTCGTAGAGGTCTTCGTGGGTGAAGGGCAGGCAGGACTGATCCAGACCTACGAAGCGCCCGGTAGTGGCACAGCGGGCCCGGCCCCGACCGACATTCCACTTGATCTGCAGGTAGGTATCACCGCCCCCGTTCTCCCAGTAGTGGATACCACGGGCATCCAGGTAGTCGCGCACGAATTGGAGGTATCCGGCGTCGCTGCCGGGATTGCCGGAGACCCCGAATTCGGAACCGCCAGTCAGGTGGCCGTCCCCCAGCAGGATGCCATAAAAGCGGGCGTCGTCCCTGGTCAGTCCGGGCACCGGGACCACTTCGCTGGGGATGACCTGGGCCACATAGTCGCCACGCGCGAGCCGGCCGGCCTCGATCCAGTCGGGAATGAAACGCCTGTTCTTGATCTGCTTCAGGGTGTGTTCGATGGATTGCTCCGTAAGCGCACCTGGAGGCACACCCGTGATGGCCCAAACGGGGTGGCTGGCGGTAACCTGCAGGTCCCGGATCGCGTGCTCGACCGTGATCCGTACCATGGGGGCGTCTTGCTGCTCGTAGACGAAGTGCTCCGTGACCTGCCGGTAGCGGCCCCGTTGACCGAGCACCAGGTCGCCGACCTTGACCTCGGCAATGGGTTTGGGGCCGTCGGCGGTGAAGACGCTGGTATCCGGCGCGAAGCATTGGTTCACCGCCACCGCGGTGTCGTTGGCGACCTTGAGGAAGGGCACCACCCCTTGACTCTTGCCGTTGGTGCCCTTGATGTGGGCACCCATGCCCCGCACCCGGGTCCAGTCGTTGCCGAGTCCGCCCGCGAATTTGGACAGCAGGGCATTGTCCTTGATGGCGCTGTAGATGCCGTCCAGGTCGTCCGGAACGGTGGTCAGATAGCAGGAGCTCAGCTGGGGACGCGGGGTGCCGGCATTGAACAGGGTCGGGGTCGAGTTCATGAAGTCGAAGGAGGACAAGAGCTGATAGAACTCGATGGCCCGCTCCTCGCGGTCGAGCTCGTTCATGGCGAGCCCCATGGCAACCCGCATGAAGAAGGCCTGGGGCAGCTCGAAGCGCACGCCCTGGGTGCTGTGGATGAAGTAGCGGTCGTAGAGGGTCTGCAACCCGAGATAGGTGAAGGCGAGGTCGCGCTCGGGCGCGAGGGCGGCGCCCAGGCGTCCCAGGTCGTATTGAGTCAGGCGGCGGTCCAGGAGCTCTAGATCCGCCGCCTGCTTAACGTAGGCGGTGAAGTAGTCACCATAGCGTTCCGCCAGATCCGCCTGGGTCTCGACCCCCACGGCCATCCCCAGGAAGCCCAGGGCCTCCCGGCGCAGGATGTTCAGCAGCAGGCGGGCGGCCACCAAGCCATACTCCGGCTCTTGCTCGATCAGGGCGCGGGCGCTCATGACCAGGGCCTGGCTCACGTCCGCCTCCTTGATCCCGTCGAACAGGTTGCGGCAGGTGTCGTCCAGGACGGCCTGGCCGTCGACCGCTGCCAGGCCCCGACAGGCCTCCGTCATCAGGCGCTGTAGACGGGCGATGTCCAACGGGTGGGTGCTGCCGTCGGCGCGGGTAACCCTGATTCCCTGTGTTTCCCTGGGTGCGGCGGCGGCCTTCTCGGCCCGCTCGCGGGCGCGTTGCTCCCGGTAGAGCACATAGGCGCGGGCCACCTTGTGTTCGCCGGCACGCATCAGGGCCAGCTCTACCTGGTCCTGGATGTCCTCGATGTGCACCGTGCCGCCACCGGGCAGGCGGCGGGTGAGGGCGCCTACGACCTGATCCGTGAGGGCCTGCACGGTGTCGTGGATGCGGCTGGAGGCGGCCGCGTTGACGCCCTCGACGGCCAGGAAGGCCTTGGTCATGGCCACCATGATCTTGTTGGGATCGAAGTGGGTGACCTCGGCGTTGCGTCGGATCACCTGCACCTGTCCGGGAACAGGGGCAGCGGGCTCGGCCCGATCATCCCGCGGCTCGCGCGCGGACGACGATACGATAGGGTCCGGTGGAACGACGGATGGCGCTTGATCAGGAGCCACGTTGCCTCCTCGGGCGGCTCGATTCGGGGTTTTTTCCGGGCTTTCCCACGGCCGGTGTGGGTAGCAGGATCTGCTCTCGTAAACACAATATATATATGATGGCAGAAGGCTGTCAACCACTATATCTTGTGTTGGACCCAGGGTGAGGGTGTATACCGGTCCTGAATTATTCAGTGTTGTCCGGGGGATAAGATCCACGAAAAACACGAACGAACACGAATAGGTCCTTCCTGAGTCGGGATGACAAGTTCGTGTCTTTTCGTGTCTTTCGTGGTTGATAGGCGTCTTCTGGGGCGACGCCAAATAACGCCGAACAGTGCCGGGATCGAACGGGCAATCCTGAATGATTTGGCGTTGTCTGGGGATTTGACTATAGCCCTACATCCAACAGGGCGCGATAGGCGGCCCGATTATGCTCCGATTGCCTGCGGTAGGCACACAAGAGGGCGGATTCCTGGTGGGAAAGCTCGTCGGGACCCCGGCGACCGAGGAGCTCGGTAATCCGGTGCAGATCCGCCGCTTCCACCCGGCGGCTGTGAGGCAGGAAGGTTTGCCGGAGCTCGTAGGGCCCCAGTCTGCCCGCCCGCAGCCATTCCAGCTCCTGCTCGCCGAGCGCGGTGAGATACAAGCGCTCCACTGCGAGCTCCTGCATCATTGCATGCCCTACCTCGGCCACCAGGATCGTGGCCGTGTATCGGGCCACGGTGTTCCGGGCGACAGACCGCCGCTCAGGACGGGTAATCGCCAGGGCCGGTATGCGTGTCAGCTCCGGCGTGGTCAGTAGATAGTAGTGTTCAGCTCCGTTTTGCTTCCGGAGCAGGGCTAGTCCGTCCTGGTCCGTGAGATACCGCTCGCAGAAGGGTGCGGCATCCCCCGTCAACATTTAGAAATTATTCATAGAACTATACCTAATAAATAGTAATACGCCTTGTTCGCTATTTTGGCAAGCCGGATGCCTTTGCGGGCAACGCTAGGATTCCTTGACGGACCTGCATTTTTACAAATGAGTCGAGTTTGTGCACGGCACAAAAAGTTCGCGCCTCCTGGGCTTAAGGCGAAGCCTCGCTGACTCGTAGATCCGATGAAGGCCCGCAGCGGGTTAACCAATAGTACAGGATTAACAGGATGTTAAGGGTTAACAGGATTTTTTGGTATGAAGCGTGCCTGCCAGTTTGGTCAGGGCGTGATCGGGCGTCGGAAATTCAGGAAAGACGAACATCCTGTAAATCCTGTGTAATCCTGTCCAATCGGCGTTCTGCGACGACGCTTGAGTTGGGCGCTCGGGGGCTTAAGGCCAAACCTCACCAGATAACGCCGAACGGCGCTAGGATCTGCACGCATCTTGATTCGCGTCGATTCGTGTGATTCGTAGTTTTTCTTCTTTGCCGACCAGTTCAAATTGATGCGGTTCCAATCAACCCAGCATCTCCATCCCACCCAAATAGATCCGCAACGCCTCGGGTATCCGCACGCTGCCGTCCGCCTGCTGATAGTTCTCCAGCACCGCCACCAGGGTTCGGCCCACGGCCAGGCCCGAGCCGTTGAGGGTATGGAACAGCTCGGGCCGGCCGGTCTCCGGGTTGCGCCAGCGTGCCTGCATCCGCCGCGCCTGAAAATCCTCGAAGTTGCTGCAGGACGAAATCTCCCGATACCTCTGTTGGCCCGGCAGCCAGACCTCCAGGTCATAGGTCTTGGCGGCGGAAAAGCCGAGATCCCCCGTGCACAGGGTCACCACCCGGTAGGGTAGGCCGAAGCGTTGCAGGATCACCTCGGCATGGCCGGTGAGCGCCTCCAGGGCGGCATAGGAGTCCTGGGGCTGCACCGCCTGCACCAGCTCCACCTTCTCGAACTGGTGGTGGCGGATCATGCCCCGGGTGTCCTTGCCGTAGGAGCCCGCCTCGCTGCGGAAGCAGGGGGTGTGGGCCACCCACTTGCGGGGCATATAATCAGCAGCGACGATGCAGTCCCGGACCAGATTGGTGACCGGCACCTCCGCGGTCGGGATCAGGAACAGCTCCCGCTCCCCCGGAATCTTGAACAGGTCTGCCTCGAACTTGGGCAGTTGCCCCGTGCCGTACAGACTCTCCGCATTGACCAGATAGGGCACATAGGTCTCGGTATAGCCGTGCTCGGTGGTGTGAATGTCCAGCATAAACTGGATCAGGGCCCGATGCAGCCGGGCCAGGGGACCGCTCAGGACCACGAAGCGCGCGCCGGCCAGCTTGGCCGCCGTGTCGAAATCCATCCAGCCCCTGGGCACGGCCAGATCCACATGATCTTTGGGCGCGAAGTCGAAGGCCCGCGGCTCGCCCCAGCGCCGCTCCTCCCGATTGTCGGCTTCCCCCGTACCGTCTGGGACGCTGGCGTGGGGAAGGTTCGGCAGACCCAGGGCGAGCCCCTGCAATTCTTCCTGCAAAGCGGCAAGCCGCGCCTGGGCCTTTTTGAGCCGCTCGCCCAGATCGGCCACCTCCGCCAGCAGGGGCGCCGTGTCTTCCCCCGCGGCCTTGGATTTGCCGATGGCTTTGGAACGGCGGTTGCGTTCGTTCTGCAGGTCCTGGGTCTCGACCTGCAACGCCTTGCGGCGGGCCTCCAGGGCCTCGCAGTGCTCCTGATCCAGGGTCACGCCCCGTCGTGCCAACTGCGCGGCGACAAAGGGAAGCTCGCTCCGCAGCAGTCGAGGATCTAGCATGGTTTCCCGCCCCCTTCGATGGTAACCGGCCAGGACACCACATGCCCCGGCGCGACGAAATCCGCAATCCGCTCGATGGCCCGCTCCGCCTTCTCCGGCAGGTCGAAGAACTCCAGCACCAACGGCAGATCCAGCGAGGGATCCACCAGCGAGGCGTCGTGTACTATCCCCGAGCCCCCATAGCCGGCGATCCCCCGCATGACGGTAACGCCGCACACCTGCAGCTCGTCATGCAGGCAGCTCAATAAGGGTTTCATCTCGTGATCCGACTCCGAGAGATAGACCCGGACCATCAGGGCACGGATGCGACTCACAACCACCTTCCGAGCAATAGACCCGCCCAGCAGGCCGCCAGACAGACCAGCACACTCAGCATCACATTGAGCAAGGCCCGGCCCGGATAGCCCAATTCGATCAGGGCCAGGGTCTCCATCGAGAAGGTGGAAAAGGTCGTAAAGGCCCCCAGAAACCCCACCAGCACGGCAGCCCGCAGCTCAGGTCCGGCGGTTGACCGCTCCATGAAGAGCACGAACAGCAGACCCATCAGGAAGGACCCCAAGCCGTTCACCACCAGCGTCCCCCAGGGCAGCTCCCGGCCCAGCAGGCGATAGACCCCGCTCGACATCCAAAAACGCCCCAGGGCCCCCAATGCACCGCCGCCGGCAATGGCCAAGATCTGCAGCAAGCCCCTGTCCCCTTCTGAAAATCCGATAGTCTACACCGGCATGCCCTCTTCCACCCTATTTGGTATACGGTAGCCGGGGCGAGTTGTATAACCTTTCCGAAAAAGGGAAAACGACGAATCACGCGAATCAGCGCGAATGATTCGTAGTCTCTCCATACTTTGTTGACTCTCTATGGATTCCAGACTGTTCTATCCTTCCCCCAGCATGGCCGTAGGGTGGGCTGTGCCCACCAACCGAGCTTTGCCCAACCTGTCTGTATTTTCCTATATTCAATATACACCCTTGGGACTCAAACTGTCTCGCAGCCTCATCGGAGCCGGGTGAATCGGTGGGCACAGCCCACTACTGATTCGGCGCTGTCTTGCCAGGCTTGGGAATCGGATTCGGGACCGGCGGCATACCGCACAGGGGGCCGAGCCTGTTGTAGAGATCGATGGCTTTGCGGGCGGTTTCGCTGCCGCCTTCGATAGATTTGACCAGCTTGCCAAGACTGGTTTGGGTGTCGGCGATCTTGTCCACAAAATTCTTGAGCCGCTGCAAGGGACCGCGGGTCTGTTTCTTGTCCTCCAGATCCTGGTTGCTTTCCAGTGTTTCCAGCGCCCGCTGGGCCTTGTCCAGCTCTGTCTTGAGCCACTCGACCGTGTCGGGATCGGCATCGGATACCTCATCGGCATCCTCGGCTAGATTATCGAGCAGGCCACCGAGCTCGGTGCAGACCTGGTTTTTTTCCTCGATACGCACCTCAATGCTGACGGCCGCTTGCTGTTGCGCGGACATATACTGGTGCAGTTCGGGATTGACCTGCACATTGACTGTTTGCGGTACTCGGAGTGCGGCTGAGAGCAGCCGCTCAAGAGATGAATAACTCCTTTCGGACAAGCGATCCAGCGCCTCGTCCGTCCCCGCTATCCCGCTGCTGAGTGCTAGCGGTGGTGCATCGGTTGCACCCACCACACCTTCCAGCATTGCAGGGATGGACACATCGGTTCCGCTCTCGGGGCAAGGGACGACGCTGCGGCCTTTGGAGACATATTTCTCCAGCTCGCGGTAGTCATACATCCTGGGTGCGGCGACCTCGGCGCAGACCGGACAGTTACAGGGTATCCGCTCATTCACCTCCAGTCCGCTGAAGGACCGGGCATGGGTGCGTGCAATCTCGTGGCGCAGCACGGCCAGCAATTGCCGACGCGCCAGGGCCGACCCCGCCACCCGCAGCCGCAATATCCTGTCGCCCTTGGGATCTTCCATCTCCACCAGCTCGGCACGGGCATCTCCAGAACGCAAGACAGCACCCTTGCGCCAGATCAGTGGCTGGCCGTCTTTATCGGCCTCCAAGAGCTCATGCAGCCGCACAATCAGGCGTGCCAGCAGGCCCTTGGGCATGAAGGGATATTGATACTCGAAGCGGAGGTTGTCCCGGTCCTCCCACTCATAATCCGGCATAGCGGTGGGGATGAGCTGGGACACGATGTGGAGCTCGCCGTCGCTGCCTTCCAGCGGAAAACAGATCTCGAACTGGTCCTTCAGCAGCAGCCGGAACAGCCGGTCGACCTCGTACTCCCGGTAGCCCTCGGCGGCGAGTACCTCATAGAAGAATCGGCGGCGCAGCCGCCCCTTTTGGTTTTGCACCTCATCCCGGTCCAGTACCCGGTACAGGGCGTTCACGGCCCATTGAGGGTCGGTGATGATGAAATCCTTCAGCAACGGGTCCCGGTCGAAATAGACACAGATGCCCACAAAATTCAGATAGCGCAGCAGCACCCGCGCGGCCTGTTCCTGGTGGATGCCATACGCGGTGCAAAGAGTATGAAACTGCCGGAAGCTCAGGTGATGCTCTACCCGTAGGTTTTCCACTGCCGCTTGCATAGATCGCCAGGCTGCCGGCTGACGCTCGCCCACATAGGGGAGTGCGGAGAGCATCCGCTGGACGCGCATACGCAGATTCTCCACCCGTCCATCCGCCAGGTTTGCCAGATCCGCCTCTGCGGTCTCGATAGCCAGCTCGGGAAAGCGCTGTCGATAGACCCCCAGACTGAAATCCGTTACCTGTCGGTTCGCTTTCTCATGCAGCAACACCAGCACCGGCGTCCTGCGTGCGTGCGCGCCGTCCGCAGGCGCCCGATCCCGACCTAGCAGCCGGATTATCTTGAACCAATAGTCGTAGTCTGTCTCCTGCCGGCGCGCGTCCGCGACCAGCACATAGAGGGCATTCAGCGTCAGGAAGAACTGATGGGTCGTGTACTGGATCTCCTGACCACCGAAATCCCAGATATTGGCAGACATCATCTGCGTCTGCTCCCCCGTGGTCTGGTCGGATGCTTGGGGACCAGCCGTATAGGGAAAGCGCCAATCCCGATACACATTGATGCCGAGTGTCGATTCTCCCTCTCCCGGGAGGGGGGCTACTGGATCTAGCAGCTTCCACGCCAAGCTGGTCTTGCCGGCACCGGCCTCACCCACAATCAGCAGCTTGGCCCCATACAGGCGAGTACCCCTGGTGCGCAGATACTCCAACACGGCGTCTGGACCAGATCGGACAGCGGCGGCGAGGGGACCGGATAACGGGTTGTCGTGCAACCCCAGATCGTGCAGATTGTCTAGATTGCCAACCCCGTCAGGTAGCTCCGAGAGTCGGTTGTCGGTAAGATCAAGATGAGTGAGCCGTCGGAGCTGACCAATGGATTCGGGCAACTTCAAAAGCTGGTTGTGGCGTAGATCGAGGTTGGTGAGCTGCTGGAGCTGAACGATAGACTCGGACAGACTCGAAAAATGATTGAGGTTTAGATCGAGGCTGGCGAGTTGCTGGAGCTGACCAATGGACTCAGGCAGCTCCGAAATCAAGTTGTAACCGAGATCAAGGCGAGTGAGCTGCCGGAGCTGACCAATGGATTCGGATAACTTCGGGAGTTGGTTGTTGGAAAGATCAAGGTGAGTGAGTCGCTCCAGCCGATAGAGCGTATCTGGAATTTGGCCTTGCAGCCCCCTAGTCACGCGGAGCCAAACAATGCCTCGCCGGTCTACCTCAGAAAAGAAATCGATATTGCCATGCAACCCCTCCGGCAGGATCTCCAACCCAAAGAGCGCACGCCTCTCGAACTGGGCGCGCAGTTGCCGCCATTGCTCTGTGTCGATTATCAGCGGCGGTAGTTCTATATCTGGAAATCGTTGGGTCGGGTTTCCACATATATTTAGATATGCTAACTCGGCAAGTCGTTCTAACTCTCTCGGCAGGGAATCTAAACCATGATCAGAAAGGTCCAGTGAGCGCAGTGTCGGTAGCTTCGAGTTACCATTGAGGTCGAGTGCCGCTAATAAGTCTGGCAATATCAGCAGCCGCCTGCCTAATTTTCTAAAGGACAGATCCAGATGTTCGGCCCCGTCAGCATGGGCCTGGTCGATGCGTCGGCAGATCAATGGCAAGGGGTCCATGGCGGTCGGTTCCTGGGGGATAGTTTTGTCGATGGAATTGGTATCGTCTTCGTCTGCTGCCCCGTATTTAATGGCTTGTTTATCCGGTTGTGTCAGCAACTTGATGGTTGCGTGAAGTTGACCGTCCAGTTTTTCCGCTAGATCTTCAAGACTTTTGTATCCTATAAAGCTCCAACGCTGGCCTCCCTGGTCGTCTTGGAAGCGCTTGAAGAAACCGTTTACTTGCCGCCGTTGCCAGATCAGGCGATCTAGCTCTTCGTCGTCGTCCGTAGCGATGGTCTGTTCGAGTGTGCAGCGGAAGGTTAGCACCACAGGCGCGTCTTTCTTCTCGGCGACATTCATAGCGTCGAAGAATTCCCACTCCGTGCCGGTGGGTGGTCGCTTCAGCCCCGGCGGTCGACTTGCCTGGGGATAGTCTGCTTCCCCCAACGGGGTGCCGATGCGACACCATAGGATGAACAGGGCGATATCGCACGCCGAAGGTCTGGTCAGACCCTGATCGATTGCCTTTTGGGGACACAGCCAAGCCGGAGTAGCATAGGGCGTCCGATCCCAGTCGATGGCTTCGACAGCATAGCCGTCGGGTAACAGTGGGTCCCAACTCAAACGCTTGATGATGTCAAAAGCCCGGTCGCGGGCCTTGGCCACGTCTCCGGGAGAACCGACGAAAATGCGTAACGTTTTTGTAGGTTGGACCATGCGGCATATTCCTAGCGGATTCTGTAAATGAGAACCTTGGTGGGCATCCTTCCCCTCGTTGGGGAAGGATGCCTGCTCTTCTCGCTATAGCAACGTACCCAAAAGGAGTGACATACTCCTTTCTGTGGAGTCATATTCGAGAGCTGGTTGCGATGTATATCCAGATACGCTAGCCCGGCGAGCCGTTTTGGGTAGTGTTGTAGTTTTGTTGTTACCGGGTACGGGGAACCTGGCAAGACTCTCTACATGGGATGTTTCGAGGCGTCCTATATTCGGAAACAACAGAACTACAACACTACCGGAATTCCAGGCTATGGCCGAAAAGGTCGATTGGGCGTAGTGCCGGTAGCTTCGAGTCGCCATCGAGACCGAGTGCTAGGGACAGATCCGGCAACGCTCGCAGCTGAAGACCCAATTTGCCGGCGGACAGATCCAGATATTCGGATCCGTCGGCGCGGGCCTGGTCGATGAGTTGGCGGATCCGTTGCGAGGAGGGCATAGCGGTCGGTTCCTGAAGTGTGGCAGTTGGGCGTCGGGCGGATGGTCATGCGGCCAGTCATGGGATTGTATTAGGTCGTGTTGACATTTAGGAAGGTCCACACGGCGGACCCTACAATAATCAAACGGTTAGCGTAGGGTCCGCTGTGCGGACCACTTGGGTATCGCGGCTATTTAACATCTGAAAACAGTCGGTTAGAGTTAAATGTCAACAGGACCTAGTCTTCCCAAAATTTTCTAACTGCTCCTAACCTGATCTGCCCTGAGATGCTTGCCTGGAAACCAGGCTGTGCGGATGTTTTTAGGAAGATTGACAATACCTTGGGCCACGAACGGAAGGCAGGCCGTAGGATGCGGTGAGGCGGGATGCGCTACGCTTTCCCGCCCTATGCCAACCCCGACCGCGAACTGCATCAATGGTGCGGTGAGCGCGGCAGAGCTTACAGGATGGCACTAGTACCCCATTTCGCCTTATTTTCCGTTCTCAGCGCGGCGAGAAGCGGCCAGATGCGAGGCGCGCGAGCGCAGGAATAGCCAATCCTCTTTCAAGCTCGCGCAACACCGCAGGTGGCCGCTTCTCGTCGCGCCCGAAGGGAGCCCCCCAAACGCGCCAAGGCGGCGTTACAGCGCTTGGCAAGAGAGGGAGCTATTCCCGGCGCGCTGTGCCTGGCCGTGGCGCGTTTGGGAGGGCTCTGAGAATGCAAAATAAGGCGAAATTGGGTGCTAGGGGCTGTTGACATAATCATCGTGCCAACCGCTAATAGGACAAGATTAACAGGATGACCAGGATTAACAGGATTATTTTTCTTAAATAAAAATTATAATATCCTGGAAATCCTGTGAATCCTGTACCCTTAGGGGACAGGCTCGAAGGTCAGGGTTCACGCCTTTTCCCTCCCCGTACCGGGGGACGGGCTCTGCTTTGCCCATCCTATGAGCTAAACGTCAACACGCCCTAGCACATCATTTCACTTGAAATTGTGGGTACTGCGCGGTGAGCCTGTCTGCGTTCCCGCGCTCCGGTAAACTATGAATGAACACGGATGGTAATGGAGCAGATGAATCGCCTGCCATCCCTGGACAACTGGGTTCCGGGGTCCCGTTCGGGACCCCCCCACCCGGAACGACGGTGAAGTGGAAGCCCGTCATTCCGGCAGGGATAGCCGGAATCCAGGTGCCAGGGAAGGTCAGTAGATACCTGCGGCGAACCTCAACAAGAGAAAAACTACGAATCACACGAATCCTCGCGGATTGATTCGCGCGATTCGTAGTTTTTGTGTTGGGCATGGACCATCAAGATGCGGTTCGCGATCGGGGTTGGTGTAGTTCTGCTACGGTGTACCGCGCTCACCGCATCCTAACATGGCTGCGAATCACACGAATCGGTTCGGGCGGATTCATGCGTTTTCAGGACCGTGGATTATGGTCTCCGGAGCATGGGAGCCAAACGATCATCTATGGATGGCGAACGTGCCCAACCTCTCTGTTTGTCGGGCACGCCTACCGTCCTGAATTGTTCGGCGCGGCTTAGAGGCTGTCTAAAAACTAAGCCATTGATTTTCATAGAACCGTACCCGTAGGGTGGGCTGTTGTGCCCACCGGTCAAGCATAGTATTTGGTGGGCACAACCCACCCTACAGGTTAGAGACTGTCTAAGAACCAACTTATTGATTTTGCTCGTTCCCACGCTCCAGCGTGGGAACGCCACCTTGGCCGCTCCAGCGGCCAGGCTTGGTGACGCTGGAGCGTCAAGACCTGTTCCCACGCTGGAGCGTGGGAGCCAGATGACAATCATGCTTTTATAATCAATGAGTTAGTTTTTGGACAGCCTCTTAGTTAGTTCTTATACAGTCTCTATAGAGGACCGAACGGGTTGCGTTCTATTCGCAGGTTACGCGGACTCCCTCGTTTGTTCACTCCACAATCGCTGTAATCGGTGGATAATGAGGGTTGTTGCCTGATTTCGGCACTAAGAGGCTGTCTAAAAACTAATCCATTGATTTTAATAGAATCGTGCCCGTAGGGTGGGCTGTGCCCACCTTTCAGTCGTATGTGGTGGGCACAGCCCACCCTACAGTTTGGTTAGTTTTTATACAGCCTCTTAGCGTCTCCCATACCCGCGCTTCCTCTGCATCGAGAAATCCGCGCGAATCCGTGTAATCTGTGGATTGAATCGACCGGCCACGTGGACCAGATCCGAGACATCCTCGGCCCCGCGGGACTGCTCTCCGAGCGCCTGTCGGGCTATCGTCACCGTCCCCAGCAACAGGCCATGGCGGAGGCGGTAGCCGCTGCGCTGGAGACCGGTCAGACCCTTATCTGCGAGGCCGGCACCGGTACCGGCAAGACCTTCGCCCACCTGGTCCCGGCCCTGCTCTCGGGACGCAAGATTCTGGTCTCCACCGGGACCCGCAATCTGCAGGACCAGCTTTTCCACCGTGACCTGCCCCTGGTGCGCGAGGTCCTGAAGGTCCCCATGCGCGCACCGCTATGCTCAAGGGGCGGGGGAACTACCTGTGTTGCTACCGACTGGATGCGGCCCTGCAGAACCACCGGCGCCGGTTCGTGACGCTGCGCCGCCAGCTGCTCGAGGTACGCGACTGGGCCGCGGTGACCCGCAGCGGCGACATAGCCGAGCTCGATCTGCCCGAGGACGCCCCCGTGTGGCCGGCGGTGACCTCCAGCACCGACAACTGCCTGGGCCAGAGCTGCCCGGACTGGAGCCGTTGCTACCTGGTCGAGGCCCGGCGCCGTGCTCAAGGGGCGGATCTGGGGGTCATCAACCACCATCTGCTGTGTGCCGACCTCTCGCTACGGGACGAGGGATGCGGTGAGATCCTCCCCGGCGCGGACTGCTTCATCGTCGATGAGGCCCATCAGCTGCCGGACGTGGCGAGCAGCTTCTTCGGCCTGGCCGTCAGCGGTCGCCAATTGCTGGATCTGACCAGGGATCTGGAGCTCGAGTACCGACGCGAGGCAGGCGACGTCCCCGATCTCCTCGACCGCGCCGACGACCTGCGCCGCGGGGTCCTGGACCTGCGCCTGAGCCTGGGCGAAGAGGCGCGGCGAGGCCCTTGGCGCGAGCTGGCGGCGGATCCGGGCTCGCTCCAGGCGCTGGATACCTTGCGCACCCGGCTGGACGACCTGCACGCCGCCCTCGAGACCCTGCGGGGACGCGGCAAGGGGCTCGACGGCTGTCTGGCCCGCAGCACCGAATTCGGCCGCCGTCTTACCCGCCTGGCGGAGGGCGACGACTCGGAGGACATCCGCTGGTACGAGACCCAGGGCAAGGGGTTCCGACTCCACCAGACACCCCTGCAGGTGGCGGACATCTTCCAAGCCCAGCGGGAACGCTACCGGGCGACCTGGATCTTCACCTCCGCCACCCTGGCCGTAGGCGAGCGCTTCGACCACTTCGCCCGCCAGCTCGGCATCGACGACGCCCGCACGGAACGTTGGGAGAGTCCCTTCGACTATGGCCGCCAGGCCCTGTGGTTCGTACCAGGGGGATGCCGGATCCCACCACCGGGGCCTATGGTCCCACGGTCGTGGAGCTGGCGGCCCGGATCCTCGCATACAGCCGCGGCCGCGCCTTTCTGCTCTTTACCAGTCACCGCGCCCTGCGTGAGGCCGCGTCCGGGCTGGAAGCACGCATCCCCTATCCGCTGCTGGTGCAGGGCAGTGCCCCCCGTGCCGAACTGCTGGAGCGCTTCCGGCGCTTGGGCAACACCGTGCTGCTCGGGACCGCGAGCTTCTGGGAAGGCGTCGATGTGCGCGGCGAGGCCCTGTCCTGTGTCGTCATCGACAGGCTGCCCTTCGCCGCGCCCGGAGCCCCGATCCTCGCCGCCCACATCGATGCCCTGCGGCGCCAGGGCGGCAATCCCTTTCGGGACCTTCAGCTGCCCCAGGCGGTCATTGCCCTCAAGCAAGGGGCGGGACGCCTGATCCGGGATGTCCGGGACCGCGGCGTGCTGGTGGTTTGCGATCCGCGCTTGCTGAGCCGCTCCTACGGCCATGCCTTCCTCGACAGCCTCCCCCCCATGCGCCGCTCTCGGGACCTGGAGGATGTGCAGAGCTTCTTCGCGGCGGAGACCTGAGCAAACCGATGGGTGGATCCGAGGCGAATCGGATGCGGGTATTAGTACCCCATTTCACCTTATTTTTCGCTCTCAGCGCGGCGAGAAGCGGCCAGATGCGAGGCGCGCGAGCGCAGGAATAGCCAGTCCTTTTTCAAGCTCGCGCAACAACGCAGCTGGTCGCTTCTCGCCTCGCCCGGAGGGAGCCCCCCAAATGCGCCAAGGCGGCGTTACAGCGCTTGGCAATAGAGTGAGCTATTCCCTGCGCGCTGTGCCTTGCCTTGGCGCATTTGGAGAGGCTCTGAGAGTGAAAATAAATAATTAAAATAGGCACCATCACATTGGTCAATCGGCATGTCGGCTTACTGAGAAAATCGAAAGTAATGCCCCGTTCGCTCCCTCGTTCCCCCTTGGCGGGTGTCGCAAAAGACCGTTGCCGGGAGCGCCGCCTTCCAGGCGGCAGGTGTCGATAACATTCGATTGTCGTTGCCAAACAATTTGACTATACTCATGACACCCCTTGATACTCATAGCGCAGCCTGCACGCGCGGACCTCGCTTTGGGTATAGGAGTGATCCATCGTTATGAAGCTACCCAACTGTGACCACTGCCTACGGCCGGACCAGACCAACCGCATCGCCAAGGAGCTGCTGGAGCAATGCCGTCCCATCAATCTGATCGGGGACCGGGGCCAGGGCCGCCGCCGTTTCCTCGATGATCTGATGGGAATCGACCCCGACATCTTCTGGTTGCGCGCGGATCTCAAGAAACACCGCTACAGCTTCGCCGGGATGCTCGAGACCCTCTGGGACCAGACCGGTCTCACCGGCTACCCGCCGCGCACCCTCGGGGGGCCTGGTCGACGAGCTCACCGCCGACGACCGACCGGTCTGCCTGCTGCTGCACCATTTTGATGCCATCCTGGATAATCCGGATGCGAACCTGGATGCAGGCTTCGATATGGCGTTCCTCGATGGTTTGAATGCGCTCAAGAACCGCGGCGTCTCCCTTCTCTGCGTTACCAGGCGTGCCCACGACCGTTATCTGATGACGACCCGGTCCGGCGAGCGGCAGGTCTCGACCTTGGTCCTGGAGCCCGAAGCGCTCGCGCCCCTCTCCCAGGCCGAGATCCGGGCCGAGCTCGACCGCTGCCTACCGGGTCTGGACGACAACGGCCTGGATCTGCTTGCCGATTCCCTGCTCAGACACCGGCGCCCTCTCCCCTTTCTGGGCTACGTGCGGAGAAAGCTCCGGGACGGGGATGCCGCCGAATGGCCCTTCGACGAACGCCTGAGCCATTGGGAGGGCAGATACCGCGCCCGGCACGGCGGCTCCGGCACCGCCGATGCCATGTGACTGGGTCGCATCAGGCTCCCTTTGACGGGGCTCCTCAAGCTGTTCGGACGCCGGTCTGGGGGAGAGGACTAGGGTGCCGTTTCTTCATTGCTTCAATAACTTTAGTGCGCGAAGCGCATCATAGTTGAAACTATGGACTTTAAGTCCCTTCACTTTCAGTCCGTGGCTTGTCCACGGATGAGGACTTTAGTCCTCCAGACCATGGACTTTCAGTCCATAGTGGTTGATATTTTGCATATATCGCCTCGGGTGGGCTGTGTCCGCCACCTAGGCACAGTATTGGTGGGCACAGCCCACCCTACGGGTTTGAGACTGATATTGGAAATTGGTCACTGCGTCCGCCGGATGCCACGGCCAATCTTAGTCTATCAAGTAAAATCATCGTGTTAGCCCTAATTGAGAACACCCCCGCTAGGGACCATTCTCAACGACCTGCACCGGTTTGCCCTCCGTAAGACCCAGAAAGCCACGGGTGACCACCCGCTCGCCGGGTTCCAGGCCCTCCAGGATCTCGATGCGGTCGGTGATGCGCAGGCCCGTGCGTATCGGGCGGCGCTCGATCTTGTTCCCGTCTGTCAGTAACCACAGGAACTCCCCGTCCCGGTCCCGACGTATGGCACGGAAGGGTACTAAGAGTCGGTAGCTGGCACCGATACCCAGGGTAGCGCGGACGAACTGGCCGGCCCGGGCCCCTTCCGGGAGGGGGTCCATGGCGACCTCGACGATAGCCTGGCGGCTGCTCCGGGCCAGGGCCGGATGGATACGCAGGATCTGGCCTTCGAAGCGATCGGGACCCAGGGCGTCGATGCGTAGCTCCACCAGATCCCCCAGCTCGAGCCGGGGCAGTATCAGCTCCGAGGCGTAGACCTCGGCGACCAGGGATACGGGATCGGCCAGGGTCAACAGGTGGCTGTTCTTGGTGACGAAATCTCCGGGCTCCACATGACGTTCGGTGATGACGCCAGTGAAGGGGGCCCGGATGCGGGTAAAGGCCAGGCGTGTCTCCAGCAAGCGTTCCTCCGCCTGGGCCACGGTGAGGGCAGTGCGGGCCTGGGCGAGCTCGTCTTCGGAGACGGCCCGCCGTGACCGCAGGCCCTCCTGGCGCTGCAGATCCAGCTGCTTTTGCCGCTTGGTGGCGCGGGCCTTGTCGAGCTGGGCCCGCAGCAGGTCGTCCTCGAGCCGCACCAGGAGGTTGTCTTGGGCGACCAGATCACCCTCGAAGACCTCGAGCTCGGTAATGCGTCCTTCCTCCTGACTGTGGATGCGCACCAGGCGGCGAAAACGCAGCGAGCCGGGGTGCCCGTGACGGGCGGCGACCGGGGCATGCTCGGCCGTAAAGACGGCTACCAGGTGATCCCGAGACGGCCGCTGCCGGCGTGCCTGCCCATCTTTATCGTCCGTGCCGCACCCGGTGAGGAGCAGGACCAGTACAGCCGTGCCGAAGTGCCGATAACATCGGTTCAGTTGTTCCATTTGGCAATTATTTTTCCGCAATCAACCACTATGGACTGAAAGTCCATAGTCTGGAGGACTAATGTCCTCATCCGTGGACAAGCCACGGACTGAAAGTGAAGGGACTTGAAGTCCATAGTTTCAACTATGATGCGCTTCGCGCACTAAAGTTATTGAAGCAATGAACGCGAATCAACGCAAATCGGTCGCAAAAAATCATACGATCTTATCTGTCCACGGATGCTCACGGATTGCTTCGTTTTTAATCCGTGAAGATCTGTGTCATCTGCGGATCGATCCAGGCAACCGGATCATTTTTCCCATACTCACGTTTGCATTGATTTGCAGATAACGCTATGTCAACACGACCTCCTACCGAGGGATGTGGCCCGACCCGATGAGATCGGCGAGCTTGACCTCGGGGGTACTGATCTCCGAGGCACCGGGTTCGACCTCATAGTGGTAGTGCTTGACCCGGCGCCGGATATTGCGCTGGATAATGACCCCCATAACCTTCCATGCGCGGCCCGTGAGATCGATCTCGGGATATAACTGGTTCAAGGCGACCAACCATTCCTTGCCTTGTTCGTCCACCCGGTACTGCCTGAACCAGCGCATACCCTCCACCTCCACCAGGACATACATGCCGTGGCTGCACCGTTCGGCCTGTTCGATGATGACGATGCATTTATCCGGGAACTCGGGCTCCATGCTGTCACCGAGGACCTGCAGGGCGAAGGGCTCGCGCCGGGCGCACCCGGTTTCGTTATCGAGGATGAGATCGGACATAGGTTGTCCTCAGTGTCGTGTCTTGGTGAAAAGGACATTGGGTCCCGAATGATCACATCATCGTCATACCAACCGCTAATAGGACAAGATTAACAGGATTTCCAGGATTAACAGGATTATTTTTCTTAAATAACAATTATAAGATCCTGTTAATCCTGTACCATTAGGAGATAAGCTCGGAGATTGAGGTTTACGTCAGGTCCTCGTGGTTCTCGCCGAAAAAGACAGGGGCCTTTCCCTTTACCCGGCTGGCAGCCTGTCCTATCCTTCGGGTCTGCGACCGGTTCGTCACCGAGTTGGGAGGCCCTCCGCTTGAGAATCGTACAGTACTCCGATGGACAGACTGATCGCGTCGGCGTCGTCGCTGGTGACACGCTCATCGATCTGACCGCAGCCCCGGAGGCACCCGCCTCGGTGCACGACCTCTACTACCGTTGCGGCGGGGCTGCGGTCGGCTTCCCGGCCACGGTCGAGCGTCTCAGCGAAAGGGGCTCGCCGTGTCCAGCCGCCACTCTCGAGGGCCCCGGAGGACCGCTGAGATTCCGGCCTCCGGTCACGGCTCCCACCGGACGTAAGCACCTCCTGCGCATCTGGTTGGCCGGCGTCACCCACGCGGATAGTGCCAAGCTGCGCGAGATCGAGGCTCGCCAGTCCATGGGGCAGAGCATCAATGTGTACGACCGGAAATACCGGGAGTGCGCCGCAGGCGGAATCCCCGAATTGTTCGCGAAAACGGATCCCGATAGCCTGGTCGCCCATCGGGAACCCATCGCCCGCCCACCGTCCACGATTCGGCTCGTGCCCGAGACAGAGCTCGTGAGTGTCTACGGTCTGGGCGAAGACGGCCAGATCGAGCGCATCGGGTTCACCGGCGGAAACGACTACACCGACAACGGCATCGAAGCCGCCAATCCGCTCAACTTGCCGCAGGCCAAGAACTGGTCGGGTGGTTGTGCCAGTCTCGGCCCCGCGCTCGTGACGGACGCTGCCTTCGACCATCGGGATGTCACGGTCTCCTGCGAAGTTCTGCGAGCGGGTGCCCGCGTAGCCCGGAAGGAAGGCCACACCGGCGCGGCCAATCTCAACATGCCCGCTGGGTTATTCCACCTCGAGCGGTCCCTCTTCGAGCGCATCCCGCTCGAACCCGAAGCGCTCCAGATACTCTTCTGGGGCACCCCGATTGTCTTCTCGGACGCCGATTTGGCGGACGGGTTACTCGCGGGGGACCGGGTCCGGATGTCCTTCGAGGGTCTCGGGGAGCTGGAGAACATGATCACGGCCCACCATCCACCGGATCAGCTGACTCGCCTCAGGAGTAGCGCTCAAGAAGCTGTCTAAGAAAGGGCCGCAGGCCATAGTAGAGAGTAGGCTGGGTTGAGGAACGAAACCCAGCGTTTAGGGGCTAGCCTGGTTTGCCGGGTCTCGTCCCTCGACCCAGCCTACTGGATTAAAATCAATGGATCAGTTTTTAGACAGCCTCTAAGTTTAAGTGGAAACATCGCCACTAGGGTATGTTGACATTTAGAGTAAACCCTAACCAACCCTAACCCCTGGGCTTGTCTCCTAATGGTACAGGATTCACAGGATATTATAATTACTATTTAAGAAAAATAATCCTGTTAATCCTGTTAATCCTGTTAATCCTGTCCTATTAGCGGTTGGCACGACGATTATGTTAACAGCCCCTAGTATGGATGCTCTTAACTACCGATAACATCGAACGAGCAGGATCTTCACAGAAAGATTTAGCCGCAAATGGACGCAAATGATTCATGAATTGATTTGCGTTTATTCGCATTCATTGCTTCAATAGCTTTAGTGCGCGAAGCGCATCATAGTTGAAACTATGGACTTTAAGTCCCTTCACTTTCAGTCCGTGGCTTGTCCACGGATGAGGACTTTAGTCCTCCAGACTATGGACTTTCAGTCCATAGTGGTT
>Ga0209458_1000122_pt1 | contig 42348 bp, 36 predicted proteins | sample WorMetLIZAISLAND_FD_187411 | JGI IMG/M metagenome (GOLD analysis project Ga0209458, IMG submission 187411) | Marine gutless worms symbiont microbial communities from Max Planck institute for Marine Microbiology, Germany - Inanidrilus manae... ...
AGGCCCTGATCTTCGGCGTGGTGGTCGCATTGGCGTGCAGTTTTACGTGCATGATCCGAGGCGCTCCCTGAGAAACGAGATACCTCTGACTACGCCAGCTCCGTCAAAACAATCCCGCGCAACCCGACACGCAAGCCGGGGTCTACGGACAGCTTGTTGACGCGACCGCGCCTGCGGTACCCCGGCGTTTTCGACGGCACCGCAAATTCTCTATGGTGCGGCCGCCATGGAATCGCTGTTGCCCGTCCTGTTGCCCCCGGAGCTTCCCGCCTGGGCGGCGTTGCTGCTGATCGCCCTCAGCGCCTTCACCTCGTTCATCTCGGCCGCCTTCGGCCTCGGCGGCGGGGTACTGCTGCTGGCGGTGATGGCCGAGCTGCTGCCGCTGGCGGCGCTGATCCCGGTGCACGGGGTGATCCAGATCGGCTCCAATGCCGGCCGCGCCTTGGTGATGGTCCGCCATGTGCAGGCGGCCGTGCTGCTGCCGTTCCTGCTCGGCGGCGTGATCGGCGCCGCGCTCGGCGGCGTGGTGGCGGTGCGGGTGCCGCCGTGGCTGCTCTATCTCGGCCTCGGTGCCTTCGTGCTCTGGGCCGCCTGGGGCCGCGGCGTGCCGCCGCTGGGGCGGCGCATGGTCGCGCTGGGCGGCGGCGTGTCCTCGTTCCTGACCATGTTCTTCGGCGCCACCGGCCCGTTCGTCGCCGCCGTGATCAAGACCCTGAACCTGGGCCGCATGGAGCATGTCGGCACCTTCGCCGCCTGCATGGTGTTGCAGCACGGCCTGAAGATCGCGGTGTTCGGCCTGCTCGGCTTCGCCTACGGCCCCTATCTGCCGTTCATCGTCGCCATGATCGCCACCGGCTTCCTCGGCACCGTCATCGGCCGGCGCCTGCTGCACCACATGGGCGACACAAACTTCCAGCGCATCCTCACCGTGGTCCTCACGCTGCTGGCGCTGCGCCTGTTGTGGAGCGGCATCGAGGTGTTGCGCCAGGCGGCGTGATAGATACGTAATGGTTTGACTCGGCGCCTCGCCGCACCAACTCCCTAATCGGTGTGGTCGGCGCATGCTGTCCGACCAGTGCACGGGAGAGGCATTCATGAACATCCTTGACGTCGTGGCCGGAACGGCCGCGCGGCTGGCCGCCGCGGCCGGCCTCGCCGCCGTGATGGCCGCGCCCGCATTGGCCCAGGACACGAAGCCCAACATTCTGGTGATCTGGGGTGACGATATCGGCATCACCAACATCTCGGCCTACACCGACGGCATTGTCGGCTACCGCACGCCGAACATCGATCGTATCGCCAACGAGGGCATGAAGTTCACCGACTACTATGGCGAGCAGTCGTGCACCGCCGGTCGCTCGTCTTTCATCATGGGGCAGAGCGTGTTCCGCACCGGTCTCAGCAAGGTCGGACTGCCCGGCGCCGACCTCGGCATGCGCGAAGAAGACCCGACCATCGCCAGTCTGCTCAAGGCGCAGGGCTATGTCACCGGCCAGTTCGGCAAGAACCACCTAGGCGACAAGGACGAGCACCTGCCGACCAACCACGGCTTCGATGAGTTCTTCGGCAACCTCTATCACCTCAACGCCGAAGAGGAGCCGGAGGACGAGGATTACCCGAAGAACCCCGAGTTCCGGAAGCGCTTCGGTCCGCGCGGGGTGATGAAGTCGTCAGCCGACGGCCAGATCGAGCACACGGGCCCGCTCACGCGCAAACGCATGGAGATCGTCGACGAGGAAACGCTCGCCGCCGCGCTGGACTTCATCGACCGGGCGCACACGCAAGGCAAGCCGTTCTTCGTCTGGTGGAACGGCACGCGGATGCACTTCCGCACCTACGTGAAGGAAGAGCTGCGCGGCATCTCCGGCCAGGACGAGTATGCCGACGGCATGGTCGAGCACGACATGCACGTGGGCCAGCTGCTCGACAAGATCGACCAGCTCGGCATCGCCGACAACACCATCGTGTTCTACTCGACCGACAACGGCCCGCACATGAACACCTGGCCGGATGCGGCCTGGTCGCCGTTCCGGGGCGAGAAGAACACCAACTGGGAAGGCGGCTGGCGGGTGCCGGCGATGGTGCGCTGGCCCGGCCGGATCGAGGCCGGATCGGTCAGCAACGAGATCGTCCATCACATGGACTGGCTGCCGACGTTCCTTGCTGCCGCCGGCGAGCCCGAGATCAAAGAGGAGCTGAAGCAGGGCGGGGTCCAGGCGATCGGCCGCGAGTACAAGGTGCACCTGGACGGCTACAACATCCTGCCGCTGCTGACCGGCGAAACCGCGGAAAGCCCGCGCAATGAGATCTTCTACTTACTCTGACACCGGCGATCTGACGGCGCTGCGCTACCAGGACTGGAAGATGATCTTCCTGGAGCAGAAGGCCGAGGCGACGTTGCGTGCCTGGCAGGAGCCGTGGACGGAACTGCGCATACCCTGGATCGTCAACCTGCGTCGCGACCCCTACGAGCGCGGCATGTTGACCTCGAACAGCTACTACGACTGGATGCTCGACAAGGTCTACTTGTTGGTGCCGGCACAGGTCTACGTCGGCAACTTCCTGGAGACGTTCAAGGAGTTCCCGCCGCGGCAGCGGCCGGCCAGCTTCTCCATCGACCAGGTGATGGAGAAGCTGCAGGAAAGCCACGGCTCGCGATAGCGCCGCGGTTTCGCCTACGCTGGGGACGGTGAGCGGCGTTCCGGCCCACCGTCCCGTAGTGCAGACGCCAAGATGTCGACACGAGAGCAGATCCACGACCTGCAGGCTCGCATGGGCGAGGCCATCATCGGCCAACGCACGGTGATCGAGCGCCTTGTCATCGGCCTGCTGGCCAATGGCAATCTGTTGCTCGAGGGGCTTCCCGGGCTGGCGAAGACCCGGGCGGTCAAGGCGCTCGCCCGCAATCTCGAAGCGGACTTCAGCCGCATCCAGTTCACCCCCGACCTGCTGCCGGCGGACGTTACCGGCACGGAGGTCTACTACAGCGCCGGCGGCCACGGCGAGTTCCGCTTCGAGGCCGGCCCGGTGTTCGCCAACATCGTCCTCGCGGACGAGATCAACCGCGCCCCGGCCAAGGTCCAGGCGGCGCTGCTGGAGGCCATGGAGGAGCGTCAGGTCACCGTCGCCGGCAAGACCCATCCACTTCCGCCGTTGTTCATGGTCATGGCGACACAGAACCCGATCGAGCAGGAGGGCACCTACCCGCTGCCGGAGGCGCAGATGGACCGCTTCCTGATGAAGGTCCTGATCGATTATCCCTCGCCGGACGACGAGCTCGGCGTGGTCGAGCTGGTGCGAGGCGAGGAGAGCGCCGCCGCCGACACCGACGAGAGCAAACCGGCAGGCTCGGCCGTGGCGGAACGGATGCTGATCCCGCAGGATGCGGTGTTCGCCGCCCGGCGCGAGATCGCCGCGGTGCACGTTTCCGAGGCCATGGCCCGCTACATCGTCGACCTGGTCTATGCCACGCGTACGCCGGAAGCCTATGGCGACGACCTGCGGCGCTGGATCGAGGTCGGGTCGTCGCCGCGCGCCTCGCTGGCGCTGGACAAGTGCGGGCGTGCCCATGCCTGGATGCAGGGGCGCGATTATGTCGATCCAACGGACATCCGTGCCATCGTGCACGATGTGCTGCGGCATCGACTGATCCTGTCCTACGAGGCACAGGGCGAGGACATGAACCCGGACGCGGTGATCGACGAGATCGTCAGGCTGGTGGCATTGCCATAGGGCGGGGGAGCATGGCGGCGCAAGCGGACACGGTGGCCGACCCGCGTATCCACGTTTCCCTGGCGCAACTTCGGGCGCTGGAAAGGAGTGCCCGCAATCTGTCGTTCCTGCCGCGGCAGCCGGCGCGTAGCGTGCTGAACGGTCGCCACGCCTCGCGGTTGCGCGGCCGCGGCCTGAATTTCGAAGAGCTGCGCGGCTATCTGCCCGGCGACGACATCCGCAGCATCGACTGGAAGGTCACGGCGCGAACCGGCGAACCGCATGTCCGGGTTTACAGCGAGGAGCGCGATCGTCCGGCGTTGCTGCTGGTCGACCAGCGCATGTCCATGTTCTTCGGTACGCGCCACGCCATGAAGTCGGTCACGGCGGCGGAAGCGGCGGCGCTCGCCGCCTGGCGCGTGCTCGCCGCCGGCGACCGCGTCGGCGGGATCGTCTTTGACGACGAGGACCTGCTGGCATTGAAGCCGCAGCGCAGCCGGCGTGCCGTGCACGCGCTGTTGTCGACGATCGCGCGCTGCAACCAGGCGCTGCAGGCGGATCGCCTATCGGCGGCGACGCCGATGCCGCTGAACCGGCCGTTGCAGCAAGCCGCCAGGATCGCCGGCCACGACCATCTGCTGCTGGTGATCAGCGACTTTGACGGCATCGACGACGACAGCCATCGCCATCTGTCGACGCTGGCGCGACACAACGACGTCGTGCTGATCCTGGTGCATGACCCTTCGGCGCGCGAGCTGCCGGATCTTGGCTCCCTCGTGGTCAGCGACGGCCGCCTGCAGGTGACGCTCGACACCGGAACCGCAAGCCGCCGGCAGGCGTTGGAGGAGGTCGCGACGGGACGACTGCAGCGCATCCTGGACTGGCAGAACCAGCTCGGCGTGGCCGTGCTGCCGCTCAGTACGGCCGAGCCGACGCTGACGCAGGTCCGCCGTCTGCTCGGCCGCATCGGTCCGCGCGCCGGCCGCCGGGGACGCGGACGATGAGTGAGCTGGAACGGCTCTCGCTGCCGGACCTGCTGGACCGGATGGCCGGCCTGGAGGTGCCGCCGCCGGTCCCCTACTGGCCTCAGACGATCGGCTGGGCGGTACTGACCGCGCTTGTCGCGGTCGCTGTTGCGGTGTCGGCGTGGTGGCAGTGGCGCCGGTGGCGGAGTAACGCCTATCGCCGAGCCGCCTTGCGCGCGTTGCGGACGATCGAGCTGCGGGAGGACGGCGAGGCAGCGGCCGAGCTGGCGCTGTTGCTGCGGCGCACGGCTCTGGCTGCCTATCCGCGGCGGCAGGTTGCCGGGCTCTATGGGAGGGAGTGGCTGGCATTTCTCGACCGTACCGGTGGCACCACGGCCTTCAGCGACGGCGACGGGCAGGCACTGCTGGCGATGCCGTACCGCCGTTGCGATGGCAAGGCACCGACACGTCTGGGCGCGTTGCCGGCCGTTGTCGGTGCCTGGATCCGCGACCATCGGGTCGAACACGAACGGGTGAAGACCGGTCATGGTTGAGTTCGCCGATCCCTGGCTGTTGCTGGTCCTGCCGTTGCCATTGCTGTTGCGCTGGCTGTTGCCGCCACGCCGTGAGCCGGTGCCGGCGCTGCGCATCCCATTCTTCGAAGCTGTGGCCGCGGTGAGCGGCGAGACGCCGCGGCCGGGCGCATCAGTGCCGGTGCGGCGGCGGCTGCAGCTGCTGGCGATGTCGTTGATCTGGCTGCTGCTGGTGCTCGCTCTGGCAGGCCCGCAGTGGGTCGGGCCGCCGGTGGAGCAGACCCGGGCGGCGCGCGACATCATGCTGGCGATCGACATCTCCGGCTCCATGGACGAGCGCGACTTCGCCGGACCCGACGGCGAGCCGGTGCAGCGCCTCGACGCGGTCAAGCAGGTCGTTGGCCGGTTCATCGCTGCCCGGCAAGACGACCGCATCGGCCTCATCGTCTTCGGTACCCGCGCCTACGTGCAGGTGCCCTTCACCCAGGATCTGCAGACGGCACAGGCCCTGCTCGACGCCATCGAGGTCGGCATGGCCGGGCCGCACACTGCCCTGGGCGACGCCATCGGTCTCGCGCTGCGCAGCTTCGAGGCCAGCAAGGTGATGCAGCGCATGCTGATCGTGCTGACCGACGGCAGCGACACAGGCAGCAGGATGTCGCCGCTCAACGCGGCGGCCATCGCCGCCGACAACGATGTCACCATCGTGACCATCGGCGTCGGCGATCCCGAGGCCGGCGGCGAGGATCGGGTCGATTTCGAGGCGTTGGAACGGATCGCGGCGATAGCGGGCGGACAGTTCTTCACCGCCGACGACGGTGCGGGCCTCGCCGAGGTCTACCGTCGCATCGACGGACTGGTGCCACGCGAGGTCGAGACCATCAGCTACCGGCCGCGGCGGTCGCTGTTGCACTGGCCCGCCGGCGCGGCGGTGCTGTTCGGCCTGGTCGGCTACCTGCTGATGCTCGCGTCGGCGCGGCGGCCGGCATGAGCGGTCTCGAGGACTGGCTCGGCGCCTTTCATTTCCTGCGTCCGGCCTGGCTGCTGGCGCTCCCGCCATTGCTGCTGGTCTGGTGGCTGGTGCGCCGGCGGACGGCGCCGAGAGTGCCCCCCGTCGCCGCCATCGCCGCGCATCTGCGCCGGGCTTTGGTCCTGAACCGGCCGTTGGCCGCGCGTGTGCGTGCCGTGGATCTGGTGATTGGTGGCCTGCTCTGTGCCGCCGTCGCTGCTGCGGGGCCGGCGTGGCAGCGGCTGCCGAACCCGTTCCTGGCCGAGACCGCGCCACTGGTGGTCGCATTGCAGCTCTCGGCCAGCATGCAGGCCACCGACGTCCAGCCTTCCCGGCTCGAGCGGGCAAGACAGAAGATCCTCGACCTGGTTGCCCTGCGCGCCGGCGCCCGCACCGGCCTTGTCGCCTATGCCGGCAGCGCCCACCTGGTGCTGCCGCTGACGGAGGATCCGGCGATCATCAAGCCGTTCCTGGAAGGCCTCGATCCGGAAATCATGCCGCGCCCGGGCAACGCGGCGGCGGCGGCGCTGTCGCTTGCCGGCACGCTGCTGGCGGCGGAAAGCACGCCGGGCAGCATCCTTTTCGTCACCGACGGCGTCGCCGCGACCGACATTTCGGCTTTCGCCGCGCACCACGCCCAAGCGGCCGCTCCCGGGGTCTTGGCGCTGGTGGTCGGCAGTTCGGATGGTGGCCTCGTGCGGCGGGCGGATGGCAGCTTCGCCGTCGACAGCGAAGGCAGGCGGGTCACGGCAAGGGTCGACGAGGCGGCACTGTCGCAGTGGGAGAGAGAGGGCGGCGTCACCGTGGTGCGGGCAGGCGTCGGCGATGCCGATCTGCAGCGGATCGAACGTCGTGTCGCCTCCAATCGGCAACAGGCGTTGGACGCCGATGCCGATGCTGCCTGGGACGACCGCGGGCGACTGCTGATCTGGCCTGCGGCGTTGCTGGTTCTGCTGTGGTTCCGGCGCGGCACGACAATGCAATGGCTGTGGCCACTGGTCGTGCTGGCTGGCGTGGCGGCGCCGGACCCGGCTCGTGCCGAGGGCCTCATCGACCTTTGGCTGACACCGGACCAACAGGGCCGCTATGCCTACGAGCGCACCCGGTTCGATGTTGCGGCAGAGCGCTTCCGGGACCCGATGTGGCGTGGCATCGCCGCCTACCGTGCCGGCCGCTACGAGGACGCGGCCGAAGCCTTTGCCCGGATAAACAGTGCCGAGGCGGCGTTCAACATGGGCAATGCCCTGGTCAAGGCGCGCAAGTACGCCGAGGCCATCGACGCCTTCCGGCAGGCCCTCGCGGAGCGGCCCGACTACCCCGCCGCCCGGCAAAATCTCGCGATCGCCGAAGCGATCTTCAACCGGCTCAACCGCATCCGCGCCGAGGAGGGGACAGGCAAGCTCGGCGCTGACGAGGTCGTGTACGACAAGGCTGCCGGCGAGGGGCGGGACACCGTGATCACCGGCGACAGCAAGCTGGAACGGGCATCGGCCGAACAATGGATGCGCGCGGTCGACACCCGGACCCGCGATTTCCTGCGCAGCAAGTTCGCGCTGGAAGCAGGCCGGGCGGCAGGCGAGTGATGGCGATGTTGACGCGAACCGTGCCGGTATTGCTGTTGTGTCTGGCGGCCTGGCCGGCCTGGTCGGCCGGCGAGCCGCCGCGGGCACGGATCGACATCGAACCGGAACAGGTCAACGTGGGCGAGCCGGTGCGGTTGCGGCTGACCGTGCTGGTGCCGACCTGGTTCACCTCGCCGCCGGTGTTCCCGGATCTTGAACTGCCCAATGCGATCACCCGGCTGCCGCCGGACAGCTCCTTTCCGACCAGCGCGCGGGTCGGTCGCGACACCTGGTCAGGGATCGTCCGCGACTACCAGGTCTTCCCACAGCTCACCGCGCGCTACGAGCTGGCGGGCGGCGTGATCCAGGTGCGCTACGCGGATCCGGAGACCCGACAGCCGGTGTCGGCCGAGATCACCCTGGGACCGCAGTCTTTCCGCGCGGTGGTGCCGGCCGGGGCGGAAGCGCTCGCACCTTATCTCGGTGCGACGAAACTGGATCTCGAACAGGAAATCGGGGGCGAGACGACGACGCTGCGGCCCGGCGACGCCGTGGTGCGGACGGTCACCGCCCGGATCGCTGGCATGCCGGCGATGTTCCTGCCGCCGTTGCTGCCGGAATCCGGGGATACCGGGTTACGGGCCTATGCCCGCGAACCGCGGGTCAGCGATACCGTGGCGGCGCAAACCGGCGCTGTCACTGGCACCCGCGTCGAGCAGGCGACCTATGTCGTCGAGCAGGGCGGCACGTTCGAGCTGCCGGCGATCACCCTGCGATGGTGGAACACCGCCCTGAAACAGATCGAGGAGACGACAGTGCCGGCGGTTTCGTTGATCGCCGCCGCACCCGTCACGGCGGCCGAACAGCCTCCTGCCCGCGGCCGCCGCGGCTGGTCCTGGACCGTCGCCGGGTTTGTCGTTGTTCTCGTTCTGGCGGCGTTGATCTGGCGCTACGGCGGCGCGGTCCGGGCACGGATGTCGGCATGGCAAACACGCTGGCGGCATTCGGAGGGCTACGCTTATCGCCGCTTGCTGTACGCTTGCAATCACGGTGACGGACATGAAATCCAGCGTCGTCTGATCGCGTGGCTGCCACGGCTCGCTCCCGGACTGGAGGTGCACGATCTGGCCACCGTGCCTGGCGCCGGTGCTTTGGCGACGGAGGTGCGGGTGCTCATGCAATGCCTCTACTGCAGAGATAATGGTGAGCTGCCGCTCGACGGCCGCCATCGCCGGCGGTTACGTGCTGCGGTGCGGGCGGCCCGGGCCGCGGGACAGCGCGCGCAGTACGGCGCTGCAGACACACTGCCGCCCCTGAACCCCACCAGCGCACGTGACGGACAGCCGCTGTGACGGTCCGGCCGTGGCATGTTCTCACGGCGCTTTGCGTCTGGCTCCTGTCGCCTGGCGTCCCTGCCCAGGATGCGCCGCCGGTCCCGGACTATGTCGGTTCCGCGGCCTGCGCCGAATGCCATGGCGATGCGTACGCGCGTTGGCAGGACTCCCATCACAGCTGGGCCTGGCGTCCGCCGACGGGGGGCAACGTGCTGGGCGACTTCGCCGATGCCACCTTCGAGCACAATGGCGTCACCTCGCGCTTCAGCCTCGACGGTGACGCCTATGTGGTCGAGACCGACGGTCCGGATGGCACCCTGACCCACTATCCGTTGCATTCGACGGTGGGTGTGGCGCCGCTGCAGCAATACTTGCTGGAGACGGCACCGGGCCGGTTGCAGTCGCTCGACGTGGTCTGGGATGTCGAGCGCCGGCGCTGGTATCACCTCTATCCGGACGCGCCGCTGACCGCCGCCGACGGCCTGCACTGGACCGGGCCCTACAAGACCTGGAACGCGCGCTGCGCCGAATGCCACGCCACCGATTACGACAAGGCCTACGACCCACGGACACGGCGCTACGCCAGCCGGCAGGCAGAGATCGGCGTCGGCTGCGAGGCCTGCCACGGCCCCGGCGCCGCCCATGTCGCCTGGGCGCGGGCGCCCGGCGCGTTCCAGGCGGCGGACTGGAGCGGCATCGGCCCGCACGGCTTCACCGTCACGTTCGCTGCCGATGATCCACAGGCCGAAGTCAACCAGTGCGCCGGCTGTCATGCGCGGCGTGAGCCGCTGGGCGATGCCAGTCCCGTGCCGGGCACACCCTTCGCCGACAGCTACCGCCTGGCCCTGCTGCGCGACGGCCTCTACCACGCCGACGGCCAGATCCTGGACGAAGTCTATGTCTATGGCTCGTTCCTGCAGTCGAAGATGCACGCCCGCGGGGTGCGCTGCAGCGATTGCCACCAGCCGCATGCCGCCGGCCTGAAGGCGGCGGGCAACGTCGTCTGCACCCAGTGCCACAACCCTGCCGGCAACGACCGCTTCCCCACGCTGCCCCGCGCCGACTACGACACGCCGGGCCACCATTTTCACCGCACCGGCGAAGCGGGCAGCCGTTGCGTCGACTGCCACATGCCGGCGCAGCTCTACATGGTGATCGACGGCCGTCGCGACCACAGCTTCCGGGTGCCGCGCCCCGACCTGTCGGTGAGCATCGGCACGCCGAACGCCTGCACCGGCTGCCACGATGACCGCGATGCTGCCTGGGCAGCGGATCAAGTCCGTGCCTGGTATCCGGACGGGCGCAGCGGCCAGCCGCATTTCGCCACCGCCTTCGCCGCCGCCCGCAGCGAGGCGCGTACCGGCATCCTTCCGGCGACGGCGCGGCAGCTCGGAACCATCGCCGGCGACGCCGATGAGCCGGCGATCGTGCGGGCGACGGCGTTGAACCTGCTGCAGGCGGCACCCGGGCCGATCGCCCTGGCGGCCTCGGCCGCGGCGCTGGCCGACCCGGATCCGCTGGTGCGCGGCGCGGCACTGCCGCTGCAGCGCCATGCCCCGCCGGTCGAGCGTATGCAGGCGATCCTGCTGCTGTTGTCCGATCCGCGGCGCGCCGTGCGTATCGAGGCGGCGCGGGCGCTGCTGGGCATGCCGGTGGTGCGCTACCCGCCGGCCATCGGCGCCCGGGTGCAGGCGGCCATGCGCGAGTACCAGCAGTCCCTGGCGGACAAGGCCGATTTCCCGGAGACCCAGATGGTGCTTGCCGGCACGGCGCTGACCATGCGCCAGTTGACGGCGGCGGAGCGGGCCTTCGCCACGGCAACGGCGATGGACCCGCAGCTGGCCGACGCCTGGATCATGCAGGCCCGCCTGCAGCTCGAGCGCCGTGACCTGGCGGCGGCGCAACAGACCCTGCAGCGCGCGGTCGCTGCAGCGCCCGCGGACGGCCGCCTGCAGCAGTGGCTCGGCAACGTCGAACTGGCGGCGGGCCGGCCGGCGGAAGCCCGGGCGGCACTGCAGGAGGCGGTCCGGCTGCGGCCCGACGATCCCGCCGTGCTGGCCGACCGACCTGGGTCGCCTTCTGTCGCAATCAAACGACCATGTCGACGCGGTCGCCTTGCTGCAACGCGCGGAAAAGGCGGGCGGGCGTTCGCCGTCGCTGCTCTACGCCCTGGCCCGAAGCCAGCTCGCGCTCGGCGAGCGTGCGGCGGCCGAACGAACGGTGCTGAAGCTGGAGCTGCTCTACGCCAGCAGCGAGGAAGCGACGGCGGCGCGCCGGCTGCTACAGTAGTCGAAATTGATCCGCGATAAGGAGGCCTGCATGAGCGACGACATCCCCAGCATCCTGTCCCATGTGTCCTTAGGCACCAACGACTTCGATGCGGCGGCGGCATTCTACGACAAGGTCCTGCCGACCGTCGGCTGTCGGCGGATCATGGAGCACCCGGGCGCCGTCGCCTATGGCAAGCAGTTCCCGGAGTTTTGGATCCAGACGCCGATCGACGGTGGGCCGGCGGCCACCGGCAACGGCATTCACGTCGGCTTCATCGCCCCGGACAAGCAGGCCGTGCACGCGTTTCACGAGGCCGCCCTGGCGGCCGGCGCGACCGACGACGAGGCGCCCGGACCGCGGGCGGAATACGGCGAACCCTACTACGGCTGCTTCGTGCGTGACCTCGACGGTCACAAGATCGAAGCCGCGTTCTGGGACATGGAACTGGCGCAACAGACCGGGCAGGGCTGAACTGCCGGCGGGTCGCACCGCCCCCTCACCCCGTCCCTCTCCCCCACGGAGGAGAGGGGGCCTTTTTTCCCTCTCCCGCTATGCGGGAGAGGGAGGGGCCCAGTCACCTGGGAACCAGGTGGCTGGGAGGGTGAGGGTCGCGCGGCAGGCTGAACCAGCGCCTACGTCAGCTCGAGCAGCAGTTCCTTCGCCTCGACCTGGGTTCCGGCCGAGGTCACCACGCGGGCGATGGTGGCGTCTCGCTCGGCGTGCACCGAGGTCTCCATCTTCATGGCCTCGATGGTCAGCAACACATCGCCGGCCTTGATCGCCTGGCCCTCGGTGACGGCCAGCGAGGCCACCATGCCGGGGATGGGGGCGGCGACATGGCGGGGGTTGCCGTCTTCCGCCTGCTGGCGGCGCGCCGTCAGGTGGGCGGCGCCGCGGACGGCGACCTTGATCGTGCGTGGCTGGCCATTCAGCTCGAAGAACACCTTGGCGTTGCCTTCCTCGTCGGTCTCGCCGATCGCCTGACAGCGCAGCACCAGGGTCTTGCCCGGCTCCAGGTCGATGGCGATCTCCTGGCCCGCACTCATGCCGTAGAAGAACACCGGCGTCGGCAGCACCTCGACCGGACCGTTCAGGCGCCGGAAGGCGGCATAGTCGGTGAACACCTTGGGGTACATCAGGTAGGAGTTGAACTCCTCGTCGCTGAGCCGGCGTTCCACCGTCCGCTCCGCCTTGGCCCGTTCGGCCGGCAGGTCGGCCGGCGGCAGCACCGCACCGGGCCGTACCGTGATCGGCACTTCGCCCTTCAGCGCCTTGCGCTGCAACGCCGGCGGGAAGCCGCCCGGCGGCTGGCCCAGGTCGCCGCGGAAGAACGAGATCACCGATTCGGGAAAGTTGATCTCCCGCGCCGGATCTTCGACGTCGGCCCGGCTGAGGCCGGCCGAGACCATGGCCAGGGCCATGTCGCCGACCACCTTGGACGACGGCGTCACCTTGACGATGTCGCCGAACATGGCGTTCACCTCGGCGTAGGTCTGGGCGACCTCATGCCAGCGTTCCTCCAGGCCCAGGGCGCGGGCCTGCTCCTTCAGGTTGGTGAACTGGCCGCCGGGCATCTCGTGCAGGTAGACCTCGGAAGCGCCGAAGCGCAGGTCGCTCTCGAACGCGGTGTACTGCTTGCGGACCAGCTCCCAATAGTCGGAGAAGCGGCGGATCACCGCCGGGTCGAGGCCGGTGTCGTGCGGGCCGCCCCGCAGGGCCTCGACCAGCGAGCCCAGGTTGGGCTGCGAGGTCAGGCCTGAGAACGAGTCCATCGCCGCATCGAAGGCATCGACGCCGGCGTCCACCGCCGCCAGCACCGTCGCCGCCGACAGGCCCGAGGTGTCGTGGGTATGGAAATGCACCGGCAGGCCGGTTTCCTGCTTCAACGCCGGCACCAATACCCGCGCCGCCGCCGGCTTCAGCAGCCCGGCCATGTCCTTGATGCCGATGATGTGGCAGCCGGCGGCCTTAAGCTCGGCCGCCAAGGCGAGGTAGTAGTCCAGGTCATACTTCGGTCGCCTGGGGTCGAGCATGTCGCCGGTGTAGCAGAGCGCGCCTTCCAGCAGCTTGCCGCTCTCCAGCACCGCTTCCATGCCGACCTTCATGTTCTCGACCCAGTTCAGGGAGTCGAAGACCCGGAACAGGTCGATGCCGCTGTCGGCCGCCTGGGCGACGAACAGGCGGACCACGTTGTCGGGATAGCTGGTGTAGCCGACGCCGTTGGCGCCGCGCAGCAGCATCTGGAACAGGACGTTGGGGATGTGCGCGCGCAGCTCGCGCAGCCGCGTCCACGGACACTCGTTCAAGAAGCGCATGGCCACGTCGAAGGTGGCCCCGCCCCAGCATTCGAGCGACATCAGTCCCGGCAGCAGCCGGGCATAGGCCTCGGCGATCTGCACCATGTCGTAGGAGCGCATGCGCGTCGCCAGCAGCGACTGGTGCGCATCGCGCATGGTGGTGTCGGTGACCAGCGGCACCTCCTGGGCCAGCAGCCATCGCGCGAAACCCTCAGGGCCCAGTTCGGCCAGGCGCTCGCGGCTGCCCGGCGGTGGCGTGCCCGCCGGCCGTGATGGCGGCGTCGGCGGCGGATGCGCCGGCGGCAGCGGCCGGCCGGCGACCTCCGGGTTGCCGTTCACGGTGACGTCGGCGATGAAGGTCAGCAGCCGGGTGGCGCGGTCGCGCCGCTTGGGGAAGTGGAACAGCTCCGGCGTGTCGTCGATGAAGCGGGTGGTGTAGTCGGCGGCGCGGAACCGCGGGTGGTTGATCAGGTTCTCGACGAACACCAGGTTGGTCGCCACGCCGCGGATGCGGAACTCGCGCAGGGCGCGGTCCATGCGGTCGATGGTCTCCTCGGCCGTCGGCGCCCAGGCCGTCACCTTCTCCAACAGCGAGTCGTAATAGCGGGTGATCACCGCGCCGGAATAGGCGGTGCCGCCGTCCAGGCGGATGCCGAAACCGGTGGCGCCGCGGTAGGCGGTGATGCGGCCGTAGTCCGGGGTGAAATGCGCGTCGGGGTCCTCGGTGGTGATGCGCACCTGCAGGGCGTGGCCATGCAGGCGGATCTGGTCCTGCGCCGGCACCCCGGTCTCCGCCGGCACGCCGATGCGCCCGCCTTCGGCGATGCGGATCTGCGCCTTGACGATGTCGATGCCGGTGACCTCTTCGCTCACCGTGTGCTCGACCTGGATCCGCGGGTTGACCTCGATGAAGTAGAACCGGCCGTCGTCCACGTCCATCAGGAACTCGGCCGTGCCGGCGTTGCGGTAGCCGGCGTGGCGGGCCAGCTTCAGCGCCGCCTCGCACAAGCCCGCGCGCTCCAGCTCGGTGAGATACGGCGCCGGCGCCCGCTCGACCATCTTCTGGTTGCGCCGCTGCATCGAGCAGTCGCGCTCGAACAGGTGGACGAGGTTGCCGTGCTCGTCACCCAAGAGCTGTACTTCGACATGGCGGGCGTGGCGCACCAGCTTCTCCAGGTAGACCTCGCCGTTGCCGAAGGCGGCCTCGGCCTCGCGCCGGCCGGCGAGCACTTCGTCGTGCAACGCGTCGGCCGTCTCGATCACGCGCATGCCGCGGCCACCGCCGCCCCACGAGGCCTTCAGCATCAGCGGGTAGCCGATCGCTTCGGCCAGGCGGCCGATCTCCGCCGGATCGTCGGGCAACGGCCCGGTCGCCGGCATCACCGGGGTGCCCGCCGCTTCGGCCGCCGCGCGGGCCGAGACCTTGTTGCCGAGCGTGCGCATGACGTCTGCCGGCGGGCCGATGAAGGCGATGCCGGCGGCAGCGCAGGCTTCGGCGAAGTCGGGGTTCTCCGACAGGAAGCCGTAGCCCGGGTGTACCGCGTCGCAGCCGGCGTCGCGGGCGACGCGCAGCATTTCCTCGATCGACAGGTAGGCCTTCACCGGGCCCAGGCCCTCGCCGATGGGGTAGCTCTCATCGGCCTTGAAGCGGTGCAGCGACAGCTTGTCCTGCTCGGCATAGACGGCGACGGTGCGGATGCCCAGCTCGTTGGCGGCGCGGAATACGCGGATGGCGATCTCGCCACGGTTGGCGGCCAGGATCTTGCGGAACCGGCGTTTGGTCATGGCTTGCCCAGTCCTTGCCTCGAGTGGTGTAGGCGCGCGCCGCCGCCTCGTTGCCTTATAGCCTGAACACGCTGCGACGCGACGCGCAAGCCATCGTGCGGCTGCTAGCTGAGGCTTGTCTGGGACCGACGCCCCTGGGCCGAAACCGTTCGCTCTCGATCGCCTGAAACCAGGTGACGCGAGGCCGTGCCGGGCCGCACATGTTTCGAGGCGTTCGGCCGGATAGCCATGGCTTTTTGAGGGGATCGTACGACCGGCGCCGGAACATCGGCGACCGGATCGGAGCACTCAATCGCGCTCAATGGGCGCCGAACACCTGCTCCCATTCACACGGCGCGGACCTCCAGTCGGCCAGGTAAGCGTTGCTGCGCGCGATCTCTGCGTCGCTCAGCTTCGCCGTGAGCGAATCGCGGTGCTTGGCGGCATCCTTGTAATCCTGTTGTGCCGCCACGGTGAACCACATGGTCGAAAGGGCCAGGTCCTTGTCCGTGCCGACGACGCCCAGCACCACGCGCCGCATGACCCTCGGGCCGTCAATTTCATGATCGGCATACATCTGGGCCAGCTTGTACTGCGCGGGCGCAAAGTTCTGCCGGGCCGCCCGACACAGCCACTCGGTCGACTTCTGATTGTTGTACAGGCCGTGGACATTGCCCGGCGCGCAGCAGTAGGCCTTGCCGACCCTGTACTGGGCCTGCGCCTCGCCGGCATTGGCCGCAGTCCAGTTGGCTTCGATCACGGCTTTGTCTTCCGCGACTTTTGCCGCCTCGGCCGCCGGGCCTACGCCTCTGGCGGCGCAACCGGATATCAGCAGCGGGACCAAAGCGGCGAAGACCGTCATCCAAACGCCACGCCTTGGTATCAATGCACGCTCTCCCCCGGTGGTCCCGGGCCGGCCACCCCCGCTCGGCTGCAGGACGATGCCGTTGAATAACACTGTAGTACCTGGCTCGCAATTCAGACCGGGGCCGGTGATCCGTTCGCGCGGCGGTCGTCGGGCCTTACCGACGCCTTTCGCCAACTTGCCGAGACGGCGTCCGACCAGCTGCACAGGCGTCGACGGCTCACGGATAACTGAGATGGCAGGTCGGCCTGGTCGTGCGTAGCATGCGCCGGACGCGGTCCGCACGTGCGGCAAGCACCTGCGCGCACCGCGATCGAACGCGTCCCGGGTGGAAGGGGTTCAAGGGTTGCAATTGGTTCTCGGCTACGTCGCGGGACTGCTGACCTTGCTCAATCCCTGTGTCCTGCCGGTGCTGCCGATTGTGCTGGCCGCCTCACTGCAGGCCGACCGCCGCGGGCCGCTGGCGTTGGTCTGCGGCCTCAGCCTGTCGTTCGTCGTGGTCGGCCTGTTCGTCATCGTCCTCGGCGCGTCCGTCGGCATCGACCACCGCACGATGACCACCGTCGGCGCGTGGCTGATGATCGGCTTCGGTCTCGTCATGCTGGTCCCGCAGCTGCAGGCGCGATTCGCCGCCGCCACCGCCGGTATCGCCGGTCAGGCGGATGCCCGACTGCACGCCCTCGACATGGCCGGACTGCGCGGGCAGTTCCTGGGCGGGATCCTGCTGGGGGTGGTGTGGTCCCCGTGCATCGGGCCGACCCTGGGCGGGGCCATCTCCCTCGCCTCGCAAGGCCAAGACCTGCTCTGGGCCGGGGCCATCATGACGTCGTTCGCGCTGGGCGTGTCCTCGGTCATGCTGGCCCTGGCGTTCGGAACCCGGGAAATCATCGCCCGGCGGCAGAACGCCCTGCGCATGCTGGCCGGCAAGGCGCGGGTCCTTCTGGGGCTCACATTTCTGTGTGTGGGCCTCGGCATCGTATTCGGGCTAGACCATTGGCTCGAAGCGCGGCTGTTGGATGTGCTGCCTGTGTGGCTGCAGGATCTCTCCGTTTCCGTTTGAGCAAGCGACGGGTGAAGCGATGGCAGGTCGGATTTTGTTGCAACTGGCGTTTGCCCTGGCCCTGCTGGTGCCGGTATCGGCCCAGGCGGGCAAGGGCAGCGTACCCTACGAACCGCAGGTCGTTCAGGCGGCGTTGGAACGGGGCTGCGCGGTCCTGCTCGAATTCGCTGCGCCGTGGTGAAGCACCTGCCGCCGCCAGGTCCGTGTGATCGAGGCATTGAGAGCAGGTGACAGCAGCTACGACGACAAGATCGCCTTCGTGTACGTGGATTGGGACACCTACGGCCGGCAGCCGATCAGCCGGGACCTGAGGGTCTCCCGCCAGTCTACCCTGGTGATGCTGTCGGACGGCGGCGAGGTGGGCCGCCTGGTCGCGCAGACGGCCAAGGCCACGATCAAGGATCTGCTCGACAAAGGAGTCACCAGCGCGCCCGCCGGCGCCGGAGCGGCCTGCGCTGGCTGAACGACGCGTCCATCCGCGTGCCGATCCCCGTCCGCCCGTGCGATACTGCCGGCGGGTCTCGTGACGAGGCGGCTGACCGGGGGCGGGCATGGAGCAGACGAGCGGGTATGCCGAGGCAATGCTGCCCGCAGGCGTGCGCGCCCGGTTCGTGGACGACGTCAACGGCCTGCGCATGCACATCCTCGAAGCCGGTTTCGACACGCCCGGTCGGCCATGCCTGCTGCTGCTGCACGGCTTTCCCGAGCTCGCCTTCAGCTGGCGCAAGGTCATGGTGCCGCTGGCGCAGGCCGGCTACCACGTCGTCGTGCCAGACCAGCGCGGCTATGGCCGCACCACCGGCTGGGATGGCGACTATGACGGCGATCTTGGCTCCTACCGGGTGCTCAACCTGGTGCGCGATGTCCTGGCCCTGGTCGCGGCCTTGGGCCGGCGCTCGGTCGCCGCGGTGATCGGCCATGACTTCGGCTCGCCGGTGGCGGCCCATTGTGCCCTGGTGCGGCCGGACGTTTTCCAGGCGGTCGCCCTGATGAGCGCGCCCTATGCCGGCCCGCCGGGCTGGCCACTGGCCGGGAAAGTGGGAAGCAACCGCAACGACATCCACGCGGACCTGGCTGCCCTGTCGCCACCGCGCAAGCATTACCAGTGGTACTACGGCACGCGTGAAGCCGACGCCGATATGCGCCTTTGCCCCCAGGGCATCCATGACTTCCTGCGCGCCTACTATCACGTCAAGAGTGCCGACTGGACCGACAACCGGCCACACGAACTGGTCGGCTGGACGGCGGACGAACTGGCGAAGCTGCCGCGCTACTACGTCATGGACCTGGATGCGAACATGGCCGAGACCGTCGCCCCGCACATGCCGAGCCCGGCGCAGGTTGCCGCCTGCGACTGGCTGCGCGAGGTCGAGCTTGCGGTCTACGCGGGGGAATTCGCGCGCAACGGCTTCCAGGGCGGCCTGCAGTGGTATCGCTGCTCGACGGGCGCCGAGCAGGCCCGTGAACTTCGGCTCTACGCCGGGCGCGCCATCGACGTACCGGCCTGCTTCATCGCCGGTGCCGCCGACTGGGGCATCCACCAGTCCCCGGGTGCGCTCGCGCGCATGCAAGCGGTGGCCTGCACCGACTTCCGTGGGCTGCACCTGATCGACGGTGCCGGCCACTGGGTCCAGCAGGAACAGCCGGAAGAGGTAACCGGCGCCCTCATCCGCTTCCTCGAAGGACTGTAGCCGTCATCTCGCAGCGCGTCGTTGCCGCGACCGGCCATGGCCATTGACCAGGGTCATGGCGTCTCACGCGGGCGCGGCGCAGGCTGCCCCGTCAGCGTGTCACGGGTGCAGGCATGATCCGGTTCAGCCGTCGTTTGTGGGGCCGCCTCGAACGGCTGTCGACGCTCGAAACGGATGTCGCCGACGAGCGCCGCCGCAAGGTGACGCTGGTGATCCTGAGTGGCATCTGCGTCGTCGCCAGCATCGTCTGGGGCACGCTCTACCTCGCGGTTCTCGGTCCGACCGCGACCACGTTCCTGACCTTCGGCTTCACCGTCGTCGTCGGCGGCGCGCTGGCCGCGTTTCTCGCCACGCGCCGCATCGAGCTGCTTCTCTATCCTTTCTTCCTGATGATCTTGTGGAACCCGATCGCCATGCAGTGGACGCTGGGTGGCTTCGCGGCGTCAGGCGCGCTGATGACCTGGTCGATCTTGGCGCCCGTCGGCGCCTTGATGTTCCAGACCGTTCGTATCGCACTCTGGTGGTTCGCCGCCTATCTTGGGCTCGTCGCGATCGCGCTGGCTTTCGACGCACAGGCCCAGCAGTGGGCGGTGCCCATGGCGCACGACGCGTCGATGCTGTTCTTCGGCATGAACCTGATCGGGCCGTCGGTCGCGATCTTCGCGTCGATGCTCTACTTCGTGCACGCATTTCAGCGCGCGCATCGCCGCTCCGAGGAGCTGTTGCTGAACATCCTGCCCGCAGCGATCGCTGACCGGCTGAAGGAGGGAAAAGAAGAGACGATCGCCGACGACTTCGCCGAGGTGACGATCCTGTTCGCCGACATCGTGGACTTCACCAGGCTGTCGGCGCGGACCACGCCGCGCGCCCTGGTGGCTTTGTTGAACAGCGTGTTTTCGGCCTTTGACCGGCTCACCGAGCAGCACCGGCTGGAAAAGATCAAGACCATCGGCGACGCCTACATGGTGGTCGCCGGACTGCCCGTCGCGCGCCCCGACCACGCCGAGGCGATGGCCGACATGGCGCTCGACATGCAGGCGGAAATGGCGCGCCTCAGGGCGGAGCTCGACGAGCCCCTTGGCCTCCGCGTCGGCATCCACTCCGGGCCGGTGGTGGCCGGCGTCATCGGCGAGCGCAAGTTCGCCTATGACCTGTGGGGCGATTCCGTCAACGTCGCAAGCCGGATGGAGTCACACGGCGTCGAGAACTGCATTCAGTTGACGCAGAGCACTTACGACCGCCTGTCCGACCGATACCAATGCGAAGAACGCGGCACCATCACCGTCAAGGGCAAGCCGCCGATGAAGACCTTCTTCCTGGTCGGCAGGCGAAGCGATGTCCTGCCGTCGGCGGTGTCGACCTCGCGCGCCGGCTGAGATCACCCCATCACCAACGGCCGCCTCGTCGACGCCTTGCCGGCGGCCAATGCGGACCGGCCTGGCGTGGGCGCCTCACGCAGGTCTAGTCGGTGCCGCCGAAGCCGGCGCCGGCCACACCTGGGGCGAGGCGGATCAGCCGCGAATCGAGCACCGCCGCTTGGCGGTGCTTGACGGCTTCGCGATAGACCGGGTCGCGGATCATCTCGACGAAGGCGGCGACGGAGGGATACTCCGCGATGAAGCACTCGTCCCACATCTCCTCGCCCGGCCCGATGAGCATCAGTTCGAAGCTGCCGCGCCAGACGATGCGACCGCCCAGCCGCGAGAACACGGCATGGCTGTCGCGCCCATAGGCGGCATAGGCCTCCGCGCCTGTCGCCTCCCGCCCGTCCGGATAGGCCGCCTTGTCGCGGAAGCGCACCAGGTTGAGCATATGGATCGGACCGGGACGGTCGTCGGCACGGAACGCGGCAAAGGTCTCCTTGGTGGGGTCGATGTGGCCGGTCATATGAGGGCACCTTCATCTCAGCAGTTGTCGGGCGAGGGACCATCATGGGGCCGTTTGCGGCGTTTGTCCCGGCGGCCACGTTGGCGTCAGTCATGTGACGGGGCGTTGACAACCGTGTGCCAGAGGCGCACGCTTTGAAAAAAATTTCACAACCCACAAAATTTCCGGTGGAGCCGCATGGCCGGACGCCGACAGGGAGCCGCAGAGAAAGACCGCAGCCTGGCCGCGCGCGCGGCCTGGCTCTCCTATATCGGTGGCCATACCCAGGGCGAGATCGCCGCACGGCTGAGCGTGTCACCGGCCAAGGCGCACCGGCTCATCGCGCTGGCGCACGAGCAGGGCCTGGTGAAGGTGTTCATCGAGGGCGCGCCGGAAGAATGCCTGGCACTGGAAGGACGACTCGCCGACGCCTTCGCGCTCGAGAGCTGCGTTGTCGCCCCGGCCCTGGGCAATGCCGACGAGGACGACAGGACCGACGGTCCGGAAGCGTTCGCCGCCGTCGGCGCCGCCGCGGCGCGGCTGCTGCACGGCCTGCTCGGTGCGACCGGGGCGATGCTGGTCGGCGTCGGCAAGGGCCGTTCGCTGGCGGCGATGGTCGACAACCTGCCGGCGATGCGGCGTGCGGACCTGAAGTTCGTCTCGGTCTCCGGCAGCCTGACCCGCAACCTGGCGGCCAACCCGTTCGACGTGGTGCACAAGCTGGTCGAGCGCACCGGTGGCGAAGGCTACTTCCTGCCGGTGCCCTACATCGCTGCCAGCGTGGAGGAGAAGCGCCTGCTGCTCATGCAGAAGAGCGTGCAGGATCTGCTGCGCCTGGCACGCCAGGCCGAGCTCTACGTCATCGGCATCGGCTCCATCGCCGACGACGCCCATGTTCGCCAGGTCGGCATGGTGACGGAAGCGGAGTGGACCGAGCTGCGGGCGCGCGGCGCCGTCGGCGACGTGATGGGCAGTTTCGTCGACGCCGACGGCCGGCCGGTCGATGCCGGCGTCAACCGGCACTCGCTGGGCCTGGGCATCGACGATCTGCGCGAGCGCCGGGTGATCGCCGTCGCCGGCGGTGGCCATAAGGGCGAGGCGATCCTGGCCGCGCTCAGGACCGGGGTGATCAGCGACCTGGTGCTGGGCGAGCAGGCCGCGCGCAACATTGCCGACCGCCTGGACGCGGGCGAGGCGGCCGACAAGCCGAGGAGGCAGGCGGGATGAGCGCCAACGTGGAGAACCTGCCGGGGCGGGAGCCGCCAGCCGTGGCGGTGACTACGGTTCCCGAGCCAGGGCGCAATCCCGGCAGCGCCCTCGACCTCGACTGGCTGAACGAACTGCGGGTGAACCGCAGTGCGGTGGAGCGGCGCGCCGCCACCCTGCCGGGCCGGCGCTCGGTCAAGAAGCAGTGGCAGGCGGCCTGGCTGTTGAAAGCGGTGTCCTGCATCGACCTGACCACCCTGGCGGGCGACGACACCCCTGGCCGGGTGCGCCGCCTGTGCGCGAAGGCGCGCCAGCCGGTGCGCCGCGAGGTGCTGGACGCGCTCGGCGCCGGCGAGCTGCCGCTCACCGTCGGTGCGGTCTGCGTCTATCACGCCATGGTCGAGACCGCGGTGGCGGCGCTGGACGGCAGCGGCATCCCGGTGGCCGCCGTATCGACCGGTTTTCCCGCCGGCCTGGTGCCGTTCAACGTCAAGCTGCGCGAGATCGAGGCCTCCGTGCGCGCCGGGGCGGAGGAGATCGACATCGTCATCACCCGCGGCCACGTCCTGACCGGCGACTGGCAGGCGCTCTACGACGAGGTCCGCGCGTTCCGTGAGGCCTGCGGGCCCGCACACATGAAGACCATCCTGGGCACCGGCGACCTGGTCACCCTGCGCAACGTCGCCCGCGCCTCGGCCGTGTGCATGATGGCCGGCGCCGACTTCATCAAGACCTCGACCGGCAAGGAGGGCGTCAACGCCACCCTGCCGGTGAGCCTGGTGATGTGCCGGCTGATCCGCGACTACCAGGCGAAGAGCGGCCACCAGGTCGGCTTCAAGCCGGCCGGCGGCATCTCCAAGGCCAAGGACGCGCTGAACTACCTGGTGCTGATCAAGGAGGAGCTGGGCGATGCCTGGCTGAGCCCGCGCTGGTTCCGCTTCGGTGCGTCATCGCTGTTGGGCGACATCGAGCGCCAGCTCGAACACAACGCCACCGGCCGTTATGCCGCCGGCTACCGCCAGCCGATGGCGTGAAGGAGTCGGACGACATGGTTCACCTGTTCGCTACCTCGCCCCTTTGGCCGCGCCGTCGGTGCGCGCGGCCCTGGGTCCCCGCGTGCGCGGGGACGACGAGGCGTAGGTGGCACAGGTCGTTGTCATTCCTCCATCGTCATCCCGGACGCAGCGAAGCGGAGATCCGGGATCCAGGGCGACAGGCACGATCGAATGCGGCGGTCCTCGGTCGTCGGGCACGCGGGGATCTGCCATGAGCGTCGTTGAGATCTACGACAGCATGGACTACGGCCCGGCCCTCGAAAACCGGGATCATGCCGACGCCTGGCTGGCGGAGCACGACGCCCGCTTCGGCCTGTACATCAACGGCCGTTGGCGCAGGGCGAAAGGCGGCGAGACCTTCGACAGTCATAACCCGGCCGACGGCGCCCGCCTGGCGACGCTGGCCCAGGCCGGCAAGGCCGACATCGACGCCGCGGTGCGTGCGGCCCGTGTGGCCCAGCCCGCCTGGGCGGCACTCGGCGGGCATGGCCGCGCCCGCTTCCTTTATGCCCTGGCCCGGCTGGTGCAGAAGCATGCCCGCCTGCTGGCGGTGCTGGAGAGCCTGGACAACGGCAAGCCGATCCGCGAGAGCCGCGACATCGACGTGCCCCTGGTGGCGCGGCATTTCTATCATCACGCTGGCTGGGCCCAGTTGCTCGACACGGAGTTCCCGGACCAGGCACCGCTGGGTGTGGTCGGCCAGGTGATCCCTTGGAACTTCCCGCTGCTGATGCTGGCCTGGAAGGTCGCCCCGGCACTCGCCACCGGCAACACCGTGGTGCTGAAGCCGGCCGAATACACCAGCTTGACGGCGCTGCGCTTCGCCGAACTGTGCGGCGAGGCCGGGCTGCCGGCCGGCGTCGTCAACATCGTCACCGGCGATGGCCGCACCGGCGAACTGCTGGTCGCCCATGCCGGCATCGACAAGGTCGCCTTTACCGGCTCGACCGAGGTCGGCCGGCAGATCCGCCGTGTTACCGCCGGCCAGGGCAAGAAGCTGTCGCTGGAGCTGGGCGGCAAGTCACCGTTCATCGTCTTCGACGACGCCGACCAGGACGGGGCCATCGAGGGCCTGGTCGACGCGATCTGGTTCAACCAGGGCCAGGTCTGCTGCGCCGGCTCTCGCCTCTTGGTCCAGGAAAGCATCGCCGAGGCTTTCCTCGACAAGCTGAGGCTGAGGATGGCGACGCTCCGCGTCGGCGATCCGCTGGACAAGGCGATCGATATCGGCGCCGTGGTCGACCCAGTGCAGCAGCGGCGCATCGAGGCGCTGGTGGATGCGGGCGTGGCCGAGGGGGCGACGCTGTATCAGTCGCCGGGGGACCTGCCGGCGCACGGCTGCTTCTACCCGCCGACCCTGCTGACCAACGTGGCGCCGTCGTCCACCGTGGCCCAGGAGGAGATCTTCGGGCCCGTGCTGGTGGCGATGAGCTTCCGCACCCCGGGTGAGGCGGTGGCGCTGGCCAACAACTCCCGCTATGGCCTGGCCGCCAGTGTGTGGAGCGAGAACATCAACCTCGCCCTCGACGTGGCGCCGCAACTCAAGGCCGGCGTGGTCTGGGTCAACTCCACCAACCAGTTTGATGCCGCCTGCGGGTTCGGCGGCTTCCGAGAATCCGGTTTCGGTCGTGAGGGCGGCCGCGAGGGCATGTGGGAATACCTGCGCCCCGTGGCCCCGCCGAAGCCGGTGGCCAGACCGCACAAAGCGGCTGGCCGCAAGATCACCGCTGCTAGTGCGGCACCGGCGGTCATCGACCGCACGCCCAAGCTCTACATCGGCGGCAAGCAGGCCCGGCCCGACAGCGGCTACAGCCTGCCCGTGCACGGGCCCGACGGCCAACTGCTGGGCCATGTCGGCGAAGGCAACCGCAAGGATATCCGCAACGCCGTCGAGGCGGCGGCAGGCGCCGGCGCCTGGGCCGCGGCCAGCGGTCACAACCGGGCTCAGGTGCTCTACTACGTGGCCGAGAACCTGGACGCCCGCCGGGCCGAGTTCCGCGACCGGCTCAAGGCGATGACCGGACAGAGCGGCACCGCCGCGGCGCGCGAGGTCGAGGCCGCCGTCGCCCGCCTGTTCAGCTATGCCGCCTGGGCCGACAAGTTCGAGGGCGCGGTGCACCAGCCGCCGCTGCGCGGCGTTGTCCTGGCCATGCACGAGCCGATGGGCGTGGTCGGCATCGCCTGTCCCGACGCGGCGCCGCTGCTGGCCTTCGTCTCGCTGGTGGCACCGGCGATCGCACTGGGCAATCGCGTGGTCGTCGTGCCGTCGCCGGCGCATCCGCTGATCGCCACCGACTTCTACCAGGTGCTCGACACCTCCGACGTGCCGGGCGGCGTGGTCAACATCGTCACCGGACCGCGCCGCGAACTGGCGGCGGTCATGGCCGCGCACGATAACGTCGACGCCGTCTGGTATGCCGGCGGCGACGATGGTAGGGCGGAGGTCGAGTGTGCCTCGGCCGAGGATCTCAAGCAGACCTGGATCGACGACGGCAGTGCGCGCGACTGGTTCGATGCGCACGCGAGCGAAGGCCGCGGCTTCCTGCGCCGCGCCGCCCAGGTCAAGAACGTGTGGATACCGTATGGGGAATGATCCTTGGGAGGCAGGGGTTCCCCGATGGTGGGTAGAAGGTAGTGAAGCCTCCGGCTGACGACAACAGGGAAGGTGTTGCAGATGAAAACGATGATCACAACGGCAGGTGCAGGCCTGGTGCTGCTGGCGTCCTACGCGGCCGCGGCCGAAGACCTCAAGCCGGCGGTGGTGTTCGACATGGGCGGCAAGTTCGACAAGTCGTTCAACCAGGGCGTCTATGAGGGCGTCGAACGCTTCCGCAAGGAGACCGGCGTCAAGTACCGCGAGTTCGAGGTCACCAACGAGACCCAGCGCGAGCAGGCGATCCGCAAGATGGCCCAGCGCGGCGCCAGTCCGGTGCTCGGCGTCGGCTTCGCCCAGGCGCCGGCGATCGAGGCGGCGGCCAAGCAGTTCCCCGACACCCGCTTCGCCATCATCGACATGGTGGTCGACCTGCCGAACGTGCAGTCGATCGTGTTCAAGGAGCACGAGGGCTCGTTCCTGGTCGGCGTGTTGGCCGCGACCAAGTCCGAGACCGGCAAGGTCGGTTTCGTCGGCGGCATGGATATCCCGCTGATCCGCCGCTTTGCCTGCGGTTACGTGCAGGGAGTCAAGCACGTCAGCGGCGACATCGAGGTCTACCAGAACATGACCGGCACCACGCCTGCGGCCTGGAACGACCCCGGCCGTGGTGGCGAGTTGGCCAAGAGCCAGTTCGACCGTGGCGCCGACGTGGTCTTCGCCGCTGCCGGCGGCACCGGCGTCGGCGTCTATCAGGCGGCCAAGGACAACGGCAAGTACGCCATCGGCGTCGACTCCAACCAGAACTACCTGCACCCGGGCACCATGCTGACCTCGATGCTCAAGCGCGTCGACGTCGCCGCCTACAACACCTTCACCAGCGCCAAGGACGGCAGCTGGCAACCCGGCATCCAGGTGCTGGGCCTGAAGGAGGGCGGTGTCGACTGGGCTCTCGACGAGCACAACAAGGATCTGGTCACCGCCGACATGAAGGCCATGGTGGAGAAAGCCAAGGCCGACATCATCGCCGGTCGGGTCAAGGTGCACGACTACATGAGCGACAACAGCTGCACCTTCTGAGGCAGCGTACAGCTCATGACACGAAAGGGTCGATGACGATGGTGTCCGGCGGGGCCGCAACGGGCGCCGGGCCGGAGGGGCGGGCCGCCCCTCCGGCCGCCATCGAGCTGCGCGGGATCGACAAGTCTTTCGGCACCGTGCACGCCAACCGCGACGTTTCCATGGTCATCTCGGCCGGCAGCATCCATGGCATCGTCGGCGAGAACGGCGCCGGCAAGTCGACCCTGATGAGTATCCTCTACGGCTTCTACGAGGCGGACCGCGGCGAGATCCACATCGGCGGCCGGCGGGTCGAGATCGCCAGCTCGCACGACGCCATCGCCGCCGGCATCGGCATGGTGCATCAGCACTTCATGCTGGTGGACACCTTCACCGTGCTCGAGAACGTCATGCTGGGGGCGGAGAGCGGCAGCCTGTTGCGCGACAGCATCACGGCAGCGCGGGCCGAGCTCACGCGGCTGGAGCAGGAGTACGGCCTCTACGTCGATCCCGATGCCATCGCCGGCGATTTGCCTGTCGGTGAGCTGCAGCGGGTGGAGATCCTCAAGGCGCTCTACCGCGGCGCCCGCATCCTGATCCTGGACGAGCCAACCGGGGTGCTGACGCCGCAGGAGACCGACCAGCTGTTCCGGATTCTCGAAGCCCTGAAGGCACAGGGCGTGACGGTGATCCTGATCACCCACAAGCTGCGCGAGATCATGGCGATCACCGATTCGGTCTCGGTCATGCGGCACGGCGAGATCGTCGCCGACATGATGACAGAGCAGACCAGCAGCGAGGAACTGGCCGAGCTGATGGTCGGCCGCAAGGTGCGGGCCGAGCTGGACAAGGAGCCATGCGAGCGCCGCGGGCCGCGGCTCAAGGTCGAGGGCCTGACCGTGCGCGACGGCTTCGGCATTGCCAAGGTCGACGACGTCAGCTTCGAGGTGCAGTCGGGCGAGATCCTCGGCATCGCCGGCGTCTCCGGCAATGGCCAGAGCGAGCTGCTGGAGGCGCTGTCCGGGATCCGCCAGCCCGACGCCGGGCGGATCAGCATCGACGGGCGCGCGGTGACGGCGGAGGCGCCGTGCGATCCGGCCGAGATGCGTCTCCTGAACCTGGCGCACGTGCCGGAAGACCGCCATCGCCTGGGCATGGTGACGGCCTTTGCGGCGCAGGAATCGGCGATCCTCGGCTACCAGCGCGCCGACGATTACAACGGTCCGGTGCTGCAGAGCCAGGAGGCAATCCACGACCACTGCGCCGGCCTGATGCAGCAGTTCGACGTGCGCCCGCCGCTGCCCGAGGTGAAGTCGGCCAACCTGTCGGGCGGCAACCAGCAGAAGCTGATCCTGGGCCGCGAGATCGAGCGCGACCCGAAGATCCTGCTGGTCGGTCAGCCCACCCGCGGCGTCGACATCGGCGCCATCGAGTTCATCCACCGTCACCTTGTCGACCTGCGCGACCGCGGCTGCGCCGTGCTGCTGGTCTCGGTCGAGCTCGACGAGATCCTGGCGTTGAGCGACCGCATTATTGTCATGTTCGAGGGCCGCATCGTCGGCGAGCTGGATGCGGCCGTCGCCGACGAACGCAAGCTGGGCATGATGATGGCTGACGTCGGCGAAGACGTCGGTGCGGCCCCCGCGGCCGAACCGGGCGGAGCGCCGGCGCCATGAGCGCGCCGCGACCGCCGCTGCCGCACTGGATCGACGTCGGCGTCATCCCGCTGATCAACGTCGCCATGGCCCTCGTGGTTTCCGGGCTGATCATCCTGGCGATCGGCGAGGACCCGATCGCCGCCGTCGGGATCATGCTGAACGGCGCCCTGGGCTATGACGAGGGCATCGGCTACACGCTCTACTACGCGACCAACTTCATCTTCACCGGGCTGGCCGTCTCGGTCGCCTTCCATGCCGGGCTGTTCAACATCGGCGGCGAAGGCCAGGCCTATATCGGCGGCCTCGGCGTCGGCCTGGTCATGCTGGCCTTCGACGGCCTGGCCCCGTTCATCGTGCTGCTGCCGCTCGGCATCATCGCCTCGGCTGCCTTCGGCGCCGCCTGGGCCGCCGTGCCGGCCTACCTGCAGGCCTACCGCGGCAGCCACATCGTCATCACCACCATCATGTTCAACTTCATCGCCGCGGCGCTGATGGTCTACCTGATGGTCAACGTGCTGATCCAGCCCGGGCAGATGTCGCCGGAGAGCCGGGTGTTCGCGGACGCCGCCTGGCTGCCGCAGATGCACGAGATCCTCGGCTGGGTCGGCATCGAGGTGACGCCCACGCCACTGAACCTGGCCGCGGTGTGGGCGGCGATCTGCTGCGTCGGCGTGTGGATCTTCATCTGGCGCACGCGCTGGGGCTACGAGCTGCGCGCGGTCGGCCACAACGAGCGCGCCGCGGTCTACGCCGGCATCGACCCGCGGCGCATCGTCATCGTCGCCATGTGCCTGTCGGGCGCGCTTGCCGGCTTCGTCGGCCTGAACGAGATCATGGGCGTGCACCACCGCCTGCTGCTGAACTTCACCGCCGGTTACGGCTTCACCGGCATCGCGGTGTCGCTGATGGGGCGCAACCATCCCATCGGCGTGATCCTGGCCAGCCTGCTGTTCGGCATCCTCTACCAGGGTGGGGCGGAGCTGGCGTTCGAGGTGCCGACCATCACCCGCGAGATGGTGGTGACCATCCAGGGCCTGGTGATCCTGTTCTCCGGCGCCCTGGCCTACATGTCGGTGCCGTGGGTGGCGCGGCTCTATGGCATGCTGACCCGGCATCGCGCCGCCGCCGCGGCGGCCGCCGGCGGGGCGTGAGACATGACCGCGTTGCGCACCGCGAACGTCTTCACTCATCGTTGCCGCGAAAGCGGCCGGCCAGGCTTTCGCTGCCGCCCCTGGATCCCCGCTTTCGCGGGGATGACGACGAAATGTTGCAGCGCGACGGCGTTCGCTCCCTCACCGCGTCATTCCCGCGAAAGCGGGAATCCAGACTGTCCGCGCCATCGCGACAGTATCGACCGCGGGCACAGCGCGGCCGAGGCGAGGAACGCGTGAGATGGAAGAGTTCTTCGTCTTCCTGGTTCTGACCCTGGACGCCACGGTGCGGGTGGCGACGCCGCTGATCCTGTGCGCCATGGCCGGGCTGTTCTCGGAACGCTCCGGCATCATCGACATCAGCCTGGAAGGCAAGATGCTGGCCGCCGCCTTCATCGCCGCCAGCGTCGCCTTCGTCACTGGCTCGCCGTGGCTGGCGCTCGGGGCCGGCATCGCCACGGCGGTCGGCTTCGCCCTGCTGCACGGCTTCGCCTGCATCACCCACAACGGCAACCAGGTGGTCAGCGGCGTCGCCATCAACATCCTGGTCTCCGGCCTCACCGTCGTCCTCGGCATCGCCTGGTTCCAGCGCGGCGGCCAGACCCCCAGCGTCGGCTCGGAGGCGCGCTTCATGCCGATCGAGCTGCCGCTGGCCGAGACCCTGTCGGGCGTGCCGCTGTTCGGTCCGCTCTATGGCGACCTGATCAGCGGCCACAACCTGCTGGTCTACGTCGCTTTCCTCGCCGTGCCACTGACCTGGTGGGTGGTCTACCGCACCCGGTTCGGCCTGCGCCTGCGGGCGGTGGGCGAGAGCCCGGGCGCGGTCGACACCGCCGGCATCTCGGTCGCCTCTCTGCGCTACCGCGCGGTGCTGATCTGCGGCCTGCTCACCGGCATTGCCGGGACCTATCTGGCGATCGCGCAGAACGCCGCCTTCGTGCGCGACATGACCGCCGGACAGGGCTACATCGCCCTGGCGGCGATGATCTTCGGCAAGTGGCGGCCGTTTCCGGCCTTCGGCGCCTGCCTGATGTTCGGCCTGCTCGACGCCGTGGCGATCCGTCTGCAGGGCGTCGTCGTGCCCGGCATCGGCGAGGTCCCGGTGCAACTGATCCAGGCGCTGCCTTATGTATTGACCGTGGTGCTGCTGGCCGGCTTTATCGGCCGCGCCATCGCGCCCAAGGCGATCGGCCAGCCCTACGTCAAGGAACGCTAGTCATGGACGAAGAGATGCTGACCCTGGCGCGCGCGGCCATGGAGCGAGCCCACGCGCCCTATTCCGGCTTCCAGGTCGGTGCCGTGGTGCGCGGCGGCAACGGCCGGCTGTACGCCGGCTGCAATGTCGAGAACGCAGCCTATCCGGAGGGCTGCTGCTCCGAGGCCGCGGCGATTTCGGCCATGGTGCTGGACGGCGAGCGGCGCATCACCGAGGTCGCGGTGATGGGCCGCGGCGACGCCCTGGTCACCCCTTGCGGCGGCTGCCGCCAGCGCATCCGCGAGTTCGCCGACGACGCCACGCCGATCCACATCTGCGGTCCCGAGGGTCTGCGCCGCACCGTCACCCTGGGCGAGTTGCTGCCGCTGTCGTTCGGGCCCGACCACCTGCGCCGGCAGGACGAAGGCTGAGCCCCATGTCCGAGGTCGAACAGGCCGCCGCCGTCATCGCCGACCGGGCACCCCAGGTCGAGCCTCGGGTCGCGGTGGTGCTGGGCTCCGGTCTGGGTCCGTTCGTCGACTGGGTCGAGGACGCGATGACCGTTTCCTATGCCGAGCTGCCGGGGTTTCCGGTGCCCGGCGTCGAGGGCCATGCGGGCGAACTGCTGCTGGGCCGGGTCGCCGGCACCGGCGTAGCGGTGCTGCGTGGTCGCGCCCATCTCTACGAGAGCGGCCGGGCCGACGCCATGAAGACCGCCGTGCGCACCGTGGCTCGCCTGGGCTGCGAGACGCTGCTGCTGACCAACGCCGCCGGCAGCCTGCACGCCGCCGCCGGGCCGGGCAGCGTCATGCTGATCAACGACCACATCAACTTCGCCGGGGTCTCGCCGCTGTTCGGCGAGACCGGCAGCGCGCGCTTCGTCGACATGGTCGACGCCTACGACCCCGGGCTCAGGGCCGACCTGCACGCTGTCGCAGCGGCACACGGCATCACCCTGCACGAGGGCGTCTACATGTTCTTCTGCGGGCCCAGTTTCGAGACCCCGGCAGAGATCCGCGCCGCCGGCGCGCTCGGCGCCGACGCGGTCGGCATGTCGACGGTGCCGGAGGTGATCCTCGCCCGCCATGCCGGCCTGCGGGTCGCCGCGCTGTCGATCATCACCAACCTGGCCGCCGGCATGAGCGCGGTCGCGCTCAGCCATCAGCAGAGCCTGCAGATGTCGGCCCGCGCCGCGGCCGACGTGCAGACCCTGCTCAAGGCCTTCCTGGCCGGCTATGGGGGCGGGCAGTCGTGAGCACGCCGTTGCTGCCGCAGGAGATCATCCGCAAGAAGCGCGACGGCGCGGCGCTCAGCGCCGAGGAGATCGCCTTCATGGTGCGCGGCCTGACCGACGGCTCGATGGGTAACGGCCAGATCGCCGCCTTCGCCATGGCGGTGTTCTTTCAGGGCATGGACATGGCCGAGCGGGTGGCGCTGACGCGGGAGATGACCGCTTCGGGCGAGGTGCTGGATTGGGCGCCGCTGGACCTCGATGGCCCCTTGCTGGACAAGCATTCGACCGGCGGCGTCGGTGACAAGGTCAGCCTGATGCTGGCGCCCATCGTCGCCGCCTGTGGCGGTTACGTGCCGATGATCTCGGGCCGAGGCCTCGGTCACACTGGCGGCACCCTGGACAAGCTCGATTCGATCCCCGGCTACAACACCGCGCCGGACAATGCCGGTTTCCGTGATGCGGTGCGCCGGGCCGGCTGCGCCATCATCGGCCAGACCGCCGACCTGGCCCCGGCCGACGGCCGCTTCTATGCCATCCGTGACGTCACCGCGACGGTCGAGTCGATCCCCCTGATCACCGCCTCGATCCTGTCGAAGAAGCTGGCGGCCGGGCTCGACGCCCTGGTCATGGACGTGAAGACCGGCAGCGGTGCCTTCGCCGCCGATATCGCCATGGCGCGCGAGCTGGCGGCCAGCATCGTCGCCGTCGCCAACGGCGCCGGCCTGACCTGCACCGCGCTGATCACCGACATGGACCAGGTGCTGGGGCATACCGTCGGCAACGCCCTGGAGGTGGCCGAGGCGGTCGCCTACCTGCGAGGTGAGCGCAAGCCGCGGCTGCACGCGGTAGTGATGGCGCTGGCCGAGGAGATGCTGGTGCTCGGCGGCTTCGCCGCCGACACCATGGCTGCGCGCCAGCAGGCCGAACGGGCCCTGGCCGACGGCCGGGCGGCCGAGCGCTTTGCCGCCATGGTGGCGGTGCTGGGCGGACCGGCCGACTTCATGGAGCGGCCGGCGGCCTACCTGCCGGTGGCGCCGGTGGTGCGGCCGTGCGAACCCGAGCGGGCCGGCGTGGTCACCGGCATGAACGCCCGCGATATCGGCGTCGCCGTGGTCGGCCTCGGCGGTGGCCGTGCCCATGTCGAGGATGCCATCGACCACAGCGTCGGCTTGTCTGAGGTCCGCGGCATCGGCGATACGGTGGGACCCGGGCAGCCGCTGGCCATGGTGCATGCCGCCGACGAGGCGGCGGCCGAAGCCGCCAGCGAAGCGCTGTGCGCGGCGGTTCGCATCGGTGATGCGGCGCCGGCGCCGGCCGCCCTAGTGCACCAGCGCCTGGCCGAGGCGGCGGCATGACCCGGGCCTTTATCCTGGTGGTGGATTCGCTGGGCATCGGCGGCGGCGAGGATGCCGAGCGCTTCGGCGACCAGGGCGCCGATACCCTGGGCCATATCGCCGAGGCCTGTGCCGCGGGTGCCGCCGACAGGGCCGGCGTGCGCGCCGGGCCGCTTGTGCTGCCCAACCTATCGCGCCTCGACCTCGGCCGGGCCGCCGCTGCCAGCAGCGGCCGCCTGCCGCCGGGCCTCGACGGCGAGGCGCCATCCGGTGCGCACGGCTTTGCCGTCGAACAGAGCCGCGGCAAGGACACGCCCAGCGGTCACTGGGAGATGGCCGGCCTGCCGGTCGACTACGACTGGGGCTACTTCCCGCGTACCGAGCCCTGCTTTCCGGCGGAGATCACCGACGCCCTGATCGCCAACTGCAGCCTGCCGGGCATCCTCGGCAACCGTCACGCCTCCGGCACCGCGATCATCGACGAACTTGGCAGCGACCACATCTCCTCGGGCAAGCCGATCTGTTACACCTCGGCGGATTCCGTGTTCCAGATCGCCGCGCACGAGAGCCATTTCGGCCTGCAGCGGCTCTACGACGTCTGCGCCGAGGCCAAGCGCCTGCTGGAACCGCTGCGCATCGGCCGGGTGATCGCCCGGCCCTTCATCGGCGAGCGCGCCGGCGACTTCACCCGTACCGCCAACCGGCGCGACCTGACCACGCCGCCGCACGGGCCGACCTTGTGTGACGTCGTGAGCGAGGCCGGCGGCGAGGTCGTTTCCGTGGGCAAGGTCGCCGACATCTTCGCCGGTCGTGGCATCGCCCGCACCGAGAAGGCGGCCGACACCGACGGGCTGTTCGACGTGACTCTGGCCGAAGCGCGCGGTGCCGGCGACGGGGCGCTGGTGTTCGTCAACTTCGTCGACTTCGACACCCTGTTCGGCCATCGCCGCGACGTCGCCGGCTATGCCGCGGCGCTGGAGGCGCTGGATGCCCGACTGCCCAAATTCGAGGCCCTGCTGCGGCCGGATGACCTGGCGGTGATCGCCGCCGACCACGGCTGCGATCCGACCTGGCCGGGCAGCGACCATACCCGCGAGAACATCCCCGTGCTGATGTTCGGCCCGGCGGTGGTGGCCCGCGACCTGGGCCGGCGCGACAGCTTCGCCGACGTCGGCCAGACGGTGGCCGCGCATCTCGGCGTCGGTCCGCTGGCGCACGGGCGCACCTGCGAGCTGTCATGACCGCCGTGCGCGCCGCCGCCGACGGCCATCCGCAGCGCTTCGCCGCGCCGGGCGATGGCCGGCCCGATGCCGACATGCTGACCGCCTTCGCCCGTGACGGCTACCTGGTGCTCGACGGCTTCGCTGCGCCGGCGGCCTGCGATGCCCTGGTCGTGCGCGGCGCGGAGATCATCGACGCCTTCGATCCGTCGGCCGGCAGCGGCTTCTTCTCGACCCGCGGCCAGGCACATATCCGCGACGACTACTTCACCAGTTCGGCTGGCGAGGTCCGCTGCTTCCTGGAAGAGGACGCCGTCGACGCCGACGGCCGGCTGACCATCGACAAGGCGCAGGCGGCGAACAAGATCGCCCACGCCCTGCACGACCGGGATCCGGTGTTCGACCGTTTCTCGCGCACCCCCGAGCTGGCCCAGTTGGCCACGGGCCTGGGGCTGGCCGAGCCGCTGCTGCTGCAGTCGATGCTGATCTGCAAGCCGCCCCGGATCGGCGGCGAGGTGATCTGCCACCAGGACGGCACCTTTCTTTACACCGAGCCCGAGAGCGTGCTGGGCTTCTGGTTCGCCCTCGCTGATGCCGGCGTCGAAAACGGCTGCCTGCACGCCCTGCGCGGCGAGCATCGGGGACCGCTGCGCAGCCGCTTCGTCCGCGGCGCCGACGGCCTGGCCCTGCGCCGGCTCGATGCTGAACCCTGGGACCTGGCGCAGGCGGTGGCGCTGCCGGCGCGGAAGGGCGACCTGATCGTCCTGCACGGCCGCCTGCCGCACTACAGCGCGATCAACCGCAGCAGTGTGCCGCGGCCGGCCTATACCCTGCACCTGATCGACGGCCGCTGTGCCTACGCCGCCGACAACTGGTTGCAGCGGCCGGCCGACATGCCGCTTCGTGGCTTCCGATGACGACCGCCGTAGCCAAGGCCGAACTGCACTGCCACCTGGAAGGGGCGGCATCGCCGGACCTTGTCCGCCGCCTCGCCGAGCGCCACGGCATCGCGCTGCCGGCCGGCCTGTTCGCCGACACCGGCGCCTTCGCCTGGCACGACTTCACCAGCTTCCTGGCTGCCTATGACGCCGCCAGCAGTTGCCTGCGCACTGGCGACGACTACCGCGAGCTGACCCGCGACTACCTCGTCGCCTGTGCGGGCGAAGGGGCGATCTATGTCGAACTCTTCGCCTCGCCCGACCACGCGGCCGTGGTCGGCCTCGACTATGCCGCGCTGATCGACGGCATCGCCGCCGGCATCGACGACGCCGCGGCGGCGCACGGTATCACGGCGCGGATCATCGTTACCTGTATCCGCCATCTCGGCCCTGAGCGCGCCGGGCGCATCGTCGATGCCATGTGTGCGGCGCCGCATGCCTACGTCGTCGGCTTCGGCATGGCCGGCGACGAGACGGTGGGCGAGGTCGCCGACTTCGCCCCGGCTTTCGCCGCTGCGGCGGACGCCGGCTATGGCTGCACCGTGCATGCCGGCGAGCTGGCCGGCGCCGACAGCGTGCGCGCGGCACTGGCGGCGCTGCCGGTCAGCCGCATCGGCCACGGCGTGCGGGCGGTGGAGGATCCGGATCTGCTGGTCGAGCTGGCACGCCGTGGCACCGTCCTCGAGGTCTGCCCCGGCAGCAACATCGCCGTCGGCGTCTATTCCGACTATGCCAGCCATCCGTTGCCGCGGCTCCTGGCGGCAGGCTGCCGGGTGACGCTGAACTCGGACGACCCGGCCTATTTCGCCACCAGCATCGGCGCCGAGTACGACCGCGCGGCGACGGCGTTCGGCTTGGATGATGAAGACCTCGGGGCAATCACCGCCACCGCGCTCGACGCCGCCTTCGTCGACGCCGGGACCCGGCGACGCCTGACGCAACGCCTGGCGGAGGCTGCGGCATGACCATCGAGGTGATCGCCTTCGATGCCGACGATACCCTGTGGCATTCCGAAAGCCTGTTCCAGGCCACCCAGGCGCGGCTGTCCGAGATCCTCGACCGTCACGCCCCGCACGACGAGGTCCAGGCCCGCCTGCACGATACCGAGGCACGCAATATCCGCCTGTTCGGCTATGGCGTGAAGGGCTTCACCCTGTCGATGGTGGAGGCGGCGATCGAGATCTCGCGGCAGCGGATCAGCGCCGACGAGATCCACGAGATCGTCATGATGGGCAAGGCCATGCTCGACAACCCGCTGGAGCTGATGGACGGGGTCGAGGCGGTGCTGGAACAGCTCGGCGGCAGCCATCGCCTGTTCCTGATCACCAAGGGCGACCACATGGACCAGCACAACAAGATCGGCAAGTCCGGCCTGTCGCACCGGTTCGAGCAGATCGAGGTGGTGCTGGAGAAGGACGTTGCCACCTACCGCGAGCTGTTCGCCCGCCACGATATCGCGCCCGAACGGCTGCTCATGGTCGGCAACTCGGTGCCGTCCGACATCCTGCCGATCCTCGAGCTCGGCGGCCACGCCGTGCACATCCCCTATCACGTCACCGCCTCGTTCGAGCGCCACGACGCCGACCCTGCGCACCCGCGCTTCCGCCGCCTCGACCGCATCGTCGAGCTGCCGGCGCTGCTGGCCGGGTTGTGACACGGGCGGGTCTGAGACCCGCCCCTACCAAACTGTGTCCATGCCGTAGGGGCGGGTCTCAGAGTCTGTCCCAAAAGTCCAATCGAGGCCAAAACTTGAAACATTCGGAATCGGACGTGGCCCGCGCGGGTAATTTTGATTCGCGCGGAACCCGACCACGATTCCATTGTGTCGTTCCGCGGACTTTGTGGACAGACAGTCAGACCCGCCCGCCTTGCCGCGCCGGGCCGCCGGCAACATATTTGCTTGTAAGGCACGTCGGGCCTGGGACAGATCCGGGGGACCACATGCGTAACTTCAGCAGACGATCAATGTTGTTGGCGGCCGTGGCGATCGCGATCGCGCCTTCGGGCCGCGGCGCCCTGGCGCATCACGGCTGGCGCTGGACCGAGGACGGCAACTTCGAGCTGACCGGCCTCATCGTCGTAGCGCGGCTGGGCAATCCGCACGGCCTGCTCACCGTCGATGCCGACGGCGAGATCTGGACCGTCGAAGTCGGCCAGCCCTGGCGCAACGAGCGCGCCGGCCTGCGCGACGACATGCTGGTCAAGGGGGTGGAGATCACCGTCTCCGGCCAGCGTTCCGCCGATCCGGCGGAAAAGCGGATGAAGGCCGAGCGGGTGACCATAGACGGCAAGCTGCACAACCTCTATCCGGGCCGCGACTGACCGCGACAGCGCCGGCCCCGTCATGCTCAGCGAACTGCTGCAGGCCGTGTACGACAGCGGCCTGGCGAGCCACCTGCGCGGCTCACGCTGGAGCTATCCGCTGGTCAACACGGGCCACATCGTCGGCATCGCCCTGTTGTTCGGTGCCATCGTCCCGCTCGACCTGCGCCTGGTGGGACTGTGGCGTCAGGTGCCGATTGTCGCGTTGAGCCGGGTGCTGCTGCCGGTGGCGCTCGCCGGCCTGGTGCTGGCGGTGGCGACCGGGGCGCTGCTGTTCTCGGTACGGGCGACCGAGTACGCCCAGGTGCCGCTGTTTTCCGTGAAGCTGGCGGTCGTTGCGGTGGCGATCGCGAATGCCGTCCTGCTGGCGCGCCTGGCGCCGCTGGCGACTCAGCCCCCGAGACGGCTGCGGGTCATCGGCGCAACCTCCATCGCCCTGTGGCTCGCCGCCATTCTGTGCGGGCGCATGATCGGCTACCTCATGTGATCGCCGACGTCACGGTCTCGGACTTGCGGCCGGTCAGGAAGCTGGTCGCGATCCGCCCCTTGCCCTTGACCTCGATCTCGCCGCGGCGCTCGAACGTGAACCGGTCGGCCAAGCCCGTGGCGAATTCATCGGTCACCTGGATGCGGCCTTCTTCGCTGGCGGCCTCCATCCGCGCCGCCACGTTTACCGCGTCGCCCCAAAGGTCATAGGCGAACTTGCGGTGACCGATCACGCCGGCGACCACCTTGCCGCTGTTTAGGCCGATGCGCACCTGCACAGGCGCGCCGGTGCCGGGTTCCTTGAACTGCGACACAGTCGCCTGGATGTCGAGCGCCAGCGAGGCAATGGCGGCGTCGGGATCGGCGGTTGGCTCGGGCAGGCCGGTCACCACCATGTAGGCATCGCCGATGGTCTTGATCTTCTCGGCGCCATAACGCTCGACCAGACCGTCGATCGCCTCGAACACCGCGTTCAGCAGGGTCACGACCTCAGCCGGCTGCAGGCGATGGGACATCTGGGTGAAGCCGACGATGTCCGCGAACAGGATGGCCACCCGGTCGTAATCGTCGGCAATCATGCCGTGCGTGCTTTTCAGCCGCCGTGCGATCGGCTCGGGCAGGATGTTGAGCAGCAGGCTCTCGCTTTCGTCGTAAGCCGCCGCGAGTTCCTCTTCCGCCCGCGCGGACGCGTTGACGAACGGCAGCACCATCGCCAGGACAAACAGCGGGAAAGTCAGCATTGGCACGGCGACAAAGAGGTCTGCCAGGTAGGCCGGCACCGCATAGACCGGCGGGTTGCGCGCTGCGTACAACATGACCAGGGTTGCCGACAGGATCGCGGCGCCAGCGAGCAGCACAGAGACCCTGGTCCGGTAGAAAGGCTGGATGAAGGACAGGATCACAACGAGAATGGCGAAACTCTGGAAGCTGTAGAGCGGACCGACACAGACTGTCGCGGCGAGCCCGTGCAGGATCAGTTCGACGTTGATGCCCCAGAATGCCGTCCGATAGTAGCCGTTCTGCAACAGCACGAAGGCGGCTGCGAAGGTCGCGACGCTGAAGATGTTGAACAGGAACATGAACTCGACGCCTGCGAGCAGGAACAGGCAGAGGGCGGAAACGTGCGCGATTCCACCGAAGAAGTAGAGGAACTTCCAATAGAGGTAGTACCGGACCATGCCGTCGGGCACGTGGTGCGGTACTGCAAACAGCCAGTCGACGAAGCGTGTCCAGCCTGCAGACCCCGTCATCCTGCGACCTCGTCCCCTCGTGTGGCGGCGCCCGACGGGTCAGGTTGCCGCCATCGCCGGCCGGCGCGGACGACAGCTTACGCCCTGAGCTGTTCGTTGTCCGGGTCGTAGGGGCTCTCCGGGATCACCGTGACCCGGTGCTGCCGGTCGAGGATGGTCATCTGCAGATCCGTGCCGATGTCGGCGTGATCCGGGTGCACCATGGCGAGCGCCAGCGACTTGCCGAGGCGGAAGCCGTAGTTGCCGCCGGTGGCCCGGCCGACCAGGGCGCCGTCATGGTAGATCGGGTTGTTGCCGAGGGCATCGGCATCCGCGACGTCGTGCACCTCCAGGGTGACGAAGGCGTTGGTGAAGCCCTGTTCGCGCCAGCGCTGCAGGGCGTCGCGGCCGATGAAGTCGCCCTTGTTGGGCTGCACGAAGCGGTCGAGGCCGGACTCGTAGGCGGCATACTCGATCGACAGCTCGGTGCCGACCATGCGGTAGGACTTCTCGATCCTGAGGCTGTCCATGGCGCGGATGCCGAACGGCTTCAGGCCCAGGTCGGTGCCGGCGGCCATCAGCGCATCGAAGATGTGGTTCTGGTACTCGAGACCGTGGTGCAGCTCCCAGCCGAGCTCGCCGACGAAGTTGACCCGTGCCGCCAGCGCCGGGGCCAGGCCGATCTCGACGGCTTGCGCCGACAACCAGGGGAACGCGGCGGACGAAAAGTCGGTCTGTGAGACCCGCTCGAGCAGTGCGCGCGACTTCGGCCCGGCAACCACCAGCACGCCCATGGCATTGGTCAGCGGCTCGAACCGGACCGTGCCGTCGTCGGGCATCCAGCGCCTGAGCCAGTCGTGGTCGAGCCGCTGCAGGGCGCCGGCCGAGACCAGGTAGAAGCTGTCGACGGCCTCGCGCAGGATGGTGAACTCGGAATGCACGCCGCCGCGGGTGTTGAGCGCATGGCACAGGCCGACCCGGCCGATCTTCTTCGGCAGCCGGTTGGCGACCAGGCGGTCGAGGAAGGCCTCGGCGCCGGGGCCGGAGATGCGGCACTTGGCGAAGGCGGTCATGTCCAGCAGGCCGACGTTGGCGGCGACGTTGCGGCATTCGTTGCCGACATGCTCGAACCAGGCCGAGCGGCGGAACGACCAGTCGTCTTCCTGGGCGGCGCCGGCCGGGGCGAACCAGTTCGGCCGCTCCCAGCCGAACTTCTGCCCGAACACCGCGCCCAGGTCCTTCATCCGGTCGTAGCACGGGGCCTGGCGCAGCGGCCGCCCGGCCGGACGCTCCTCGTCCGGGTAGTGCACGGTGAAGACGTTGGCGTAGGCCTCCTCGTTCTTCGCCTTGAGGTAGGCCGTGCCGGCATAGTCGCCGAAGCGGCGCGGCTCGACGCCGAGCATGTCGATGGTCGGCTCGCCCTCGACGATCCATTCCGCCAGTTGCCAGCCGGCGCCGCCGGCGGCGGTGATGCCGAAGCTGTGGCCCTCGTTGAGCCAGAAGTTGCGCAAGCCCCAGGCCGGGCCGACGATCGGGCTGCCGTCGGGGGTATAGGCGATGGCGCCGTTGTAGACCTGCTTCACCCCGGCCTCGCCAAACGCCGGCACCCGGTTGATCGCCGCCTCGATGTGCGGCTGCAGCCGCTCCAGGTCCTCCGGGAACAGCTCGTACTCGGCATCCTCCCGCGGTCCGTCGACGTAGCAGGCCGGGGCGCCCCGCTCGTACGGCCCCAGCAGCAGGCCGCCGGCCTCCTCGCGCATGTACCAGGAGCCGTCGGATTCGCGTAAGACGCCCATCTCCGGCAGGCCTTGTTCGCGCCGGGCGACGATCTCCGGATGCGGCTCGGTGACGATGTACTGGTGTTCGACCGGGATCACCGGCACGTCGAGGCCGACCATGGCGCCGGTGCGTCGGGCGAAGTTGCCCGAGGCCGAGACAATGTGCTCGCACGTGATGTCGCCTTTGTCGGTGCGCACCAGCCAGTCGCCGCCGGCCGTGCGCTCGATGCCGGTGACGCCGGTCTGGCGGTAGATCTCAGCCCCCGACTGGCGGGCACCGCGGGCCAGGGCCTGGGTCAGGTCGGCGGGCTGGATGTAGCCGTCGTGCGGATGCTGGATCGCCCCGACCAGGCCTTGCGTATTGCAGAGCGGCCAGATCTCTCGCACCTGGTCTGGCGTGAGGAAGCGCACCTCGACACCGATGGTCTCGGCCACGCCGGCGTACTGGCGGTATTCGTCCATGCGGTCGGCCGTCATTGCCAGGCGGATGTTGGAGACCTGGCGCAGGCCGACGTCCTGGCCGGTCTCTTCCTGCAGCCGTTGGTACAGCGCCACCGAGTACTTGTGGATCTGTCCGACCGAGTAGCTCATGTTGAACAGCGGCAGCAGCCCGGCCGCGTGCCAGGTCGAGCCGGAGGTCAGCTCGTGGCGCTCGCACAGCACCACGTCCGACCAGCCCTTCTTCGCCAGGTGGTAGAGCGTCGACACCCCGACCGCACCGCCGCCGATCACCACCACGCGTGCCTGGGTCTTCATGCCGTATGTCCCTCCAGCCAACGCCGGCCAACCATCGCCCTGGATCCCCGCTTTCGTGTTGTGTCCCGGGTGATTGTTCAGACGCTCGATTGGCGCGTTGTATCCAAGGCACCTGAGTCTGGTTCGATTGTAGGCATCGACGAAGCTGCGGATGAACTGATTTCGTTCGTGGTGTGTGTCGAAGCGGTTCTTGCCGTGGTTTCGGG
>Ga0209458_1000123_pt1 | contig 42267 bp, 42 predicted proteins | sample WorMetLIZAISLAND_FD_187411 | JGI IMG/M metagenome (GOLD analysis project Ga0209458, IMG submission 187411) | Marine gutless worms symbiont microbial communities from Max Planck institute for Marine Microbiology, Germany - Inanidrilus manae... ...
TCGCCATCCGCCTTGCGAGCTACATGCAGGCTCCCGCATAACGGGCAGAATGGCTCAGCGCCGAAGCGAATGTGTTCAAGATGCTCGATACAGGCTTCTTGATCGGGGAAGCGTTGGAAGACGGTTAGCAGATTCATGGCATTTCCTCTCGACTTGAGAGCATTGTGCACCCGTCAAGCGGAAATGTTAAGCCTATAACTTATCATCCCGATTGGAAAATGATTTGCCATAAAAATATAACAGGTAATAACAAACAAAAGGGATTTTGAGATGGGAACGGCCGCGCATATGGCGTCTTTTGGTGTTTGTGCTGGCGCTGGCGTTTTTGTTGGCGCAGGTCTTGCTGCTTTGGCTGGTGAGGCCAGTGCTATTTCTACTGGTGTTATTGCTGCTAGTGCCGGTACTGCTTTGACTGGTGCTGCTTTTGATGGTGATGTTGTTATTGATCCTGGTAAAAATATTAAACCAGTATCCGGGATGGCGGGTTTGTTCACTGGGATTGCCGCAGCGAGTTTGGTTATATTGAACGACCTACCTGAAGAAAATGCGCAGGTTGTACCGGTCGCACCTGTTCCCGGCCAAACAATCAGCATTAAAGGAAACTGCACGCCTCTCATACCCCATTTTGTTGATGGTGCCTATGGAAAGACCGTAGAGGTAATTCTTCCGGAAGGATGCACGGTTAAACAGGCGGCAGCTCCAATTCAAGCCCCCTGATACGGAACCCGGATCCTCCACGCCACTAAGAACAATATATACGTCGTCCGATGCGCCCGGCGGTAGATGAGCTTTGCAGGCAAGCTGGCGCGATAAAAACGATGTATGAAAAATTGCTTTTTTATTGACAGATTATAAAAAGATTGCTTATGGCTTTTCCATACGCAGGTTAAGAATAAGGGAAAGGGCACACAGATATCTGAACAAAACACAAGAAATCTGATCGAGTTAGGAAAAACGTTCTTTATAGAAGTAAAAAGATTTCCTGAAGATTTTGCAGAACGCTACGTAGAACATCAGCTTTGGCTAGAAAACAACGAGTGGGGACAAAAGGTTATCGCCAGGCAGGGTGAAAAACTGCCGAAAAATCTTGGCGGTGCGGTCCTGAGGTATGCGGTCCTGAGGGACGCGGTAATGAGCGATGTGGACTTGGAAGGCGCGGACCTGAAAGGCGCAAACATGTCGAGGGCAAACATAGCGGGTGCAGACCTGTGGAAGGCGAACATGACGGGCGCAAAAAACGTAACGTGGGCACAGATAAAAAGTACCAGAAGCTACGAACGCGCAACGCTGCCAGATTATCTAATGCACAGCCCAACCCCAGAGCTAGAAATTATAGTTTGAATCTAGCCACATCCAGCCTGATCAAAAACGTATTGAGCACCTCTTCGGGCTATACTATTCAGTAGTACAGAAGGAGTTATACACTATTTCTTTGAAAGGCAAACATCAAGCGCTCACCGCTATACTCGAAATACAAAATCCTGGGTAAACTCTTTATTTCGTTCACCGGGATATCCTCTCGGATTACACACGACTTTACAATTACCGACTTGATAACTTGAGCTATTGTGTAAATGTCCGTGCACCCAATAATTGGGCTCAAACTCTTCTATCACGTGCTCAAGATTTGATACGTAGGCAGCACTGCTTATGTCTTCCCTATACTCATCAGGCAATGAAAGAATACTTGGGCCATGATGGATAATAACGACATTCTTTTCCCCGTGATGCTTCTCCAGCTCAGATTTCAGCCAATGCAGTGATCTGTGATGTATGGCTGAAACATCGATTGAACGTAGCTTAGAGTATTTTGGCGATAATCTAATCTTTTTGAAGTCGGTCATGATTTGTTGGCACTGATAGCCTGCGATCCTGGGATCGCCAAATAGCTCAAAATCGGTCCAGAGCGTACATCCCATAAAATTAACATCTCCTATTTTTGCCGTATCCTTCTCAAGGATCGTAACATTTGTTCCTTTTGCGGCCTCTTTAAGAGATCCAATGAGTTTCGGGTAAGCTTTCCGTAGAACTCATGGTTTCCCAGAACATAGAGTACGGGCTTATCTTTGAAATTCCTCAAGGCCCAAGACACGCCCTTATCTTTAACATGAATGTCACCAGCCAACACGACGACATCAGAGTCCACCTGCTCAAGTTTGAGGTCTTCAAACTCTATATGTAGATCGCTTAGAACCTGTACTCTCATGGATGCCAGTCACAGCGCATAACAACGCGAACAGAACTACTTTGATTTCGTTACCGGAGAATCTGCCCGGATATCCCCCGGAAAGCAAGAAGAACGGCCGACTGGTGGAGAAAGAAAGCAATCCCTCCTTGTCTTTACCCAATTCGAGGAGCGAGAGAACCTGGGCAAACGGGCCATGGACGGCACAAAAGGTCCGTCCACTTGCGGAGAAGCGAGCGGCGCAGCGCCCTATGCCATGAGCCCGTAGGTTCGCAAGTTCGGATAGGTATCCAAAAGCGTTTTGGCGAAAGCCCTGCCCTCGGCCTCGCTGGCGAAGTCTTCGAGGCACAACACCCCGCCTTTCTTCAGATGTCCGTACACTGACCAGAAATGCGCCGCGTCCGGATCGCACTGTTCGCAGTATTGCGATCCGTCGCGCTCGTCCGTGAGTTCCTGTACCGGGTGAAGCTCCAGACCGTCGAAGCTGGCGATTTCCATCATCCACCACGGCGTAACCGCCTTGGCAAGCTTTATCGGGTCTTGTGTCGTCTTGTTTCGCGTACTCATGATCTCGATTCCTTTCTCGATCTGTTGTCTTTCCTGTTTAGCTTCCCGCCGATTCCGACTGAAAAGTGGACCGGAACGAAGATCGCACCGGCCCGGCGCTCACCACCAAGCGTAATAGAAGACGGTCAAGCCCTTGTCCATAGCGTCTCTCGCCTTGGCGATGAAGGCCAGGTCGTCCTCGGTTTCGCTGCCATCGGAAGCGCCGAAGAAGAATCCCTCCGTGTGGGGGAGGCTCCCGGCCTTCACGTCGGCTTCGAGCCGGTCGAGGTCCTCGGAGGCAAGAACTACAGGCACAACATTGAATGGCTCCTCCGTTCCGCCCTTGGCATAGTAGAGCGATTTCATCCAACTATGCAGGTTCGGGTGCTTCCTCCAATAGTGCAGCTCGGTATACTCGTTCGGATCGAAGTGCTCCAAGTCAGGTACTTCCCAGCTTGTTGCTACGGCGTGCATATCGAGTCCCATTGTTTTTCTCCTTTCGTTTAAGTTGATCGTCCCGAAGGACGCGGAACGAAAGGCGGCGGGCCAAGGCGCAGCCGTCATGGCCAACACGGCCCCGGCAGGGGGTGGTGCGGACAGGCCATTGACGGCAAGGCGACCGACGCCAGAAACGCGGACACTGGCTTCGGGAGGATCGGAACGGAAGGAGAAACGGGGATGCTGAGCGACCGCAGGCGACTAAAAGGTGCGGAACAGGTGTGGCAAGCTAACTGTTGTCAGGACGACCAGGGAGGGGGGCAGCGGAGCGTGCGCGAGATCAAGCCTTGGCGGAGAAGATCCAAGAGTTTCTGGGGACAGGCAACGCGCTGCAGTCATGCGGCCTAGGAAGCGGCCACATAACAAACCACGAAAGCGCTTTGATAGACGCTATCTGTATGATATATATGTTTTTATGACTGATTCTAATGCGGACATAGAAACGGCCACAAAAAAGGACACAAACGCGCCCTCCGATCGCGGGGAGGCGCTGTCCCTCATGGAACCGATGCGCATCTCAGAGAGTTCGCGCCACCGCGAAGGGCTGGCCGATCTGGCAGTCGAACTGGCCGCGCATGCAGCCGGGTTTCGCCGTAGTCTGCCCGAAGGCGTGCTCACCGCCCTGGCCGATCTCGTGCGGGCCATGAACTGCTACTACAGCAACTTGATTGAAGGCCATGATACGCACCCGGTCGATATCGAGCGCGCCCTGAAAGAGGATTACAGCGACAACGCCGAGAAACGCAACCTCCAGCTCGAAGCCAAGGCCCATATCGCCGTGCAGCGCTGGATCGATGACGGCGGCCTGCAAGGTCGTGCACTCAGCCAGGAGGGCGTCTGCGAGGTTCACAAACGCTTCGGGGAGCTGCTACCTGAAGAGCTGCTCTGGATCAGCGATCCGGAAACGAACGCGCGGGAGAAAATGATCCTTGGCGCTTTGCGCGGGCGAGATGTGAAGGTTGGTCAGCATGTCGCGGTCAGCCCCGGCGCCCTGCCCCGTTTTTTGGGGCAATTCGAAAAGACCTATGCCAAGCTCGGCAAAGCCGAGACAATCGTTGCGGCAGCGGCGGCGCATCACCGCCTGTTCTGGATACACCCTTTTCCGGACGGAAACGGGCGCGTCGCGCGTCTGATGTCCCACGCCATGCTGCTTGAAACGCTGGACACGGGAGGCGTGTGGTCTATCGCAAGGGGTCTGGCCAGGAACGTAAGGAGCTACAAAAGCCATTTGTCCGCCTGCGACCTGCCCCGAAGAAACGATCTTGATGGGCGGGGACATCTGAGCGAGGAAGGCTTAACCGCTTTTACGCGCTTTTCCTCGAAACCTGCTTGGACCAGGTCACCTTCATGGAAGAGCTGGTCCAGCCCAAAAGGCTCCGGGACCGTATCCTGCTCTGGTGCGAGGAAGAGGCGCGCGCCGATACCCTGCCGCCAAAGGCCGGGCGCGTTCTGGAAGCCATCTTGTATCGCGGCGAGCTACCGCGCGGCGAAGTCCCCGAACTGCTTGGGGCGAGTGAGCGTCATGCCAGGCGCATTGTGGCGGCCCTGGCGGATCATGGCGTTGTGGTTTCAGATAGTACCCGTGCGCCTTTACGCCTGGCCTTCCCCGCAAAGCTTGCCTCACGCTGGATGCCGGGGCTGTTTCCGGAGCAACCTTGAGAAGCCCTGTAGTCGAGACCAGCCATGAAGAAACAAGGGGAAAATTTTGAGCTCAGCGCAAGTGACCTGGTCGCTTACCTGAACTGCCAGCACCTTTCGGACCTAGATCGGGCGGTGGCCGAAGGTGTGAAGGAAAAGCCGAAGGTCTGGGACCCGCTCCTGGAAGTCCTTTGGGAACGCGGCGCGGAGCATGAGAAGAACTACGTTCAGCACCTCCAAGACGCCGGATTCGATGCGCTGCGGATCGAAGGTGTGGACGTATCTCAAGAGGCTGTTTCGCAAACTATCGCGGCGATGAAGGCCGGTCAGCCCGTCATTGTCCAGGGGGCGCTTGCCCATAATGGGTGGATCGGGCGCGCCGACATCCTGCGCCGTGTCGAGACGCCGAGCGCCTTTGGGACGTGGTCCTACGAGGTTATCGATACCAAGCTTGCCAGGGAAACCAAGGCCGGGGCGGTTCTGCAGCTCTGCCTGTATGCCGATTTGCTGTGCACCGTGCAGGACGCCCCGCCGGAGCACATGTACGTGGTGGCCCCATGGTCGGACTTTGAGCCGCAAGCCTTTCGGTATGCGGATTACGCTGCTTACTTCCGCAAGGTAAAGCGTGGTCTGAGAGAGCACATCGCGCAGCAAGATGCTGCGCCGACTTACCCTGACCCCAAGGACCATTGCGACATCTGCCGCTGGCGCGCCACGTGCGATCAACGCCGCCGCGAGGACGATCATCTGTGCCTCGTGGCCGGGATCTCAAAATCCCAGATCAGCGAGCTGAACCAACGCGGCATCTCAACCGCAGACGGCCTCGCGCAGCTCCCCTTGCCTCTGCCCTGGAAACCGGGCCGGGGATCGGCAAGCGCATACGAGCGTGTGCGCGAGCAGGCGCGCATTCAGGTCCAAAGCCGTGAGAGCGGCGAAGGAAAGTTCGAGCTGCTGCCGGTCGAAAACGGTTTTGGCCTGACCTGCCTGCCCGCCCCCTCCCAGGGCGATATCTTTTTCGATCTCGAAGGAGATCCGTTCGTCGGCGAGCATGGGCTGGAATACCTCTTTGGCTATCAGTACAAGGACTCGGGCGGTGAAAGCACCTACACAGGAGATTGGGCCTTCTCACGCGCGCAAGAGAAACAGGCATTCGAGGCTTTCGTCGATTTTGTGATGGAACGCTGGAAGACCTATCCGGATCTGCATATCTATCACTATGCCCCTTATGAACCGGGAGCGCTCAAGCGCTTGATGGGGCGATATGCAACGCGCGAGGAAGAGATCGACCAGATGCTGCGCGCGAAGCTGTTTGTCGATCTCTACAGCGTGGTCCGCCAGGGGCTTCGCGCCAGCGTGGAGAGCTATTCCATCAAGAAGCTGGAGCCCTTCTACGGCTTTGCGCGGGATACGGACTTGCAGGATGCCAACAAAGCCTTGCGCTTGTTCGAAGCCGCGATCGAGCTGGATGACGCGCCATCGATTTCGCAATCGACGAAGGACGTGGTGCGCGCATATAACCAGGATGACTGCGCTTCAGCTCAAGCCTTACGGGATTGGTTGGAATCCTTGCGGGATGGGCTGATCGCCAGCGACACCAAAGTGCCGCGTCCTGAGCCGGGCGATGGCGCGCCAAGTGAAAAACTCGACGAGTGGCTGATCAAGATCCACACGCTGATGGAAACGCTCACGGCAGATGTCCCTATCGATCCGGAAGAAAGAACCCAGGAACAACAAGCGCGCTGGATACTGGCCAACATCCTCGACTGGCACCGAAGAGAGAACAAAGCAGTGTGGTGGGAGTATTTCAGGCTGGCCGATCTCTCTGCGGAGGACTTGCTGGAAGAGCGCGCGGCGCTATCTCGGCTCTCGCTTGTAGGCACAGTCGATCAGAGTAAGACGGGCATCCCAACGCATCGATACCGGTTTGTGCAGCAAGATACCGACCTGCGCGGGGATGAGGATCTTAAGGCGTTAGGTGGCGAGTATCTTGGAAAAGCGATCGCCGTATCAACGGACGAGCGCACGATCGATATCAGAAAGACCAAGGCCACCGCTGACATCCATCCAGAAGCCGTGTTTTCGCATACGGTTTTTGATGCCAAGGAACAGGCGGGCGCACTTGTGCGCCTAGGCGAGTATGTGGCCGAACATGGCATGGAAGGTGATGGCCCGTACCGCGCAGGGCGCGCCCTTTTGCTCAACGAGCCGCCGCGCCTCGGCGGTCAGCCGATCCGCGCTCCCGGAGAAACCGGCCTGGACGCGGCGCTGCGCGTTGCGGGTGCGCTTGAGGGCGGCGTGTTCCCGATCCAAGGGCCTCCGGGTACCGGTAAATCTTACACAGGGGCGCGCATGATCTGCCGGATAGTCGAACAGGAAAAGAAGGTTGGCATTACGGCGAACAGCCATAAGGTGATCCGTAACCTTCTCGACAAGGTCCTGGAAGCCGCCGAAGAAATGTCGGTGGACCTGCGCTGCATTCAAAAACCGAAGGAACGGGAGCCAAACCAGGACCGCCTTATTTTTGCGAAGAACAACGGCGATGTGTTCACAGCGCTCGCAAGTGGGCGGTGCCAGGTTGCAGGGGCAACCCACTTTTTGTGGTCACGCGCCGACGCTCATGAGGTCATTGACGTGCTCGTTGTCGATGAAGCGGCGCAGATGTCGCTGGCCAACGTCTTGGCCGGTGCACAGAGCGCGCGGACGTTAATCCTGCTGGGCGATCCGCAGCAACTTGACCAGCCGACACAAGGCACGCACCCCGATGGCACGGGTGTCTCGTCGCTGGAGCATGTTCTCCAAGGCGAGCACACAATCGTGTCTGACCGGGGATTGTTCCTCGAACAGACTTGGCGGCTGCATCCGGACATCTGCGCGTTCAACTCCGAACTCTTCTATGACGGCAAACTCACTGTGATCGAGGCGTGTGCGCGGCAAGTCATCACCTCAAGTGGCCCCATCAGCGGGAGCGGGCTGCGCTACCTGCCGGTGCCCCATACCGGAAACAAGAATTCGTCGATCGAGGAAGCAGAGGCCATCGCGGCCCTTGTACAAGGCATGCTCGCAGCTGATACGCGGTGGACCGACCGAGACGGCGACGAGCATCCACTAACGCTGGATGGCATCGTCATCATCACGCCATACAACGCGCAGGTGTTTGAGATACAGCAGCGCCTGCACGGCGCGCGCGTCGGTACAGTCGATAAATTCCAGGGGCAGGAAGCACCAATCGCGATTTATTCCATGGCAACCTCCAGTTACGCGGACGCCCCGCGCGGCATGGAATTTCTCTACAGCCTCAACCGGTTCAATGTTGCGACATCCCGCGCCAAGTGCCTCACGGTGCTGATCGGCTCCCCCCAAATCTTCGAAGCCGAGTGCCACACGCCAAGGCAGATGCAACTCGCCAATGCGTTTTGCCGGTACGCTGAGATGGCGCGAGACCTTGAACCTTTATTCTGAACGAGTGCTACGGAGTTCAAATCGCTCCAAGGAAGACGCACTGAGCCATTGCTCCGTGAACATGGCATCTGGGCTGCAGCAATCTCGGAGCACGTCGCCCGGCTACGCTAGCCGACCTGCGCACGATGCCTTTTACCGTTGAGCTTTGCTAAAATATCTTCTATTTTCAGTAACATTTCGGATCTTCGTGGAAACACTGTAAAAACAACAACTATGTCTAACTGACAAGTTCGAAGATCTGTTCCTGAAACACAAGAGGCCAGGAGAGCTACATGAACGAAGCAAAGGCAACAAGACTGGAGGACCTGAAGCCCGGTGCTTCCGTTCAAGGGCTGACCCCATCAGGTGCAGCAAAGATCGTCAACGTCGAATGGTTTGGCGATAGCGCTATTTGCTTGGCCAGAAACTTGGACAGGTTTGCCGGCACTTACTCCTTATGTCCGCCACACCGCACAACGGGAAAGAGGAGGATTTTCAACTTCTCATGGCCCTTCTTGATGGTGGTAGGTTCGAAGGCCGCTTCCGCGATGGTGTCCATTACGCGGATACCGAAGACATGATGCGCCGTCTCACGAAAGAAGAGCTGCTGAAATTTGACGGAACACCACTATTCCCGGAACGCCGCGCTTACACAGTCAAATACGAATTATCAGATGAAGAGACTTCACTATACGCAGATGTAACGGAATATGTGCGTAACGAATCAACCACTATGGACTGAAAGTCCATAGTCTGGAGGACTAAAGTCCTCATCCATGGACAAGCCACGGACTGAAAGTGAAGGGACTTAAAGTCCATAGTTTCAACTATGATGCGCTTCGCGCACTAAAGTTATTGAAGCAATGAACCGGAAACCCGCGATGCTGCTTATCGTTCGGCCATTAAACTCGCGAAAGCGCATGGATTTTCCTACAAAAGCGTGACAGAAATAGTAAAAGCGCCATTAGAGGATGTTGTTGAACGGGTAAAAGCCGTTTCTAAGCAAATAGAAAGCCCTGAGACAGTCTCTGCACTTCTCGGCGGCAATGACCAGCCGGTTATCCATTTAAGCGAATGTACGGACAAATTCTAGCCTTTATGCACAGATCGACTTGTGAATAAATCCCAGCATCAAATCCGAAAATGGAAGAATCCACGCATTGCCACGCTTAATAGCTTCATTGATGCTATTGGCAACAAGCCTCTCGCTGATGTGTCGCGGAGCGACATCCTTAAGTATCGCCAATGGTGGATGCGACGGATGGAAACCGAGCAGATTGTTGCTGCAACTGTCAATAAGAACCTGATGTACTTGCGGGATATGCTACAAACCGTAGGAATCGCCTATGAGATTGAAACGGACTTTGACGTGCTCTTTTCGAAAATCCGTCTCAAGGAACTAGAGCAGTCAAGACCGCCTTTTGAGGCATCTTATGTGCAGGAAGTCTTCCTTTCGTCCAACAAGCTGAACGGCCTGAATGCAGAGGCGCGATTACTCGTTTTTGCGATGGCCGATACTGGGGCGCGGGAATCTGAGCTGATCGGATTGCGGGAAGACGACATATTTCTGGACGAGGATATTCCTCACATCTGGATCAGGCCGAGGAAAAACCATTCCCTCAAGACAGCGACATCGGAACGCAAGATCCCTCTTGTCGGTGCATCTCTTTACGCATTCCAACAACTACCGGCCGGTTTCATGCATTACCGTAACGCCGACACCGTCTCCAGCACCATCAACAAGTACTTCCGCGAAAACGATCTCAAGCCGACGCCACAACATTCTTTGTATTCCTTACGTCACACGTTCAAGGACTGGCTTCGAGACGCCGAAGCGCCAGAAGAGATTATAGACGAACTGATGGGGCATAAAAAAAGCGGCCCAAAGTATGGACGGGGCCATATACTGGAGCGAAAGTATGAATGGCTAAAGAAAATTGAGTTTTCCTTATAGGTAGACTTACCGGCATAAATGGCTTGTTGCTCTATGTGCCGTATATTAATAAACAAGCTCTGAGATTCTGAGCTAACAGATTGGTGCTTGTGGCATTGGCATGCACAAATTCAAGATAGGAGCGCGTGCTACCTGTTAACACCTTCCGGAAACCACTCCTTGTACGCTTCCTGGAATACAGAGTAGCTCACATCAAACTTTGGAACTCCCTTCAAATCAAGGTTGGTGCCCAACGGATGCCTGCTTATGATCCATTTCATATCTCTAAAAAGGCGGTCTCTGTACCCTTCAGGTGATCGCCATGGAAACCGATAGATCCGCCGCCATAGGTCAATATCTCGCAACCCAACATCCTTCTCTCCTGCCACCCAATTCGCCTCAGCGATATAGTCAATTCCAAACTTCCAGAATTCCTTGATTCCCGCTGGACCATAGATCCGCGAAAACTTTGTAGATGCAAAATCAAATATTACGAGCTGGCTCAGGGGGTCGATATCAAGCCAGGCATATTCACGCAAAGCCCGCTCGAACCAAAACGTCATATGCGGTACATCGTCGAAGTGCTGTGAGCCGTTTTTGTTCGGCCTGATCCTGTATTTACCGACTTCCTGGTCGTCCTCGCCTTCACCAGAAGGATCAGCGCGTAGCGCGCGAAAAATTCGCTCTTGGATAGGGTACGGAGGAACGCCGACCAACAAAGGCATAAGCGCACCGCCATACATTTCAGGGTACTGGAGCCCCCCGCGCACAAACATGGTCTGGATTTCGCGGTACTTGATCCGGATGGTCTTCTCGCTGATCTGCTTTTTCTTGCGCCAGGACGATAGCTCCTGCCAGGCTTCCGCAACGCTCAAGTCCCTCACGAAGCAGTCGAGGATTTTTTCTATGCGGTAGTCGGAGAGCTTGGAGAATTTCCGACTTGGGTTCTTCCAGGCGGTACGGTCTTCCCGAAAGCCTCTATACCATTGTTTTGGTCTTTTCCGTGGACTCATGCGACAAATATCGGTTGCGCGGATGGGTATGGACCGCGCTGCGTGCTGGTGCCTACTCTACTCACCCTCAACGTCTTTGTGCTCGCTGCTTGTTCCGACAATAACGCTGACGCACTGCAAACACACCGGCAACTTGCCAATGTGTTTGTTTTCATTGCTTCAATAACTTTAGTGCGCGAAGCGCATCATAGTTGAAACTATGGACTTTAAGTCCCTTCACTTTCAGTCCGTGGCTTGTCCACGGATGAGGACTTTAGTCCTCCAGACTATGGACTTTCAGTCCATAGTGGTTGATTCTCTTTGAGTAAGGCGCGGCAAAAGAAACATGATTTAAGTTCACCAACATTTGTGTATTCACTCAAAAAAAAGCCTGTGAGGTCGAGGGTACATGTGGAACACAAGAAATGGTGCTCACCGAGAAACATGATCTGCTTAGTCTCTTCCCTTTTCTTGCGACAACGGCAGCAGTGATTATTACAAGGTAAACGCTCCGGATGCTGAGAAAGGATGCCGTAGATCTCTATGCCTAGGCACCTATCATAGATCCGGTAATTTTGACGGACCGTGAGTGTGCCACCCTTATCCTGAAAGCAGAGCAGACATTCCTTTCTGGCTACAGGGCCATAGCGCTTATCCAGACGTTGGAGCTTATGGGACTTCCACCACAGGCAATCATCACAAATCGCTATACCGTCATTCTCTCCATAGTAAAGCTTGCGTATCTTCCGATACCCGTCCGGGAAGTATGCGCGTTCGCTCTGGCCACAAAAACTGCATGTGTCGGTCCGCTTCTCAACTAGCGGCTTCTTGCTTTGGGCTCTTGCGCGGCCTTGGGGATTTAGCTTGCCCTTCCAGCGCGAAAAGGCGCTCGGATCGAGATTGTTGCGTGCGCAGTACTCTAACTGCGTGTGGTTTATGCGCGCCCAGCAGTTGATGTGGTGCTGCCAGAAGGCCCGCTTCTGAGTGCCTTTGTGGCGAGGGTTTCGCGTCGTCATGCGGCACTTGCGAGAACGCTGCGCAAAACAGGCTCCTTGGAACCAATATTTTTTCTCAAAAAATTGAGAATTCTTTTCGTTTTCGTCTTCACGAAGCACGTTAAAACAGCTAGTTATGTAATTTCTGAAAATTTTAGCAGTTTTTCTTCTTCCACTGAATTTTCGAGGCCGCGTTGACGGCCACTATCATCTCTTCAACCCCTAACGATTCTTCTCCAAGAGAAATGACTTTAAGGACAACTGCGTCCGAAGGTCATTTCCGAGGAACTACAGGAGAATCGTTAAATGTCTGTTTTCAAGACACTTTCACTCGAAATCCGCTTCGATCCGGCGGCCTCGCCGGTTGATCCCATCTCGCTGACTGCCGTAAGCACGCGCTGCCGGATCGCTCGGTCCTGCGAAACCCGTTTTGCCGCAAGCACGGCTGCACGGGCTTCAGCCCTGCTGGCGTTCCCGCCCGTGCGCCTGGTTTGCCTGTAAGCTCTGCGTCGCTGCCTATCCCTCACCCCACAACCCCGTCCTTCATACTAGGAGTACCAAGCCATGTCCGTTTCAAAAGAGGAGTTCTCGACCTGGGAGCCGCCGACCGGCGCTGCGCGCTTGCCCTTGTCCCCTTCCGAGAAGCTTGGCCTTCTCGCCAAAGGGGGCGCGGCACTGGTCGCCGAAGGTTTCAATGCCATCCTTCACACGGCCAGCTATTCCTTAGTGAATCCCGTCGGGAGCGATGTCTTCCTGGTCGACGAGCTTGGCCTGCCGCCATGGGGATTCATCCAGGATATGACGGTGGGCACGCTGCTGAACTTCTCCCTTGGCATCGCAGCTGTCGCAACGCAGGTTGTCCTGTTCAGCGTTTTGCTTACGAACCACGAGCAGATTTTCGGCGATCCTAAGGGCTATTTTCGCTCTGGACTGACCAAGTTGGTCACGGTTCTTCTCGGCGTTTTATATGCCTTCGTGATCGTGACTGAGTTCATGGCGCTGTACTTGCGCGTAGTCGCCGCAAGCACCCCCTCTCCTATCGTTTGATGCCCTGGCTGAACCAACAGGCTTCTGGCCAATGCTGTTTTTAAGTGTGGCCGTGATCCTGGTGAATGCCGCTCTGGGGCTTGGAACCGCGCATGTTCTGAAGTCCGTTCGGGCTGCCTTTAAAGGGGAGTAAGGAGCCATGAAGACCTTTATTCAGATGTCACTGCTGGCTTTTGCGCTGGCCAGCCCGCTGGCAGGCGCAAAGCAACCGGAGCTGGCCATAGAGCTGATCATGGACGACTCAGGCGTGCTAATCGAGGCGGAGCAAGCATCTCACTACAAGATGGCCATCCTTGCCCATCTGAAACGGTTAGCGCGCAGACGTACCGAGGCCCATGCGCAAATAGACCTGATTTCCACCAGCTATGGGCGAACGGTCTGGTCAGGCACGCCGCTTGAACTTCGCCGCCACCCCGCCAGGGCGCAGGATCTGGTCGAGAAGACCCGCTCAGAGCCGACGCGGTGCAACACCTGCCTGGGGCGTTCGATGAGTTAAAACGCAACCTCGCCGCGCTGGAGCGTCAAGGCACGAGCGAGATCCACGTCCTGATTTTCAGCTCGCTGGTACATACGCCGAGGCCGTGCGCAGATCTTAAGACCCTGGCGCTGCCCCAGCTCCCGCCTGAGAACAGCGATATCAATGGGGCGCTAACCGCTTCCGAGGGTGTGCGCTCGATATCGATTTTCTGGGTCAGCCCGCATCAACGCCGCGTCTACGAAGAGCACCTTGCCAAGACCTTTGCCTGGGCAGATGCCAACAGCGTGCATTTTGAGATCTTCGATGAGGTGCGCACCAAAAACAAGTTGCGAGAGGGGCTTGCATCGCTGGAGGTGCGCCGATGAAAAAATCACTTATTGCTCTCAGCATCGCGGCCATCCTGACTACGCCCGCTCTGGCGTTTCAGATATCGACACCGGAAGCGGATATGCGGACCGCGCCGCTCCAGATCACCGATCCGGACGGCGATGTGGCAACACTCGGCAAGGTCGATCTCTTCATTGATCTTGCCGCCAGTCATGATGACCTTGAAGCCCTCAAAGTGAGGCGCGCGGGGCTGACCTTACCAGACGGGCGTCCATACACCGCATACGGCGTACACAAATACCATCGGCTCATAGTGATCGCGGCCGGTCCTGTGCGGCGCGTTAGCGTTTCTTCGGTCAAGCGGAAGGGCGAGGACCGCGAAACGCTAGTGCTGTTCCACGGTGAGAACGGAACGATCGTCGCCCCAAAGCCTGAGGACGCGGCAGTGTTCGATATGGATTTTAAGCGGCTTCCGTTCACCTACCGGCCGCTCGCACCACCGGGCTCGACCACCATACCCGTTAACGTCCTGGTCGACGTTTCGAGATCAATGGCTACGCATACGCAAGCGGTTTGGAATGCGACGCAGTATTTCCTTGTCGCCTTGCCCAGATTCGCCCAGTGCAAGATCACGCTATTCAACAGCACATTGAGGCCCATCACCAAAAACAGATCAACCTGTATAGACACGTACCGCGCCATCTTCCATACACCAATGCAGGCAAGCGGTTCCACGGCCCTATTCAAAGCCCTGGAGACAGGCTTTGAGAAGGACACAACGCCTGATGGCCCGCCGATCATAACGGTGGCGCTCACCGACGGCGTGAACACGGTCCCTTACGAGGGCGGTCTGGAAACCCTTAAGGCAAAGAAGGATGAGGCAGGCGACAAGCTCTTTGTCTTCTGGTTGGGCGGCTATCAGCGCGGCTATTTGGAAGACCTGCCAGACTTGGAGTTCGTCTCGAAACAAAATGTAAGCGACGAACTGAAGCGTTTCTTCCGCTCCCTTGGGTACTCAGTCTCGGGGCTGCAATCCCTGCTGGTGAGTAAAGGGTAGCGCTGCCATGAGCATCCCAGCCCGTCGCCCGCAATCTCCGTTTGCGGCCCTGCTTGTGGCCTGCGCCCTCCTTTATGGCGGGTGGTATGTCACGGAAAGCTACATGCAATGGTATGCATGGGGGCTGGGGGCGATGGGTCTGGGCTTTGCTGTTCTAATCAAAGCCCTGCTGCTCTTTATCGGTTCATCCTTCCACACGGCGCAGCAAATCGACATGCTGCGTGAAAGCCGCAAGCTCTCATATGCGTCTGGCCATGCGCGCCTTGCGCTCAAGGACGATCCCTTCGTTAAAGCCCTCGCGGCCAACCGGCGCGGCATATTCCTGGGCGCCATCGAAGGCTTGCCGCTCTTTTATGACCCTTTCGCGCCCAAGAACGGGCACATGCTTTGTTATGCGCCGTCCCGCACCAGCAAGACGACCAGCTTTGTGATCCCGGCCCTTCTGTTCTGGTTTGGCGGAAGTGTGGTGGTCACAGATACTAAAGCAGAACTCACCGATAAATCAGTAGCGCGCCGCAGGGCCATGGGAGGGCGCGTTCTGCTGCTCGACCCCTTTGGCGCGAGCGGGCTTCCATGCGCGCGCTTCAACCCGCTACGGGTACTGGTGGATGACATCCTCAAAAACCAGGGCAAGGAGCTGTCGACGCTCTCGCGCATGATTGCCTATCAGCTCATTGCCGAGCCTGCCCGCGATGTTGGCGATGGCCGGTTCTTTAGAAGCGGGGCGCGGCGCCTGCTCATCACCTTCCTTTTATACATGGTCGCCTTTACGCCAGGGGAGTGCTCGCTCCCCACTTTGCGGCGGCATATCTGGAGTTCTTCCGAAGATAAATTCGCCGCCACACAGAAGATGCGCGGCGCGTCGTAGTTTGGCGGGCGATTGCAGGATTACGGCAACATGCTCGCAGACCTTCTGGACCCGCAATACATCAAGACCTACGGCGCGTTTCGGGATAACGCCATGGAGGCGTTAGAGATTTATGACGCGCATTCGGATTTGGGGCGTTCCATGCAGGAAAGCGATTTTGCTCTTCCTGACATCCTGGATGGCAAGACCACGCTCTACATCATCTTACCGGAATCGAAGTTAGAGACCCATGGCAGCTGGCAAGGGCTGATCGTTACCCTGCTGTTCGAGGCGATTGCTTCGGCCAAGAAGAGTTCGCGCGTCCTGATGATGCTCGAAGAGATGGGCAATCTCGGGCGCATTCCGAACATCAAGAAGGCCCTCTCGCTCCTGCCGTGCAAGGGCGTGCGCTGCGCCATGATCTTCCAGAGCAGGAAGCAGCCAGTAGAGATCTACGGGCCTGAGATCGCGCACATCATCGAGGAGCAATCAAGCTGCCTGCAAGCCTGGTCGATCCGGAGTTTGGATGACCGCAAGGCTTGGAGCGCGCGCATTGGCACCACCACCAAGAAAGCGCGCTCCTTAAGCCGTGATCCGCACGATACGCATGCGCCCTGGCGCCTGAGCGTGAATGAGCGCGCGGCCGCCGTGCTCTCGGATGATGAGATCGGTCGGCTCCCTGGCGACAAGCAGCTCATCGCCATTGATGGTCAGCCGGTGATCCTCGCGACCAAGGTGCCGTATTTTAGCGTGCCGTCCTGGAAGCGTCTTGCAGCCCCGTCTGGGGTGCAGCAAAACAGGAGGGTCGGATGAGCATCGCCCGGCTATTCCCGCGCGCACAACATCCCCGCAAAACGTTGCTGAGAAAGGGATTTGGGCTCGCACGTTTACCAATTCTTAAGTCCTGGAGGAGCACAATAGAGGAAGGGCTTGACATCCAAGCCCTTCTTGGCCATGAGCTGAAGTGCCACTTCAGCTCAAGCGGCCACGCACATACACACGCGCGACTTTTTGTAAAGCGGGGACACTGGCTTGTCCTCGCTTTTGCTTTTCGGCGGTATTTACTGTGGGTTGGGGTCCTTGCGCCGCGAGCTCCCGGACAAAACCGAGCAGCAGTTTGGCGAAAGGGGTGCGGTACAGGCCAAGGGCCCAGATCAGGTCTTCGCTTGCCGTCGTGGGATCGCCCGCCGCCAGGTGCGTGACACTGAGTGCCGTCAGATGCTCCGTGGCTCGCTCTACCGCGATCAGGTTGATCAGGTCCATGCCGCAGCGCCGGCAGGTCGCGGTATCTTCCCCGCCCTCTCTGCGGGCACGACAGTTCGGACAGCGTTCCATCAGGATTCCAGGTAGTAGATCAGGTCGGAGAGATCGGCAACCGCTTGTTCCGTCGCCTCCGCGTCGTCATCGGCGAGGGCGTCCCGCACCGACTCGACCAGGTTCACCAGGTCTTCCTTGTCTTCCGCGTTGGCGCTTTCCATGAGCCGCTCGGCCTTCTCGATCAGGGCCTGGGTCTGAACGGTCTCGCGCCGTTCGGGAATGGCATTATCCTGAATCTCGCCTTCGGTCAGTACGGAGAGGCGTTCTCGGGCGGCCTCCAGCTCTTCCTTCTCGAAGCGGGCGGTGGCGTTGTCGATGGTGATCTGCTTCTCCAACCCCGTGCGTTTCTCACGGGAGGTGACGTTGAGGATGCCGTTTACGTCCAGCGCAAAGGTGGTCACGATGACGTTGCCCGCGGGGACATCGCTCAGGCCCTCGATCCGAAAGGAGCCGATCTTGGTATTGTTGAGGGCGTCCGGGTCCTCGCCCTGGTAGATCTGCACCTCGATCGTCCGCTGATCGTCGTGCATGGTCTGGAAGGCATCGCTCTTGGTGACGGAAATCGGTGTGTTTTTGCGGATCAGGGGGATGAAGGTATAGGGATAGGGTTCGCCGTTGAGGTCCGACCAGGCACTGGTACCGAAGGTATAGGGCGTGACGTCGACCAGCACCCCGGCCACCTGTTGCCCGGAGACGACCGCCGCCTGGATGGCCGCCCCGGTGGCTACGCACAGATCCGGGTCCAGCTCACTGCGGGGCTGCATACCGAGCTCCCGCTCCAGTCGCTGCCGAATCAGGGGGGTCCGGGTGGCGCCCCCGACGAGCAGGATCTCCCGGATATCCGTCGCCGTAAGCCCAGCGCCCTTGAGGGTAATGTGTACCGCCTCCAGGGTCTCGTCGATGTAGGCGGTGATTATGTCCTCGTACTCGGAGCGTTCCAGCTCCAGGGACAGGTGCACCGGCTCACCGTCCTGCTCCAGCAGGTACTCCTCTTCGATACGGGCAAAGGGGGCATCGCTGAGGGCGATCTTGGCCGCCTCGCAGACCCGTACGATGCGGGCCATGGCGGAGCGGTCGTCGCTGGGGTCGAGGCCCGAATGTTCTTTGAGGTGGGCGGTGACCTGTTCCACCAGCTTGGCGTCGAAGTCGTCGCCGCCCAGATGGTTGTTGCCGTGACTGGCCAGGACCTCGGTCACGTCCTGGTTGAGGCGTACCACGGAGACGTCGAAGGTGCCGCCACCCAGGTCGTAGACCAGGATGTTTTTGGGTTCCTTGTGCTCGACCTCGTAGGCCAGGGCGGCGGCGGTGGGTTCGTTGATGATGCGTACCACCTCCAGATCCGCGAGCCGGCCGGCCTCGCGGGTAGCCTGGCGCTGGGCGTCCGAGAAATAGGCGGGGACCGTGATCACGGCCTTGGTAACCGGCTGGCCCAGCACCTCCTCCGCGGCCTGCTTGAGCCGTCGTAGGATAAGGGCGGAGATTTCCTGCGGGGTATAGTCCTGCTCACCCATGGGCAGGCGGACATCTTCGTCCATGCGCCGCTTGACGGAGCGTACGGTACGTTCGGGATAAAGGGCGTACTGATTGCGCGCGGCCCGGCCCACGAGGAGCGAGCCGTCATCCGCCAACCCGACCATGGAAGGCAGGATCTCGGCCCCTTCTACCTGGATGATGCGTGGGCGCCCTGCCTCGACCACCGCGACCTCGGAGTTGGTGGTCCCGAGATCGATTCCGATAATAATGTCGTTAAAACAAGTCCGGTTGGTCGGGCTGGTCGTCGTCCTGTGCCTGTTTAGTGGTAGCTCGGCGCCGCGACGGTCCCCGCTTGGGTGCGGCCCGCTTGCGGGTCGGGGCGCGCGAGGGGGGCGGTTCGGTATCCAGCTCCAGGTCAGCGATTTCCGCGGCTGTCCTCACGAGGGTGGTCAGCATTTCCGCCGCCGCCTCATTGCCCTGTTGACGCACCAGCTGCTTGATATCACGCTTTATCTCCGGCGGTAATCCCAGCATATCTATTATCTTGTCGAGTCCGAGCAGCTGAATGAGCGCGCCGAGTGCTTCCGGTCCCGGCGCCAGGGAGCCGAGTCCGGTAGCCGGGGGCGGTAAGAAGGGCATGGGGCCGGCGGCGATGAGGATCTCTTCTATGCGTTGCGCGGTGTGGGTATCCCCTTCCTCCCGAGCGCGCTCGAGGGCCGCCTCCAGACGCTCGAAGTCGTTATCCGAACAAGCGCTGGGGTATTCAGGATATTTGGCCTCGAAGGCGTGGAACTCGAACCGGGGCTCACCTTTCCATTGTTTCAGGGCGGCGCGGGCGGCCTGCAGGCGGGCCTTGTGGAGTCCGCAGCGGCGCAGGGTTTCGCAGGCCGCCTCGACCTCGCCCTTGGATAACTCGTTCCACGGGACCTTGGCAAGTGCCGTTGCCAGATAGCCGACCAGCTCGCCGCTGGGCTTACCGCCACCGTCCAGATAGGTGCACAGCCGGGCCAGGGTAGCCAACAGATCATCATGCCCACCCGGCGCCGGCTTTCCGAGCCCGACCAGCTTGAACAGCTTCGGCGACGAGAGCGAGATCGCTTCCCCGGCCAGCGCCAGTGCCAGGTGGCCGGCCAACCCGCCGCCGAGGCGTTCCACCAGGTCGCGTAGAGCGGGGGCCCCCGTCTCGGCATGCTCGATCAGTGCGATCAGGCCCGCTACCAGGTCGATTTCGGTACGCGCATAGGTGCTGCGGGCCCACTCCCCGGCCTGGGCCAGCTCCTTGCGGGCCAGGTCCGGTCGCCCCTTGGGGATCTGCTTACGGGCATGGGCCAGATGGGCCTCCACCAGGCGCTCGCGAACGCCGCTGTTGATGCTGTCCAGGGCCAGCATCTCGCGGGCGATGCCGGCGGCCTTTTTGAACGCACCGGCCTCGATGGCGGCGTCGAGGGCCGCTTCCAGGATCCGCATGTCCCTGGGCCAGCGCGTCCAGGCCTGCTCCAACAGGCGACGGATATCCTTGCGGCGCTTGCCGCGCCGGTAGTAGCCGATCAGGCGCAGATAGGTGTCGCGGTCGTCCGGGTCCCAGGTCAGGCTCTCTTCCAGCTGACCGGCGACCAGCGTATCGAGGGCCTCCGGATCAGCGGATGGGAGATCCTCGTGTCCCAGGATATCGGCGACGCGGTCGCAACGGCGCAACGCCAGGGCGATGCGCAGGGTGTGCTCCGACTCCGGGGGCTCCCCCGCCCCCGCGCGGATCAGGTGGCGGGCGTAACGCTCCCAGTGTACCTGTTCACCCCAGAGGTCTTCCCGACGTTCGGCGTCCCAGTCCGCGAGCAGCAGGGTTTCTTCCCTGGTCGGCGGACCCGGACCCGCACCCAGCGCGGCGAGTCGCTTGCGGTTGACCGGATAACCGGCCAGCAGGAGACGTAGCCCCCGGCGGTGGACCCAATCCGCACCCAGGGCCTCACGGTGCCGGTTCATGAAGCGCAACAGGGTCTCCGGCCGCGGGTCCCCACGCAGCCGGTCGAGCTCTTCCCAAAGCGCAATGCGCGTCTGCGGCCAGCCGCGCAGGGCACAGGCGAAACGAACGCTCGTTTTGCCCGCAGCGGCGATTGCTTCCAGGCAGGCAGTCTCGGGCAGCAGGGCCAGTTGGGCCGCCCGCCGTAGCTGGCGAAAGGCGGACCCGTCTCCGATCCGGGCGAAGAGCCCGGCCGCTTGCTCAGGCTCGTCCGGTAGGTGCTGCAGGGCCCTGAGGATCCGGACCCAGTCCCGATTAGGGTGAACGGAACGGGATCGCTGCCAATGCGTCCTGCAGGGCCGCGTCATCAGCGGCGCAATAGGCCGTCAGGGCCGCGCGCGCCGATGTTGCATGGAGCACCACCGGATCGTCTGCCGGCAGCCGCTCGACGACCAGATCCGCACCGGAAAGATACGCGGCGGCGAGGAGGGAGCGCACCCGGTCCTGCTGTGGGGGCGACATGGCGTTCCCTGGCACGGACAGGTCAAGCACGGATTCGACGCGCCCCATACGCAGGAGGAGTGCGGCGTGTTCGGGATCGAATGCGATGTCTTCGCCCAGGCCGGCCCGGTTCTCCCAAATAGCCAGGGCCTCCTTGAGCATATCCTTGGCGGCCAGCTCGCGCGCCCGGCCCGCATAGGCGTCTGCCAGCGCGCGGCGCCAGGCCGGGCGCGGCTCCTGCTTCAGGAGCTGCTTGAACCCCGCGATCGCCTCACGGTGACGCCCGCCGGCCAGGTCCTCCTGGGCCTTGCGTTCAACGGTCGCGGGGGAAAGCTCAGGGACTGCAGATTTCCCGCGCGGGGTGCCTCGCTTAGGCCTTTTGGACATGGTGAGGATGGACGTCGGTACAGGTATCGCCGCGATCAAACGAGGCGACAGTATAGCCTAGCGTCCGGTCCGATGCTTGGGCTCAGAAGCTGTTTGGTTAAAACGGATCCTCGCGTCGTGTTGCGTTACGCCGCGTTCGGCGCCGTGCCTGTCCGGGCGCGGTCCTGGATTGTTTGGCGTTGGTTGTGGAATCCGGCTGAATGTTGTTTCCAAATTTTGTACGCGGGAGTAAACCCTCACCTTCGGGCTTGTCTCCTAATCGTACAGAATTCACAGGATTTTCAGGATTAAAAGTATATTATAATTGATTATTCAGAGAATAATCCTGTTAATCCTGAGCATCCTGTTAATCTTGTCCTAATTAGCGGTTTGCACGACGGGCTATCCTACCGGCCGGTGCCGTTTCCCAACCATTCATACAGCTCGACCGACATCGGGTCGCACCTGCTGCACCCGCCAGGGCAGGCGGTCCCTCCGGGCAGCTTACGGACCCGGCCCTTGCGTTCCAGCAGGGTGAGCATCATCCGCAGGGCCTCCGGGTCCGCGCCGAGATGATGCGAAATGTCGATCAGCGCCGCCCGTTTCTGCTCGGCGAGATAGGCGGTGAGCCGGGACAGGATCATGGTCGCGACTTTCCCCGCTTTGTCGGCGAGGGGGTTCGATACTACTTAAAATTTATCCACTACCGACGTGTGAATCATCCTCTCCCCACCGTTGTGTCAGTGCGTGGGGAATCCCCAAATGATCCAGCACGCGGGCGACCATGAAGTCGACCAGCGCTGCGACTGTCTGCGGATCGAAGTAGAAGCCGGGATTGGCCGGCATAATCAGGGCCCCTGCCTTGGACAGACGCAGCATGTTCTCCAGGTGAATGGTCGAAAACGGGGTCTCGCGTACCACCAGGATCAGCTTGCGGCGCTCCTTCAGGGCCACATCCGCGGCGCGGTCGATGAGATCCCGGCACATACCGGAGGCGATGGTCGCCAGGGTGCCGGCCGTGCAGGGACAAACGACCATGGCGTCCGGCGGATTGGTACCGCTGGCCACGGGTGCGGTCCATTGGCAGCGGCCGAAGACCCGGAGCTGGCCGGGACGGGCCGCGAACCGCTCGGTGAGGTACTGCTCGGCAGCGGCGGGGCGCGCCGGGATCTCGAGGCCCGCTTCTATCTTGAGCACGACCTGTCCGGCCTGGGAGACCATCAGGTAGACGCGTGCGCCGGATTCGATTAGGCACTGGAGCAGACGCAGACCGTACTTGCTGCCGGAGGCGCCGGTGATGGCGAGCGCGATGGTCCGGTTCCAGACTGGAGGTCGATCCTGCATCGGCAGTTACTTGTAGGGTGGGCTGCGCCCACTGGATGAGATAACACGTAGCGAAACCCGGCACCACCGACTTCGCAGTTTCGTCTGAACGCGCGTGGCAATATCCAATCGGACAGGATTAACAGGACTTTTTCTTGTGGCCCTGAACGTTCGCCCCACGGTTACACGCTTTGTGAATTCGTGAACCTGCTCCGCCGGACAACCAGAGCCGAGCTCATTATGCACATCCTGTACTATTAGACGAAAGCACGAACCACAAAGAATTGCTCAACCTTATAAACCGCCACTCAGCCGCGTGCCGCCAACGCCGTCCAGTAGTTTCTGATGAATCCCCCCGAAGCCGCCGTTGCTCATGACTACTAGGTGATCGCCGGGCCGGGCCTCGGTAGCGACCTGGTCGACGATGTCATCCACGTGCGCGAAAAGGATCGCCCGCCGTCCGAGACTGGCGAACAAGGGTGCCGGGTCCCATCCCAGATCCGCGGGAGTGGACAGGTATACCAGATCCGCCGATTCCAGGGAGGCGACCAGCAACTCCTGGTGGACACCCATGCGCATGGTATTCGAGTGGGGCTCGAGCACCGCGATGATACGCTCGGTGCCGACCCGCTTACGGAGCCCCTCCAGGGTGGTGGCGATGGCAGTCGGGTGGTGGGCAAAGTCGTCGTAGACCCGCACGCCTCCGCGCTCGCCCCGCAGCTCCATGCGCCGCTTGATGCCCGCGAAGCGGCCCAGGGCGGCGATGGACTCTTGCGGCGGGACACCCGCATGCCTGGCGGCGGCCAGGACGGCCAAGGCGTTGAGCATATTGTGGCGCCCGGTCTGGTCCCAATCCAGGGTGCCGACCGGCTCGCCCTGCAGCAGTACCCGAAACCGGGAGCCGTCCGGGCGCTCCGGCCGGGCCTGCCAGTCACCTCCGTCCCCGGTCGTCTCCCTGGGGGTCCAGCAGCCCATCGCCAGCACCTGGTCGAGGGCCGGCTCCTCGGTCGGGTGGATAATGAGTCCGGTGCCGGGCACGGTCCGCACCAGATGGTGAAACTGGCGCTGGATCATGGTCAGGTCGTCGAAAATATCGGCATGGTCGAACTCCAGGTTGTTGAGCACCAGGGTCCGCGGGCGATAGTGGATGAACTTGGAGCGTTTGTCGAAGAAGGCGGTATCGTACTCGTCCGCCTCGACAACGAAGCAGGGCGACGACCCCAGCCGGGCGGAGATACCGAAGTTTTTGGGAACACCGCCGATGAGGAAGCCCGGGTCCAACCCGGCGTCCTCCAGCACCCAGGCCAGCATGCCGGAGGCACTGGTCTTGCCGTGGGTACCGGCCACGGCCAGCACCCAACGCTCCCCGAGCAGGTTCTCCCGCAGCCACTCGGGTCCGGATGTATAGGGCAGCCCTTGGTCCAACATGTGCTCGACCACCGGGATACCACGCCGCATAACGTTGCCGACGACGACGATATCGGGCACCGGCCGGAGCTGAGACGCATCAAAGCCCTCCATCAGGTCGATCCCCGCCTGCTCGAGCTGGGTGCTCATGGGCGGATAGACATTAGTGTCCGACCCCGTGACCTTGTGCCCCAAGGCACGGGCCAACAGGGCGATACCGCCTATGAAGGTACCGCAGATGCCGAGAATATGAAGACGCATCTCAAGCTCCGAAGTCGAGTAACCCCTAGCGAGGCTTTGCCCCAGACCCACTTTACCCAACTCGAGCTTCGTCGCGAAATCCCAATAGGACAGGATTTACAGGATTACACAAGATTTACAGGATTTTTGTCTTTCCTGAATTTCCTACGCCCTATCGACAAAGATCAGCCGCGGCCAACTTGGAGCAGTTTTTGCGCATAACCAGCTAGCGCTCTTCACAACAAAAAATCCTGAAAATCCTGTTAATCCTGTACTATTAGCTAAAGATGCGGATCCATCAAGGAATCCTAGTTACCGGCTACGGAAAGCGGCGGCGGATTGAAGATATAGCGTTTCCCGGACACCCGCACCCGTGGCGGCCTCAAGGTAGCCTCGAATACATCATAACCCTGTTTGAGATTGCGCCAGAAATCGATCCATTCGTGGTTACTGTAACGGTCGATCTTCGAGGCACTCATGCGGAAGGGAAAGGCATGCACCTGTACCTGCCGTTGTCCGTTGCGCAGGGCGGCCTGCACGAGCCCGTAGATCTCTTCGATGCCGGCGTTTGTCATGGCGTAACAGCCGATGGAAACGCAGTCGCCGTGGACCATCAGGTAGGAGCCGGTGCGTTGGTGGGCACGGTCATAGGCATTCGGAAACCCGAGATTGAAGGAGAGGTGATAGGCACTATTGGGGTTGAGCGCGCCTCGACCGACCTTATAAAAGCCTTCCGGGCTCTGACGGTCTCCTTCCTTAAGCTTGGGCCCCAGCGTGCCGGAAAAGGCGCAGATCGGGTAGGTTTTTATCAGGGTGAAACGCTCGGCTTTGCCCATCCAGAGATCCAATTCCCATTCCGCCTTGAAGATGCGGATAAAGACGGGATTTCCCCTGGTTACTCCCTTGCCAGTAAAGCGTTCATCGAGCTGCGGAGTCTTCATCGCTGGGTCGGTGGACGGCTCGTGCGGATGAAAGGTGGCTCGATATGAGGATACGATATTCGCCAAGGCCCAGCGTAGCTCGTTTTTCCCCACGATTCCGATGAGGATTCCGACGGTGAGCGACACAACGACAAACAGGAAGGTTCGCATGTCAGTTATCAGGGGGCAGGAGAAAAGTATTAACCCTAGTTTCAGTCTATTTTTTCTATGGCTCTTTTTGGATTTTCCGGTCCGCCTGGAGAGTAGCTGCATGTCACACACCATACCATCCTTGACCGCCATGCTGGAGGCCCTGATCGCCACACCGTCCGTCAGCAGTGTCAATCCCGGCCTGGATCAGAGCAATCGGGCCCTAGTCGATCTGCTGGCCGATTGGCTGGAGGCGGCGGGATTTCGCACCGAGCTGGTGGAGGTGCCGGGGCATCCGGGTAAGGTCAATCTGATTGCGACCCTGGGGACAGGACCCGGTGGACTGGTGTTGGCAGGGCACACAGATACGGTTCCCTACAACGCGGAACGCTGGAGCCATGACCCATTCCGTCTCATGGAAGACAATGGTCGGCTCTATGGGCTCGGTACCAGTGATATGAAGTCCTTCCTCGCTATCGCCATCGAGGCGGCAAGGGGGCTTAGGGCGCAAGACCTGGAACAGCCCCTGGTGATCCTGGCCACCGCGGACGAAGAGTCCTCCATGAGCGGTGCCCGGGCGCTGGCCCATGCAGGCCATCCCAGCGGTCGCTATGCGGTGATCGGGGAGCCGACCGGGCTCAACCCGGTGCGCCTGCACAAAGGGGTGATGGGGGAGGCGGTACGCCTTACGGGTCGGAGCGGCCATGCGAGTGATCCGAGCCTGGGCCGCAATGCCCTCGATGGTATGCAGGAGGTTATGGGAGACCTTATGGCCTGGCGCGAGGAGATCGAACGACGCTATCAGCATCCCGCCTTTGCATTACCGAGCCCGACGCTCAACCTGGGTCATATCCACGGCGGGGACAATTTCAACCGCATCTGTGGTGACTGCGAGCTGCACCTGGACCTGCGGGTGCTGCCGGGCATGAGGACCGAAGACGTGCGCTCCGAGCTTGCGAGTCGGGTCGCGGCAATCGCCGGTCGCCGCGGACTCGAGTGGGAGGTAGAGCCCTTATTCACCAGTATCCCGCCGGTTGAAACCCCGCGGGAATCGGCCATCGTCAAGGCGGGGGAGCAGCTCACTGGCCACGCGGCGGAGGCAGTGAGCTTCGGTACCGAGGCCCCCTTCTTCAACCAGCTGGGGATGGAGACCTTGATCCTCGGGCCGGGTAACCTGGCCCAGGCCCATCAGCCGGACGAGTACCTGGAGGTCGGCCGTATCCCTCGGACCCTGGAGCTACTGCGGGGGATGATTCGAAGTTTCTGCCAGCGTTAGAGACCAAGCTACAATCACTTCGCCAAATAATTCAGGATTGCTCAATCCTCGTACTCAGTCGCGCGCCGAGCATCTCCATAAACCTTGTGCGCCGGATAGCGTTGCTCGTTTATGGAAATCTTGGCCTCTGCGGCAGCGAGCAGGTCCAGGTCCAAACGCTCGGATAGACGAACCAGGTAGATCAGGATGTCGGCCATCTCATAGGCGACTTCCTGTTTCTTCTCGAAGGCCAGGGAGGCGCTTTGCGCTTCGGTCAGCCACTGGAAGTGCTCGAGCAACTCGCCGCATTCCCCGGCCAGGGCCATCGCCAGGTTCTTCGGGGAATGAAACCGCTCCCAATCGCGCTCCCGCGCGAAGTTCAAGAGGCGTTGATTCAACCGCTCCAGACTGTCTTTAGGCATATTCCCGTGCTCCTGGCTTACTAGCACCCCATTTCACCTTATTTTTCACACTCAGAGCCCCCCAAACGTGCCAAGGCAAGGCACAGCGCGTAGGGAATAGCTCACTCTATTGCCAAGCGCTGTAACGCAGCATTGGTGCGTTTGGGGGGCTCCCTGCGGGCGTGACGAGAAGCGGCCAGCTGCGTTGTTGCGCGAGCTTGAAATGGGGTACTAGTCATACCGCTGCATGTAATCGTTCAGCCCCACCGCGTCATTTCGGCAGGGGGTGCTGGAATTCCAAATGCCATGAATAGGTGCCATGGATGGTGAAAACAGTGGGGGTCCGAACAATTACGCTTCATTGCTTCAATAACTTTAGTGCGCGCAGCGCATCATAGTTGAAACTATGGACTTTAAGTCCCTTCACTTTCAGTCCATGGCTTGTCCACGGATGAGGACTTTAGTCCTCCAGACTATGGACTTTCAGTCCATAGTGGTTGATTGTGCCACCCCGTAGCCGGCATTGAGATCGCCGCATCCAAAGGTGTTATTTGAGATGGCGTACAATCGCTTGCGCGGTCTCTCTTACAAGGTTGCCGCTCTCTCTAAGGGTTTTTACCAGGTGCCGTGATTGGGCCGTCTCCGGCGGGACGCCGTTGACTGCGTTGTCATGGCGGTCAGGGTCTGCGTCGATCTCATTCGCCTGTTGTACGAGCGTGTCTGCCGCCATACCCAGCTCATAGGAGACCATGCGAGCGGCCCGACCATCGATTTTTTCGTCTGCCTCAATACCTTCGGCTATACGGGAGATCGAACCGCGAATATGCTCCAGTGCGCGGCGAATTTTCGAAGCCCCGCGCCGGTCGAGGAGTCCCTCGTTCCTTAATCGGGAGAGCTCGCCGTCCAGCTCCTTCACCCCCGTGTCCAGGAATGTCCGGGTGCGTTCGATGTGTGCGCGAAAGGCCGGTTCCGAGACCAGATAGGTCTGCGACCAATCCGCGGCAACATTGGTTCGGGGTCCGGCCGGGGATATTACCAAGGGCGGTAACACCTCTTCCGCCCCGGTTATGCCGGCAAAAGCGATGGCTATTAGCAGCGTCTTGGTTCGAACCAGGTTCATAATCATTCGGTGAAGGGCCTTGTTTGTCGTATGTCCGTCGGTTATTTTGCCGGTATGAAATTCTCCGAAGCGGACAGCGATGGCAGTCACCTGATCCTCGGCTATGGTCCGGGCCGGATCCTTATCGGTGGCCGAATCTACACGCATGGGCTGATTGTCAGTCCGGAGCGTATTGATACCGACTGGGGACCCGAGAATGCGATAGATCTGGCCGTGGAACACTTCGCGGCGCTGCTCGCGCTTGATCCCCAAATCATAATCGTCGGCACCGGGAAGCACCAGATCTTTCCCGACCCGAACACCTACCTCCCCGTGCTGAAACGGGGCTTAGGGGTCGATATCATGGATACGGGTGCCGCCTGCCGCACCTATAACATTCTGGTATCCGAGGGCCGTAAAGTAGCTGCCGGCCTCATAATGTGCTGAAGTATGGCGAATCCGTTCTAACCGGCTCAGCCAGTGTCGATCTCGTCAACCGGTGATTCGGTATTTGGAATGCAGGCTCAATTTAGAGTGTCACCGAGCTGCGGCAATCCGTATTGGATTTTTTTGTGGAAATAAGTCTTGACTTTAGGGCTTGAGCAATAAATTATATATACAGAGTTTCGGCTCTGACATCCGTTTTAGCCGTTAACGTCCTAACCGAAAATAACCCAGTTTTAGGAGGTACTAAAGTGGGGATCGAAGACCTGAGCGTTGATGAAATCCAGCAGCAGCTGAAAGAGCTGGCCCAGAATCGGACTGACCTAGAGAATGCATTGGTGCAGCGCCAGCAACAGGCAAAGATTGATCTGGTGCAACAAATCAAGGACCTTATTGAAGACCAGGGGTTCGAGATTACCGAGATCATTTCCCTACTCGGTCCGCGGCGCAGGCGTATGGCCGGTACCAAGGCAGGTAGTTCGCGGCAATACACCAAGTATGTCGATCCGGAAAATCCGGAAAACATCTATGTTCGCGGGGTCCTTCCGGGTTGGATGAGACAGAAAATGCAGGATAAAGGCTACGATCCCAACTCCAAACCAGATCGAGAGGCCTTCAAGGCAAACTATCTGCACGTCTTAGAAGGTTAAGCCGTGCATTTGTTTTATTTGCCTTCCCGGCCGGGTGCTCGTCTTCGATGCGGTCACCGTTTTCCGGTTATGAGCTTCGCAATTCCCCCGGTGGTAATCCCCCCAGCGATTCACGGCGCAAAAGCGGGCGCCCGGCCCAACCGCGTTTTTGGAATCGTCCCATTGCCTGCGTCGCCGCACCGTCCAAAAGCCCTGGGGTTGGATATAACGCGACACAGGCGTTGATTTTGCATGTGGAGGCCACCCGTGATGTACGAGTGGTCTCCATACCATTTGCGCATAGCCCCAAAGGTTGACGCTTTCCGGCATAACCGCCCCGTCTCGCTTTGGAGGCCGTTGCCGTACTGCCTCATACGGCACACAGTGATTTCAACCGGCATGCCTGACCCCTAATTGGTCTCCTCCCAATTTTGCAAGGCTGTCGATATTCCGGAGTGCGGCAGCGACCTTACCTCGGTACTGACAGAAATCCGCGAGACTTGAGGTAATCGAGGCGTTGTCAAACGGCAGTTGCCCGCCGCCGTTTTGGATTCGGCAAGGCTCCGTCCCCAACCAGGCATTGCGGCCAGGGAAAAGCGCCGTCTGCGGGGCGCGGGTAAGATTCGATGCCCGAGCGCCCGGCAAACACCACTGGTACTCCCCGTCGGTGGAGTTCGATTTGCCCGTGCCGCTTCGCCGGCGCACTCCAAAATGTCAATACGCCTAGTTGCCCTGCTTGCCGCGGTACTCGGAGGCCCCGCCACTGCCCAGACACCCCTCCCCGTTTCCGATCTCCCCGTATTCGCAGCAGAGGCGGTCCGGGATAGGCGGGTCCTCCGCAGCGATCAGGGCCGCGCAATCCGGCATGGCGGTATCTCCCGTGGCTGCGGCGAGCTGTCGGACAGCCTTGCCGACTCGGATCCGGCCTACCTCCATAATCCCGATTTCGGATATGCAGGCCTGCCGGCGGACGTACCCGGTCGAGACAGCTACGCGGCCTACCGTGCGTCCAATCGCGGACGTCGAAAGATGCTCTATGGGAGCACGAACGACGGCAGGCTACATGCCTTCGATGCCGACACCGGAAGCGAGCGGTTTACCTATATTCCCGGTAGCCTGTCCCGGATGTCACCCAACCCGACCTCACCGGACCGGATCCACAAGGATTACGCGGGTGGAACACCGAACTTCGGGGATGCCTATATCGATAGCGCTTGGAAGACGGTACTGATCGGTTCGCCGGGGGCGCGAGGGAAGTCGGTCTTCGCCCTCGATATCACCACCCCGGATGGCTTCTCCGAACACAACCTCTTGTGGGAACGCACGGATACGGAGCTTCCGCACCTTGGGTATCTGCTCCACCGGGGGACCGTCGCCAGAATGCGGGACGGCACCTGGGCAACGGAGGGTCGAGCGGTACTCTACATCCTGGACGTATCCGACGGCACCCTGCTCGCGGAGATAGCGACCGGGGCGGCAAACCCGTCCGGCGCCCCGAACGGCCTGGCCGCGCCCGCCCTGCTGGCCGACAACCAGCGCACCATCCTCGCCGTCTATGCCGGGGACCTGCACGGAAACCTGTGGAAATTCGATCTTTCCCACACCCAACCGGAACGCTGGAAAGTGGCCTACGGCTCCAGGGAGGACCCCCAACCCTTGTTCAGGGCCACGGACGATGCCGGCAACCCACAGCCGATTACCCTGGAACCGGAAATCGGTCTGCACCCTGCCGGTTCCGGCTACCTGATCTACTTCGGTACCGGACGCCATTCCGTCGCCGGTGACGGCAATCTTGGTCCGGACCCTGCGGTGCAATCCTTCTACGGGATTTGGGACCAGGGTACCCGAGTGACATCGATCGGGAACGGAAAGGACAGCGAGACCCACGCAAGAAAGAGACGATTACAGCAGCAAACCATTACCCGTGAGATGACGGTAGCCGGCAACCATTGGCGGGCCGTGTCCGACAACCCCATCGACTGGGCCACCCACCAGGGATGGTTTCTCGACCTGGTATCACCCAACGGGGGTAAGCAGGGAGAACACTTAACCGGCGCCCCTCGATTGCGCGGCGGACACATCCGTTTCACCACCCGCATCCCGACAAATGATCGCTGTAAACTCGACGGTCAAAGCTGGGTGATGGCACTCGATAGCCGGAACGGGGGACGCATCGGTACAGGCCGGTTCGATGCCAGCGGGGAAGGTGAACGCCCGGACGCCGACTTCCTGAAGATATTGGACGGCCCGAGTGACACAAGCCCGGTAACCGTATCGGGCCGAGCGTCTAGTGCGGATATTGCGGGAACGTCATCCGGCATTCCCGTCGGCACGACGGGCACGGGAGGCTCAACCACCGCCGACGGCACCGGCAGGAGATCCTGGCGACAGCTGTGCTGAGCTCGGCGCAACAAGCCCCTCTCCCGGAGAGGGTGTCGCAAAAGGGTACCGCAGGGGGTAAATTCAGGCCCGCTTGGCTCAGAGGCCAACTAAAAACTGACCCATTGATTTTTAGTTAGAAAAACCACAGATTTCATCCGGCTCCCACGCTCTGGAGGCTGTGAAAGTATTGCTGAATTTCCGGTCTTTTACCCACCGGAATCATTTTCTTCTTGGTTGATTGACATTTATGGTTCATCGAATGGAGAGGAATTAGCCGACCTCGAGTTATTGTATGTCTTCTTGTGTTCACTTCTTATTACTACTACCGTAGCATTGTTGTTTTTGTTGCTGAAGAGAGCACTAACAAAACGGTCAAGTGGACGCTGAAATATAAAAGAAATATGATTTCCAACGCCCACCCGAAAAGTTGCTGCTTTCTTGTTTTTGGATAGATACCTATCGTAATTCCATATCTACCTAGAAAATCTTTATAATGGTTAACAATAATGATTTCCAACGCCCACCCGCTGGTTCGTTTCCAGCTTTGGGATAAATCACGATTAATTTCGGTGGCGGGATGATTGTACGGGTCCAGGTACATCCGGGAAATGATAAACCACCATATATCAGAAGGGTTGATATGCGGCCACAAATCGATTGCTTTAAAAAATGTTCTTACAACAGCATCGTTTTTTGTTATTTTTGGATTATTTCTGGATTTTCTAAACTCAGAAACGAGTTCTCCGAACTGGGCAACTGTAGCTGAAGGTAAACGATAATTTTCCAGGTAGTCATTGTACTGAAATCGGAGTAACAAATCATCATCTTCCTGTTCCCCGTTTATAGTTCTGGATAATCTACCGGATATCTCTTTTCTGGAGTCCTTTATTATCTCACCTAGCTCGATCCCTGCCGCCTGAGAAAGCGATAGGATTAAATCAAAAGAGGGAAATGCGGCACCGCTCTCAACAGCTTCTACCCATCCCCGGCCAATGTTCAAGCGTTCATCCAACGTTTCGGCACTAATCCCCCTTTTCTCCCTAGCAGGTTTCAGCGCCTTAAGGATTTCTATTGTTTTACTGCTCAATGCCATGAAATATTTCCCATACAGGAACTTTTAAAGCTTCTGCTAAAAGGCACCCTTTTCCGGTATGTCGAAACCATCCGGACTATGCATCAGGTTGCTTATTTCACCGGGACGCCGCAGCCGCCCCGGTGAAACAGACGTATCAGAATATCAGATTCATCATAAGCATCATCACGACCAGGAACAGGAGTGTCATGATGCCTCCGGCCCGCATGAAATCCGGCACCCCATAGCCGCCCGGCCCCATGGTAAGGGCGTTGACCTGGTGGGTGGGGATCAGGAAGGAATTGGAGGTGGCGATAGCTACGGTCAAGGCGAACACGGCCGGGTCCGCGCCCACGCCGATGGCGATATTCACGGCCAGGGGTACCAACAGCACAGTGGCGCCCACGTTGGACATCACCAGGGTGAAGAAGGTCGCCAGCACGGCCACCGAGGCCTGGATCACCCAGTCAGGCGCTGCGCCCACCACGGACAATACCTGCTCGGCGATCCATTTGGCGGTGCCGGTGGTCTCCACCGCCAGCCCTAGGGGGATCAGCGAGGCCAGCAGGAACACTGTTTTCCAGCTCACCGCCTGGTAGGCCTCCTCGATGGTCAGCACCCGCGACAGGATCATACCCATGGCGCCGGTGAGCAGGGCCACGGACAGACGCAGATCGGTGAACAGCACCAGCCCCAAGGCGATGGCGAAGAAAACGCCAGCGGCCGGGACCTTGTTCGGGCGCAGCTCTTCGTGGGGATACTCGGTGGTCACCACCACGAAATCGCGGTCCTTTTCCAACCGGACCAGGGCCTCCCAGGGAATATGCCCCACGATGGTATCGCCGGCCTGCAACGGCAGGTCGCGGATGCCTTCCCCTTCGTGCCGGGTCTTGCCGCCGCTGTGCAACGCCACCATGGACAGTCCGTAGCGCTTGCGCATCCACACATCGCGGGCGCTCTTACCGATCAGTGACGACCCGGGCGGGATAACCACCTCCGCGATACCGGCCTTGGTCGGGGCCAGGGCGTCACTGAAGGCCTCGAAGTCCTCGCGGGTGCGCAGATCGTACTTGGCGGCGAATGCCGAGCAGTTTTCCCTTGAGGCGACGATACCGACAGCGCTGTTGGCCTCGAAGGGGACGTCGCGGGCTACGCCGCCGGGGCCGATGGCCAAGTCGTTGCCGCCACGCACCATGGCCACGACCCGGACCTTGTTGGCCTGCTCGATGTCGTTCAGCGTCTTTCCTACCAGCTTGCTGTCCTTGGGGATCACCATCTCCTTCATGCAGTACTCTACGCCGTAGGTCTTTTGGAGATACGCGATGGAATCTGTGGCCTTGCCGCCCTCGCCCTTGGTGCTGGGCAGTACGAAGCGGCCCGCCAGCACGAAATAGACGATGCCGGTCGCCACCAGAACCAGGCCGACGGGCGTGACGGAGAATAGGCCCCAGGTCTCCATCCTTTGCCCCTCGGGCAGGGCTTGGTTGGAGGTGAGGATCAGATCGTTGAGCAGGATCAGCGGCGAGGAGCCCACCATGGTCACGGTACCGCCGAGAATGGCACAGAAGCCCATGGGCATCAGTAGGCGCGACATGGGCAGCCCGGAGCGGGCGGAGATCCGGGACACCACGGGCAGGAACAGGGCCGCCGCCCCCACGTTCTGCATGAAGGAGGAGATGATGCCCACGGTGGCAGAGATGATCGGGATGATGCGCATCTCGGTGGTGCCGCCGATCTTGAGGATGAAGGAGGCCACCTTGCTCATGAGGCCGGTCTTATCCAGGCCGGCCCCGATGATCATGACCGCGATAATGGAGATCACGGCGTTGGACGCGAAACCGTCGAACAGGTGCTGGGTGTCCACCAATCCCTGCTCCAATCCCATGAGCGGGGCCAGCAGGGAGGTCAGGCCCAAGAGCACCATAACCGTGGCGGCGGCCACGTCCACCTCGACCACCTCGAAGGCGAACAGGTAGATGGTAAACAGGAGGATGCCGGTCACCCAGGCGATCTCGACCTTGGGCACGACGGTCGCCAGGTACAGGGCCGCTATCCCGAACAGGATGCCCGCGATCAGCTGCTTGCGGCTCAGGGGCCCCGTGGTGGCGGATGTGGTTGCTTCGTCCGCAGGATTACTCACGACAGTCACTCCTTACTCCTCACTTGGCTTAGTGTTTCGACACCCCCCAGCGTCTTGCCTCGCGACGGCACCGGGCCGGGAATGCTTGCGCATAACCTATACAGTCTACCCTTTTTTCACTGCCGTGTAGCGTTAGTTGGGCATATTCTAATTTGATTAACAAGCTGGGAGATTCCGGGACGATTTCACCTCTGCCGCGATAGCCTAGTGAAACCGGAGGCGTCGACTTGCCAGTGTTGGGGGTGGGGCCTGTTGGTACTCGAGGAAACATGGTAGTTGACCACAGGCCAACTATAAGCCAGGCTTTCAGTGTGTTCAGCATCGAATATCGACGTCCGGCACGCAAGGCGTTGACGCGGATGCCTAAGCCGCTGGCGGGTCGATTTCTCCGTGCGTTCGAGCGGTTGGCCCGGGACCCGTCGCGCAGCGACCTTGATTCAAAACCCTTAGTCGGGCGAGATGGTTATCGGCTCAGAATCGGCGAATGGCGGGCGATCTATCGCATCGAGGCCGAGCGGCTGGTCATCATGGTGCTCGACATCGGCCCCCGAGGAGATATCTACAAATGACCGCAAACGTCCAGATCATCGAGCGCGATGATGTGCCCGAGTATGCAGTCGTACCCTATGAGGAATACTCAGCGCTGGTCCGGCTGTCGGAACAGATGCGCGACATCCGGGCCTACGATGCCGCCTTGGCGGATACCGGAGAGACGGTGCCGCATGAAGTGGTGCGGCGCCTCGTGAATGGCGATTCACCCCTGCGTGTCTGGCGCGAGTACCGAGCGCTCACACAAGCCACGCTGGCACGGAAAGCCGGTATCGACAAGACCTACCTCTCGCAGCTCGAGACCGGGCGCAAGCAAGGCTCGGTTGCGGCCTTGGCGCGGCTCGCGTCCGCACTCTCCGTGGAGATCGATGATCTGATCGATTCCAGGGTGCGGACGGACTAGGTGATGCTGACATTTAACAAGGGGTGAACCCTAACCTCCGAGCCTGTCTTCTAATGGTACAGGATTAACAGGATTTCTAGGATTAACAGGATGTTATAATTGACTATCCACAAAAATAATCGGTAGTGGTTAAATTTGAAGTGGCATGGTTGTGCGACCTGATGATTCGAATCCCGACTGTTTTTGCCATCCCTGGCACTGGATTCCGGCACTCCCTGCCGGAATGACGCGGTCGGGGCTGGGAGACTTCACCACTCGACAAGTAAGTTGCCTCCGACTCCCAAGCACCCGGTTGCGTGGACCGCTGCTGTTGCTTCCCGGCCGGAGCCGGACTACCCTGCTTAACTTCAGAATTTTCGCCGGAGCCGAACCTTATGGATGCCAAGACCCTGTACGACAAGCTGTGGGACGAGCACATCGTCCCCTATGACGACAACGGCACCGCCCTCTTGTATATCGATCGCCAGCTGGTGCACGAGGTCACCTCGCCCCAGGCCTTCGAGGGCCTGCGGCTGGCGGGACGCAAGCCACGACGGACAACGGCCAACCTGGCGGTTCCGGATCACAATGTCCCGACGCAGAATCGGGCACAGGGGATCACGGACCCCGTCGCGCGTTTGCAAGTCCGGACCCTGGCCGAGAATTGCGCCGATTTCGGCATCACCGAGCTGGGCATGGACGATCCGTGCCAAGGCATCGTCCATGTGATCGGACCCGAGCAGGGCTTCACCCTGCCGGGCATGACAATCGTCTGCGGCGACTCCCATACCTCGACCCATGGGGCCCTGGGGGCGCTCGCCTTCGGTATCGGCACCTCCGAGGTGGAGCATGTCCTGGCGACCCAGTGCCTGATTCAGCGTAAATCCCAGTCCATGCTGATCGAGGTGGATGGTGCCCTCGGGCCCGGCGTGACCGCCAAGGATCTGGTCCTGACCATCATCGGCGAGATCGGCACCGCGGGCGCGACCGGCTTTGTCATCGAGTTCGGCGGCGAGACCATCCAGGGCCTGTCTATGGAAGGCCGGATGACCGTCTGCAATATGGCCATCGAGGCGGGGGCCCGGGCGGGGCTGATCGCAGTCGACGAGACCACCATCGAGTACGTCCGAGGGCGACCCTACGCGCCCCAGGGCGCCGAGTTCGAGCGCGCCGCCGCCTCCTGGCGCGGCCTGGTCAGCGACCAGGGTGCGGCGTTCGATCGCAGGGTCCCGATCGACGCCGCCGCCATCGAGCCCCAGGTTACCTGGGGTACCTCCCCGGAAATGGTGGCGCCGGTGGACGGGCGGGTGCCCGATCCGGGGGACGAGCACGATCCGGTCAAGGCCGAGGGGATGCGCCGCGCGCTGGATTACATGGGGCTCACACCGGGCACCGCCATCACCGCCATCCGCCCGGACAAGGTCTTCATCGGCTCCTGCACCAACTCGCGCATCGAAGACCTACGCGCAGCGGCGCAGATCGTCGCAGACCGCCGGGTGGCCGAGAACATCAAGCTCGCCATGGTGGTGCCGGGCTCGGGTCCGGTCAAGGCACAGGCGGAGGCGGAGGGCTTGGACCAGGTTTTTATCGCAGCGGGCTTCGAGTGGCGCGACCCCGGATGTTCCATGTGCCTGGCTATGAACGCGGATCGCCTGGAGCCGGGCGAGCGGTGTGCATCCACCTCCAACCGTAATTTCGAGGGCCGCCAGGGTCCGGGCGGGCGTACCCACCTGGTAAGTCCCATCATGGCCGCGGCGGCGGCGGTCAGTGGCCACTTCTTGGACGTGAGGGCGCTCTAATGGACAAATTCGAGAATTTTACCGGGATCGTCTGCCCCCTGGACCGGGCCAATGTGGACACGGATGCTATCATCCCCAAGCAATTCCTGAAGAGCATCCAGCGCACCGGGTTCGGACCCAACCTGTTCGACGGGTGGCGCTATCTGGACCAGGGGGAACCCGGCAAAGACAATAGCGACCGACCCCGCAACCCGGATTTCGTCCTCAACGACCCCCGCTACCAGGGCGTCCAGATCCTGTTGACGCGCGAGAACTTCGGCTGCGGGTCGTCCCGGGAGCACGCCCCCTGGGCCCTAGCGGATTTCGGCTTCCGGGTCCTCATCGCCCCCAGCTTTGCCGACATCTTCTACAACAACTGCTTCAAGAACGGCATCCTCCCCATCACCCTGCCGCCGATTGAGGTCGCCGACCTGTTTGCGGTCGCGGGCGGCCCCGAGGCCCTGCGGATCAGCGTCGATCTGCCGCGGCAGATCCTGGAGCTCTCCATCCCCGGCTACCGGCTCGGCTTCGCGGTCGATCCCTTCCGCAAGCACTGCCTGCTCGAAGGGCTGGACGATATCGGGCTGACGCTGGAGCACCTGGATGCCATTCGCGCCTACGAAGACCGCCGCCGGACCCAGGTCCCCTGGCTATTCCCTGGGAACGGTTTGGAGGCAATGTGAACCTGACATAAGAGTGCCGAAGTACCGATAACATGGGAAACATTTTAATCCTGGAAATCCTGTGAATCCTGTACCATTAAGAGGCAAGTACGGAGGTCAGGCTTCACTCCTTTTCAAATGTCAACATGCCCTGGCTCGCGACGCCATACTGGAGAACACACAGTGACCAAGCACATCTTCATCCTGCCGGGAGACGGCATCGGGCCGGAGATCGCCGCCGAGGCGGTCAAAGTACTCACCTACCTGCGGGATAGCGCCGGCCTCGCAATCACGATGGAAGAGGCCCCGGTGGGCGGAGCGGCCATCGACGCTACCGGGATTCCCCTCCCCGACGCTACCCTGGAACTAGCGCTGCAGGCGGACGCCGTCCTGTTGGGGGCCGTCGGCGGCCCCAAATGGGAGCCGCTGCCCATCGCCATCCGCCCGGAGAAGGGACTCCTGGGCCTGCGCGACAAGCTGGAATTATTCGCCAACCTACGCCCGGCCATCCTCTATCCCCAACTGGCCGCCGCCTCATCCCTCAAGCCGGAGCTGGTCGCCGGGCTCGATATCCTGATCGTGCGTGAGCTCACCGGCGGCATCTACTTCGGACAGCCGCGGGGCGTGACCACCGGCAAGGACGGAACCCGCACCGGCATCAACACCCTGATATACAGCGAATCGGAGATCCGGCGCATTTGTGAAGTCGCCTTCGACATCGCCCGCAAGCGCAACCGGCGTGTCTGCTCGGTGGACAAGGCGAACGTGCTGGAATGCACCGAGCTGTGGCGAACGGTGGCCACCGAAGTCGGGGCCGACTACCCGGACGTGACGCTCAGCCACATGTATGTGGACAACGCCGCCATGCAGCTGATCCGAGAGCCGAAACAATTCGATGTCATGGTCACCACCAACATGTTCGGCGACATCCTCTCCGATGCCGCGGCCATGTTGACCGGCTCCATCGGCATGCTGCCCTCCGCTTCTCTGAACGCCACCGGCAAGGGCATGTACGAATCCATCCACGGCTCGGCCCCCAACATCGCCGGCCAAGACCTTGCCAACCCCCTGGCGACCATCCTCTCGGTCGCCATGATGTTGCGCTATTCCCTGGGCGAACCGACCGCCGCCGAGCGCATCGAAAACGCAGTCTCCGCCGTCCTGGACCAGGGCCTGCGTACCGCCGACATCATGTCCGCAGGAATGCGCCAGGTTGGTACTGCCGAGATGGGTGATGCGGTGGTGGAGATGATGGACAAGCAGGCATAAGGTTGGGACGGATCCCTATTTGATTTGGGTAACCGAATAAACGGTACGATCAAACCCAGCATGCCGCTACCCGTTCTAGAACGTTAATTGTGAATATTAAATGGTGTCGAGAGTGTAAAGCAGGAATACCAGTTGATGCGCGAAAATGTAGAATTTGTGGATCTTTCCAGGGTTATCGGCGGTACTTTAGTTTGCCGAGCACGATTCTCAGCTTGCTTGTGGCCTTGACTTCAGTGCTTTCCGTTGGACTCCCTCCGATCATTAAATCGTTACAACCCAAAGAGTCAGACATAAAGTACACTCTAGTTGAAACTGAATTACCAGATACGATCACAGTATTTGCGTCAAATATCGGGGGTGGTTTTGGAGCTGTGGGGAAACTTGCGATCTATGGCCCAACAAAAAGCAAAGAATACAAAGCAGGCAAAATAAAGCTCGAAGATTTACCGGTAATATATCTTGAACCGGATAAGGGACCTGTGGTTATAGAATCGGACAGAACTAAACTGATCACCTATAAAAAGATTAACCCTGAGGCAATCCTGTGATTTTACTTGATATTGCTCGTTCCCACGCTCCAGCGTGGGAACGCAATTGTGGTCGCTCCAGCGGCCAAGGTTTCATGACGCTGGAGCGTCCAGACTTGCTCCTACGCTGGAGAGACTGTGAAAGTATTGCTGAATTTCCGGAGTGGAAGGGACAGGGAGACACAACTTGCCTAGATTAGGCAGCATAGCTTGCTCCTAACCCCACTTGGTGCCGAATTTAGCGTGAAGTATGGCAGTTTCATCCCACCGCTATCAGGAAAAGCGAATACTTTCACAGCCTCTGGAGCGTGGGAGCCAAAGAAGATAGATCCTGTAACCGAGTACAGGTTTTGGCGGTTGCCGGATGGAGGAAGGAATTTCCTTATAGGCACCTTGAATTTTTCAAGGTGCCTATAAGAGAGATAGAAGTGCTGGAAATCGATAAAATCAAAGAAGAAATAGGCTGGTTGAAAGTGGTATTCGGCTTATTGGTAGCCATTGATGTTTCACTAATCGGCTGGGCAGCACAAAAGTTTTCTGGAGCCCCTATTTCGCTGTTATCTTTGGCGGCGTTCCTGGTCACCTTGGTTACTTGGGCCATTATTGCAGTCAACCGTCGTGCCTATGGAAAGATCGACGAATTGGGAGATTTATAATGGGTGAAATAATAGTTATTTTTATGGTTCTAGTCTTTATTTTCGGTTTGGCCGTAGTCATCAGAGATGTTCTCAGACATGCAAAAAAACAAGGCTTAACCAAAAGTTCGAATTGATCTGGGAATTTTCCGTCCTTTTTAAGGGGGCCCTGAATTTTTCAAGGTGTCCTATACGCATAACCAATACTAGGATCTAACCATGACCAAAACTGTTGAAGAGCTTGAATCAGCTGTTGCTAACCTATCGAAATCGGATTTCAGCCATTTCTCCAAGTGGTATGAGGAATTTATAGCGGACCAGTGGGACCGGCAGATTGAAGCAGATATCCGCGCTGGTCACCTTGACGCTGCCGGCAAACGCGCTGCCGAAGATTTCGAGACTGGCCGTTGCAAGCTCTTTTGAACCATTTTGCTTCGCCGGAGTTTTGGCACCACTATCGACAGTTGCCTGCCGAGATTTGTGCCCTAGCGAATAAGAACTTCGAGTTGCTGCGCGCAGATCCCCGTCACCCATCCCTTCACCTAAAGCATCACAAATATCCTCAGGTGAGAATTCGTATGCGTATCTTAAAACCCATTCAGTCTCCAATATCACCGTGTCTGAAATAAACACCTCTTCGGTATTGAAGATTGAAAAGGCCTTTTTATATTGCCCTTCGTCATCATGGGTAAGAAAACGAATGATGATGTTGGTATCAACGGCGATCATTTATACTGGTCCTTAATTCCCCGCGTTATGGCTGCTTCCATATCATCCAATGTCTTAGGTTTACCTTCATAACTTAAACAGGGAGCTACATTACTGATGACCGTTTTTTTGAATGGCGTTTTTGACTTGAGTAAGATGCCATCACCCACATCAACGACAACGAATTCTTGCCCGGTTTCCCAATGATGCGCCGTTCTCAGTGGTTTGGGTATAATTACTTGGCCTTTACTGGATAGTCTGGTTGTATTTATTGATCGAAGACTCGCAAAAGTAAGAAGAATGTAAGAATTCTAGCGATTGGAATAGTACTTGTCAAAAAAGATGTCTAAAATGATGTGTTAATCTCTGCTCATGAGGAAAATCCATTTTTACCATACTGAGTCAGGATACTGACCCATAGAAGAGTTCCTTGATTCACTTTGGATTTTTCGAAAATGAGCGATTGGTTGTCTTGAATCATGCTTTTCAGAAAAAGACACAGGAAACACCACTGAAAGAAATCAAGGTCGCCGAGAGTCGTAAGAGAGATTATCTCAGTAGGAGGCAATTGAAATCAACCACTATGGACTGAAAGTCCATAGTCTGGAGGACTAAAGTCCTCATCCGTGGACAAGCCACGGACTGAAAGTGAAGGGACTTAAAGTCCATAGTTTCAACTATGATGCGCTTCGCGCACTAA
>Ga0209458_1000124_pt1 | contig 41898 bp, 46 predicted proteins | sample WorMetLIZAISLAND_FD_187411 | JGI IMG/M metagenome (GOLD analysis project Ga0209458, IMG submission 187411) | Marine gutless worms symbiont microbial communities from Max Planck institute for Marine Microbiology, Germany - Inanidrilus manae... ...
AAGCGAAGGCGTTCTTCCATCACCGAACTCTCTTTCCACGGCATCAACACCTCCTGCCTGCAAAAACAGGCCGAAAGTGTTACCCATGTGTCCGGTACGAAATGTCACCTATGTCTCGGGCCGCTCAGCACATGACTTAGGCCCCCGCGCAAAAGCGCGGGGCCTTCCTAGTTGCAGCGTTGCCCTCGGGCTCGACCGCAGGGCCCATCGGGCAGGAAGCACCAGCCCCCGCAATCAGCCTTCGACAAGGCTTCGGCTGGCTAGGCCAGCTCAGATCACCGGAAAGATCTCGTCTCGTCCACCGAAGCCTTGGCACAGGTGGATCCCGCCCCGCAACCAACCTGTTTCCTGGCCAGTTGCCGAGATTCATCGCCTCGGGAGTTTCCAAAATTCCATCAGATGGTCGGCAAGCAGTCCGCTAGCCGTTGAAAGATCTTCTGCAATGTGCAGTCGTATTTCAGCCGAAGGCAATTCGGGCAGACCTTCCTCTTCACCCAAGGGAGACAGTGAGCCTGGCATCGTCCCCTCTTTCACAACTGTGATTGCCAGGCCCTGCGCAGCGATGGCTTCCACAGCTGAGAGGCTGTGGCTGACGTAGGCCAGGCGCCAAGGCCGCCCGGAGCGGCGCAATGCCTCCATAGCCCAGTTCCGAAACAGACACCCTGGGGGATAGAGCGCCACCGGCAAGGGATCTGCTCTATCGAACTGGAAGAGCGGACTTCCGGCCCACAAAGCTCTTTCTTGGCAGAGCAGATGCCCAAGTGTTTCGCCGGCCGGGTGCATTGCAATGACAATGTCATAGTGCGATCCAATCCGATCGAGCATGGACGACGTCAGCCCGGTTTCCATCTGGATTTCGACAAGAGGATAGGAGGCGGAGAAGGACTTGAGCAAAGCAGGCAGGATGATCGTGCCGTAGTCGTCCATCACGCCTAATCGAACCGTCCCGGACGTTTCGTGCTTGCGCAGATGCTGGATGGCGGACTGGTTCAACGCCAAAATCCGCTGCGCATATCCCAGGAACCTCTCGCCGGCCGGACTGAGCTCGACCCGGGTGGTCGTTCTCTCGAAGAGTCTGAGGCCCAGTTGCTCTTCCAACCGTCTGATCTGCGAACTCACAGCCGACTGTGTCCGATTCAATCGTCGGGCCGCGCTCGTGAACGAACGCTGATCAGACACAGCCACGAAAGCCTGCAGAAGGTTCGGATCAAGTGTTAAGTCACTCATCACCAAAGCTGCTAGTGCTTAGTCCATTTATGCGTTTGAGAAATAAGTAAAGTACGTGTAGCCCTGCGGCAATGCTTGAAGCTGGCGCGACAGGGGTTGTGAGCTTTGCCGAAAAACAAGTGGTTGGAAGCCGGTAACGAGGAGGAACAGCCGCCTGGCCCTCACAGCTTTTCGAGCAGTCTGCACCTCGGTGTCCGGCGCGCGATGCCGCTGGCCGTGAGCTCAGGTCTCTTCGGGATACTCTATGGCGCGGCATGTACGGCACTAGGGGTATCGCCCGCACTCGCGGCCCTGGCATGCGTGCTTGTGTTTTCAGGTGCTGTGCAGTTCGCCGTGCTCGGCATGTTGAACGAGCCGGTATCCTACGCCGCTATCGCGGTCTCCAGCCTGCTTATATGCAACCGCTTGCTTTTGATGGGCGTTTCGATCGCGCAACATTTGCGGTCGCGGCCCTTTCCGGTTCGGCTTCTTTCGATGTTTGTGCTCACCGACGGTGCTTGGGCTGCCACCATTGCAGAGAAAGAGCAGGTTGACCGCTTTGCTTTCTATGTGACAGCCGGCCTGTGGATTCTTCTTCTTTGGGTCCTGGGGACACTGTTCGGCGCCATCGTGGCCGCAAGCCTCGAAAGTGAGGTGATTTCGGCGCTCCGGTTTGCCGGAGTTCTTTTCCTGGTCCTCCTGCTTTTGCTGGTCGTGAGAAACGCCTCCATGGGACATCTCCCGTGGTCAGCGGCAGCACTTACCTCTCTTGGCGCAAGCTTCCTGCTCCCATTGCCGGTCGCATTCTTGATCGGCGTATCACTCGGCGCATCGATCGCCTGGTTTCGCGGCGTCGGCGGAGGCGACGATGACAACTGATACCCGCTTTCTCATCACCATTGGGATTATGGCTTGCATCGCCTTTGGATATCGCGCTGTCGGGTTGCTGATCGGCACCTATTTGGGAGAAAGCAAAAAGCTTCGCCGTTTCCTGGACATTCTCCCTGCGTGCGCGATTGGCGCTGTTCTTGGCCCATCTTTCAGCGCAATGACAGTCGTTCAAGGACTTGCCCTAATGCTTTCGGCAGGTATCTATTTGATTACCGCTCGGTTTCTCATGTCTTTGATGATTGGCGTCGCGGTTCTTATGTCAGAACAATGGATCGATACGGTTTTCGCTCGTTTTGCGACATGACAGTCTCCGGCCTTCGATCTTCGGAAACTGGTCCACAACACCACCAAAGGTGAGGGGGCCATGAACAAGGTTCTGCTCTGGTACTTTGCATTGCCGCCGTCACGGTCTTGGACTGCGTGCTGCTTGAACGGGTGACCCTGGAACACTTCCGAACCGGCGTTCTGCCGATTCCCGCAGCCGTCTCGATCAGCCTTTCTCTAGGTTGAACACAGATGGGCGAACCTGGATTCCTCGGCCGTTGTGTCATTTTGAGTGCTTCACTCAGAAGAGCGAAGGCGGCCCTCCGAAGCCTTTGCGAAGGAGGGCCGGTCGCAACCTTTCGCACCGGTAGACGTCTCTCATCGAGCTACGGCTGGCATGCCAAGATGAGCGCACAACTTAGGTCTCCGCGCAAAAGCGCGGGGGCCTGAGTCGTTTGTGCGAATGTTGCCCAGGGTTGGACCCGAGGTCCACCGGGCAGCACACACCAAACCCCGGTGACCAGCCTTGGCCAAGGCTTCAGTTCGCAGGCCAACGCGAAACTTGGAGGCCCGGCGGGCAAGCGTGGGGCTTTCTGAGTTGCAGCGTTGCCCTCTTGCCTAACGCGAGGGCCCAATGCCACTCGCCAGCAGCGGCACCGTGGCGTTCTCCTCGTTGCTACCAGTAAAGCTGGACACAGCACCTGGTCCGCATGTGTTCGGTGGTTCCGCGCCCCATGGGGAGGACACGTCCCGTCCGCTGCTCATGTCCGGCGCCAATAAGACCAGGAGCGGCAGAGTGGGCAACGCCGTGTCCTCTGGCCGGCATTCTCGCTTGAATCGTCACTGGCGAATTTGAGACGCACCACTACTTCATCATCGTGGCACGACGGCGCAGCTCTCCTGGCATCAGGCTGGCACTGTGCCCCGTTTCCTGAACCGGCTGGAGCCCGCTGAAACAATCCAGGAGAGTATTGATGCTCAGATCCACGGCACTGACAGGACTGGGAATGATGCTTGCGGTCACCGCCAGCGCTGCGCCACCACAACCCGTCGATTCAGCGTTTGTCGATCAGGTCGCCGAGTTCGGCATAACCCAGGAGAACTGGGATTCAGGAGAACATGCGGCCATTACCTTTCCCAACGCCTACAAGTTCACCCGCCACTATGTCGTGGAAAAGGGCGATCACGTCGCGCCGGCGCCGTGGCAGGACGCGCAGGATAGCCTCGATCTGTCAGCGCTCACGGCAAACGATGCCGATGGCGTGCATGACGTGGAAACGCTCCTGCGTGATCGATTGAAGAACCACTCCATGGTGGTGTTGCAAGGTGATCGCTTGTTGCACCAGCATTTCTGGAACGGGATGGATCAAAACTCGACTCACCTCGACATGTCGGTGACCAAATCCTTCACCGCAATTCTGGCCAGGATTGCGGCGGCCGAGGGGAAGCTGGACATGAGCCAACCGGTCGAAGCCTATCTGCCGAACTTCAAGGGAACCGCTTTCGAGGGCGTTTCGGTCCAGGATGTAGCCGACATGAGTTCGGGGCTGGAAATCAAGACCCCGCCATTCATGTCCTGGGACCCCAGGTTCACCGAGTCGCAGGAATGGAACGGGCCCAACGACAGCGGCCTCAATGGAATCGTCGACTATCTGCTCACGGTGGATAAGCGGAAATACGAGCCCGGCACACATTACCAGTACCAGGATCCGAACACTGAGGTACTCGGCGTCGTAGTGGCGGCGGCCACAGGCAAGGGGCTGGCCGACTATCTGGAGGAAAAGATCTGGTCACGCCTGGGCGCCGAGCACAACGCCTACTGGATGGCCGATGCCGCCGGCTACACCGTCGCCTCGGGCGGGCTCAACATGACCACGCGCGATCTGGCGCGGGCGGCGCAGCTCTTAGTGAACGGCGGGCGCAATCATCTCGGAGAACAAGTGGTGCCCGAAGAATTCATCACCGCAGTGTGGGAGGGCAATGACCGCGTGCGCGCAGCCTGGGCGGTCGGAAAGGAAGCCGCCCTTGCGCCGAACGGCTGGTACAAGGACCAGATCCGCGTGCTGGACATCAAGGGGCACAAGTTTATGGCCTTCGTCGGCATCCATGGCCAGGCGGTGGTTATGGAACCGGAAAGCGGGACAATCATCGCCATGAACGGCGGCTATCCGCAGACCGAGACCGCGCGCATGAACAGCCTTTTGTTCCTGCAAGTGGTTCCGGCCATTCTGGACGCAACAGCGGGAAGGTAGCGCCGCCGCCGACAGAAACGAGCTGCAATAGGGCCACGGCCGCACCGCCTCCGCTAGCCGCCGTCGCCGATCCGCCTCGATGACATTGCCATCGACGTCCGCTTTCGGGCGAGGTTCAGACGACCTGGCGGCCGGAGGCCCGAGGCGGCCCATAGCCATTTGCAGCCGTAACGACCGGATGATCCGGACACCCGCGTTGCCGATGGACCGGCCGACAGGATCGCAACCCGATGATCAAAGATCGGCCCGGCTTGCGGTGGTCACGACGGGCGTGAGCGGCACAATTGACCGACGCTAGGGCAACCGCCTTTGGCGTGCTGCCGGCCGACTACTTTCTACGTTGCGCGTCGAAATCTTCTCGGCCAAGGGCGTGGTTGTGCGTAAGTGCGCGCGCCGCATGCATCAGGTCGTTCAGCGACATGCCATCGAACGAACCGGTCCGGCGAAGGTTCATTGCGAATGCAATGGCCGGTTCGATGACCTCGGCCGTCTGATGCTCAACGTCGCCGCGGAACGTCATCCCGTCCTGGCGGACCTGCGCCATGAAACGTGGAAGACCGTCCCTGCCGGTGCGTCTCATATGCATGAGCACCGCAAAGGCATCGGCCCGGCTCTCCGCCAGGTAGATGTCGTAGGCCTCAAGACCCTGGCTGCGCAGGCGCCACGGATCCTCGTCGCAATGCGCGACTTCGTGGTAGAGGAGGAAGCGGTAGAAGTCCGCAGCCTCGAAGTCGACCGCCGCAACGGGCCGGGATCCGGCATTGCCCGACAGCAGCAATGCCAGCTGCGCAAGTCGTAGCGGAGCTGGCATTGGATAGACGATGCAAAGCGTGCGTCCATCCGACAGGGCGTGCAGGCCCGTTGCCATCTCCCGGTAGAGAAAAACGAAAGCGGCCTGCCTGCCGATTGCCATCGACTTGGCAAAACTCAAAGGCGCAGCGATCTCGCCGTTAATGCGTTCGAGCAGCGACGAGAAGTCGACGGACGCATCGCCGTTTGCCGTATCCAAGCGCATGTGATCCGCCGGATCCACGATGTGGATATGCACACCGGGGAAGGGCTGCCCGATATCCCGCGCGGTCGTCTCGATGAGGACGGACACGCGCGAACGGTCAAGAGTGTCAGCGTCCGCCGCTGACACAAGCAAGAACAGCGCGCACAAGACACAAGCCACAGCAGAGCGCGGGAGGCGCCGCATCTTGAGGCCCGACGCGACGAGAAGGCAGAACGCGGCCGCCGTGTTCGGCAGGCAACGGGAGCGGCCGGGTGAACCCGGCTCGTTGGTGGCGCGGGTCCCGCCGGCGCTGTGCCAAGGCGCTCGCGGTTTGCAGCGTCTGACCAGCTTTGCGGTCAACAGCGCGCGCATACCGAAATGGTCGGTCGTTCAACGTTCATGATATCTGCGTCTGGTGTTCAAGGCCTGTCGGCCACGGCTCCGGAGATGCAGCCGACAGCTTGTTGAGGCAGAGCAGCAGGCGTGTGCGGTCTGTGCCCGCGACCGGCGGCGAGCGGTGCACGATTCCGCTGGCTGGTCCGGCGCAGCTGCCCCTGAAGACCGCCACGTCGTGGTTCCGGAGGCGCTCGACCGGTCCTTTGAACCGTTTCTGTTCGCGCAGCGCCTGCGCGGCGTGTCTCGGTTGGATCCACTCAGTGGCAGAACCGCGGTACGTCGTCAGGAGGCGTGCCTCCACGCGATCGCGATGGAACTTCCAGCAGGCATCGTCGCTGATGTGCTCCAGCCGAACATCAACGAGATCACTTCGGGTGATGCCAGCAAAAGCCGAGACGAGATCGTCGACGTCGCTGATGAGCAGGCCTCGCATGTCTCCGGGAGGCATGCCGCATTCGTCCAAATGCGGTTCAATGGCACGCCGGACATCGCAGGGCTTAACAAGAACCCGCACGTCGGGAAGACGCGAAGCATCCATTCGCTCGAGCCACGTCGTCAAGCAGAAGGGCAGCGCGCGGCGCCAGATCACGAGCTCCGTGTCGGGCTTGTTGATGGCGGCGAGGCCTTCCGCTGCGTCGCACGTCTCGATGCCCGCGCCCAACGTGGCCGACGTGCCAACGAACTGACCTTCCAGGGACACCAGCGGACCGGTCATGCCGGTTCGGCCCGCTTCCAGATCGGGAACGGGTCCTTCAGCTTTCTCCAGGCTGCGGGCTGCATGGCCTTGGCATTGGCGTCGCCGGCAAGACAGGCGTCGAGGCGGCGACGGATCGCGGCCTCATCCATACCGGTGCCGATGAAGACGATTTCCTGGCGCCGGTCTCCATAGACCGGGTCCCAGTTCCTGTCCATGTGCTGACGCCATTCCGGGTGATCGGGCCAACGCTCCTTGGGGACGTTGGCCCACCAGAAGCCCATGGCCTCATGACGGACAAGCGCACCAGCCTGGCTCACCTCGCCCACCCATTGCGGGCGGGTGGCAAGCCAGAAATGTCCCTTGGCGCGAATGACGCCGGGCCATGACGAGTTTAGAAAGGCATGGAACTTCTCCGGATGGAACGGGCGGCGCGCCCGATAGACGAAGCTGCGCACGCCGTATTCTTCCGTCTCCGGCTTGTGCTCTGCGAAGCCATAGAGCTCCTTGAACCAGAGCGGGTGTTCCTCGGCCTTGTCGTAGTCGAAGCGGCCGGTATTCAGGACCTTGTCCAGCGGCACGCGCGACATGCTGGTCTCGATGAGTTCGGCGTCGGGATTGAGCGACCGGATGATCTTGCGCGCGGCATCGAGCTGTTCCTCCGATGCGGCATCGATCTTGTTCAGAATGATGATGTCGGCGAACTCGATCTGATCGACGAGCAGATTGACCAGCGTGCGGTTGTCCTCCTCGCCCAGTGCCTCGCCCCGATCCTTGAGGAAATCGGTCGACGCGTAGTCGCGCAGGAGGTTGGCGGCATCGACCACGGTCACCATCGTATCGAGGCGCGAGACATCCTCGAGGCTCTCGCCATCTTCCGACCGGAAGTTGAAGGTGGCCGCTACAGGCAGCGGCTCGGAAACGCCGGTTGATTCGATGAGAAGGTAGTCGAACCGGCCATCCTCCGCGAGCCGACGCACTTCCTTGAGAAGGTCATCGCGTAGGGTGCAGCAGATGCAGCCGTTGGTCATCTCGACCAGCGTTTCTTCGGTACGGCTCAGATCGGCCCCGCCGTCCCGAATGAGATCGGCGTCGATGTTCACCTCGCTCATGTCGTTGACGATGACCGCGACGCGCTTGCCTTCGCGGTTGTTGAGGATGTGGTTCATCAGCGTGGTCTTACCGGCGCCAAGGAAGCCGGAAAGCACAGTGACGGGCAGGTTGGGTCGTTCCAAAGGCTGGGGCATGGCGACTCTTCAAGGTGTGATTGCAATGTCAGGTGGAAGCAGGGCGATCGACCCGCAGAGCTGAAGAAAGCAACCGGCCAGTCCGGCAGAAGTTTTTGCGATCCCATGTGCCGGGGCGGCCGACGCGCGGGGCTTGAGGCCTTCGCCGTGAGGCGCCTCGAGCATGCCCGAGGCATTCATTCGACGCGCCGCCATATCAGAGAGACGCCCTGATCATGGCCTCAAAGTCGTCCTCCGCCGCGCTGCGCGGATTGGTCAGGGCAGACAGATCTTTCTTTGCGTAAGCGATCAGGTCAGGAATGTCTTCCTCTTGGAGGCCCATGGCGTGCAGGCCGGACGGCAGGCCGATGTCGGCATTCATGGCGGACACTGCCTCGGCGATGTCGGTACCTGGAGCCAACCCCATGGCTTGGCCAAGGCGATCGTATTTCTCAACGCATTCAGGCGCATTGAACCGCAGCACTGCGGGCAGAAAGACCGCGTTCAGGGTGCCGTGATGTAGGTTCAGGCGCTCGATACGTCCCGCGGCATGGCTCAAGGCGTGAACCGCACCCAAGCCCTTGATGAAGGACAGTGCCCCTTCCGTTGAGCACATCATCATGTTCCAGCGGGCCGCGCGATCCTCACCATCCCTCACCGCGACAGGCAGGTAGTTCCAACCTCGCCACAGACCGTCCAGCGCCACGCCGTCGGCAGGCGGATTGACCGTGGGAGCCAGGAATGCCTCGATGCAATGGGTGATTGCATCCATGCCGGTGGCCGCCGTCATTGCCCTGGGCAGGCCCAAGGTGAGGTCCGGATCGCAGATGGCCGCTTTCGGAACGAAGAGCGGACTTGCAAACGTCAGCTTGCGCCCATCCTCCATAATGATGACGAACCCGACGGAAACCTCGCTGCCCGTTCCGGCCGTGGTCGGCACGGCAATCAACGGCGCGACCGACTTCACCAGCTTTCCGCCGCCGGCCAGGGGGTCGAACTGGGCGAGCGGGCCGCCACTGCCCGCGAGCAGCGCGACAGCCTTGCCCAGATCCATCGAGGACCCGCCACCGACGGCGAGGACGCCGTCACACCCGTCCGAAACATACTGATCAAACGCCTTCAAGACGGCTGCTTCCGTTGGATTTCCAGGCGTGCCATCGAAAAGCGAGGTCGGCACATTCCTGCCAAGCGCATCCGTTACTCTTTCGACGAGCCCCGCTGTCCTGACACCCTCATCCGTGGCGACGAACGGCTTGGAGATTCCCGCGCGGCGAAGCTCGGCCGGAACTTGCTGAACAGCCCCGAAATCGAAGTGGGTCGTCGTCAGATAGGTCAGTGTTGCCATGACGGATCAAAATCTCTGTTGACTAGTGAGAACGCTTTTGTTCGCGCCTGAGCAGCGCCGCAACTTCCACGAGATGATCGGCGATCCGAGCCGGGCTTTCGTAGCGACCCGCAAACTCGATCAACTCCAGCGTCAGCGCATCAAAGATGGCCGAGGACGGAAGCCATGCTTCGTTCGCTTGCGCAATGGCGCCCTGCAGAAGCCGCCGGACCTTTTGTACGTCTTCCGCATGCACCGTAGCGATCGCATCGTTCATCGTGCCGTCTCCGGGCTGCACCGCTAATGGCGACTGGAACCGACTTGTCAGGCCCCGTTGGTGCCGCTCCTGGGGCTTTCGATCATGGTGAGAAACTCCCGGCGGGTCGCCGGATCGTCGCGAAAGGAGCCGAGCATGCGGCTGGTCACCATGCTGACTCCCGGCTTGCGGATACCGCGCGTGGTCATGCATTGGTGCGCTGCTTCGATGACGACGCCGACACCGCGCGGCTGCAGTACTCCCTGGACCGTATCCGCGATCTGCGACGTCAACGCTTCCTGAATCTGCATCCGCTTGGCCAACACCTCGACCAGGCGCGCGAGCTTGGAAATCCCGACGACGCGGCCTGCCGGCAGGTAGCCGATATGCGCCTTACCCAGGATGGGCACGATGTGGTGCTCGCAGTGCGATTCAAGTCGGATGTCACGCAAAACGATCATCTCGTCATAGGCGGCGGTCTGCTCGAACGTTGTCGCCAGCAGTGCGACCGGATCTTCGCGATATCCGGCGAAGAACTCTTCGTAGGCCCGCACCACGCGCTCGGGCGTGCCTGCGAGCCCTTCGCGGTCCGGGTCATCACCAGCCCATTCGATCAATGTCCGCACCGCCGCTTCCGCCGCTGATCGGCTGGGCCGTGGGCGCGCAGTCGATGCGGAGCGGACGGAGTTCTCCGGCCGGCTCCCAAGCATCGCTGTGTCCATGTCAAATCCTCTCCTGCGACCACGCCCGGATTCCCGAGGGTATTCGCCCTTGTAACCAGTAAATGCAACGTTATAACATCACGTTTATCAAGTGCAAGAAGGGACAAGACCATGGCGCTCAGGTCGATCCAGCCCCGGCCCTGCACCGATTCCAACTGCCGCGGCCAGCATGCGCCGGCTGAACGGGTTGCGCTGGCAGCGTCCCTCTGCAGCGCGCGCGGAGCGCAGCTTACAGAGCTGCGGCGCCAGATACTGGAACTGCTCTGGGAGAGCGGTCGCCCGACGGGCGCCTACGAACTGATTGAGACGCTGAAGCAAAGGGAGGCCCGTCCGATCGGGCCGCCCACCGTGTACCGGGCGCTCGAGTTCCTGATGTCCCAGGGCCTCGTCTCGAAGATCGAAAGCCGGAACGCTTACGTCCCCCGCGCGCATCCGGAGCGCCGGCATGATTGCCTGTTCTTCATCTGCAGCAACTGCGAGGCATCGGTCGAGGTGGAAGACCAGCGGCTTGAGTGCCTGATCTCCGAGGTTGCCGCCCTGATCGGGTTCCGCCCAACACGGCGCGTGATCGAGGTGGAGGGCATCTGCACGACTTGCAACGCGGCTGGCACGGCCTGAACGGGCAAGAGGGCGCCCATGGAAAGCTGGGATCTCGATGGATCTTCGCAGCGTCTGCGGATCTTGCTGCTGACCGGGTTCCTGGGCAGCGGCAAGACGACTGTCCGCAACGATCTGATCCAACAGCCGACGCAGAGTCAGACAAGCGTGCTTGATAACGAGTTCGGCGGGATCGGCCTCGACCACGACCTCGTGACGCACAGCAAAGATGACGTCGTCATCGCCACAGTCGATGCGGTCAACAGCGGCGACACGCTCAGTATGTTCACCGACGTCAAGGCTCAGGGGCCGGAAATCCTGCGCGTCGCGTCGGACGACAGCGAGCTCGCCGTGTTCGAAGTGCGGACATGACCGTTATGTCGAACAGGCGCACCCCGTTTCCAAACGCGGCCCTGATCGGTCGGTCTTTCTCCCTTATCGGTGGCGGCGCAGTCGCTCGACTTCTCTGGGCCGGCGGCCTTGCGGCTCTGCTTTGGGTCGCCGCGGCCTGGGCGATGGGGTGGCTGTCATGACAGCCGCCTTTTCCCTCGACGACGTCACCCTGGGATACGATCGCCATCCGGCTGTGCATCACCTGACCGGCAGCTTCGCAACCGGTTCGTTGACGGCGGTGGTCGGCCCCAATGGATCGGGCAAGAGCACGCTGCTCAAGGGGTTGGTCGGGCTCCTGGCTCCTCTCGATGGCCGCTTGGAACGCAACGGACTGCGCCAGGGCGATATTGCCTATCTGCCCCAGCAGGCAGAGATCGACCGCAGTTTCCCGATCTCGGTGATCGAGACGGTGCTGTTGGGTCACTGGCGAACGATCGGCCTGTTCCGTCCGGTCACGCGCGCCCTGCGGCGACAAGCCGAGGAGGCGCTGGTGGCTGTCGGTCTCGATGGCTTCGCTCGGCGGCCGATTGCCTCCCTGTCAGCGGGTCAGTTTCAACGGGTCCTGTTCGCCCGCATGCTGTTGCAAGACTGTCCTGTCATTCTGCTCGACGAGCCCTTCACGGCGATCGACGCCAAGACCACGGCTGACCTTCTGCGGGTGGTGGTGGGGTGGCATGGTGAGGGACGGACGGTAATCGCCGTACTGCACGACCTCGAGCAGGTACGAGAGAGTTTTCCCGACACCCTGCTGATTGCCCGGAAGCCCATCGCCTGGAGCGCGACGACCGAGGCTCTGCGGACAGACCATCTTTTCCAGGCGCGACAGATGGCGGAGGCGTGGGATGACCGCGCCGAGATCTGCCCGCGGAGCGTTGCCCAATGAACCTCTATGCCGCCCTGGTCCAGCCGTTTATCGAGTTCGGGTTCATGCGCCGGGCGCTGGTGGCCTGCCTTGCGCTCAGTATCGGCTGCGGGCCGGTGGGCATTCTCCTTGTTCTGCGCCGCATGAGCCTCGTCGGCGATGCCTTGAGCCACGCGGTGCTGCCGGGGGCGGCCATCGGCTTCATGATCGCCGGGCTCTCGCTCGTCGTCATGAGCGTCGGCGGTTTCATCGCGGGCCTCGTCGTGGCGGTTCTGTCGGGTCTCGTCGCGCGCGTGACGCCGCAACGCGAGGATGCCAGCTTTGCCGCCTTCTATCTCATTTCGCTGGCGCTTGGGGTGCTCATCGTCTCCACCCACGGCAGCAACGTCGATCTCATGCATGTCCTCTTCGGAACCATTCTCGCCGTCGACGATGCGTCGCTGCTGCTCGTTGTCTCGATCGCGACGCTAACGCTGGTCATTCTGGCTGTCATCGGACGTGGGCTGATCGTCGAGTGCTTCGACCCCGGCTTTCTGCGCGCGGTGGGTGGCCCCGGCGCGGCTGTTCACTTCGTGTTTCTGGTGTTGGTCGTTATGAACCTCGTCGCCGGGTTCCACGCGCTGGGAACGCTGATGGCAGTCGGGTTGATGATGTTGCCCGCTGCCGCAGCCCGGTTCTGGGCCGGCCAGGTCGCGACACTCGTGGCGATGAGCAGCGCCATCGCCTTCGCTTCCGGGTACGTGGGGCTGCTGCTCTCCTACCACGCCAGTATTCCCTCCGGGCCGTCCATCATCCTGGTCGCCGGCGGCGTCTACATCGTCTCGGTTGTCGCGGGTCCGCGCGGCAGCCTGTGGGTGCGGTTTCTGCCGCGCCGCCATCTTGAAGCTTGAACCGCAACGGATAAACCAAACCATGCATCGCCTTTCACGCCGCTTGCTTCTTGCCGTGCTTGCCACGCTCGTCGTCGCCACGACATCTCCGTCCTGGGCCGCCGACAAGCTCAAGGTCGTTGCCACCTTCACCATTCTCGGGGACATGGTGCGCAATGTCGGCGGGGAGCACGTCACCCTCACCACGCTTGTCGGTCCGGACGGAGACGCTCATGTCTTCGAGCCAACCCCGGCCGATGCGCGCGCGCTGGCCCAGGCAGACCTCGTCATCGCCAACGGCCTCGGCTTCGAAGGCTGGATCGACCGGCTGGTCAAGGCATCCGGCTACAAGGGGCCGGTTGTTGTGGCCAGCGAAGGAATCGCTCTGCTAGAAGCAGACGAGGATCACGGACATGGCCATGGGGACGCACATGGTTCCCACGAAAAGGCGGAGAAGGACAAGGATCACCATGAGGGAGAGTTCGACCCTCACGGCTGGCAGGATCTCGCCAACGGACGCCTCTATGTCGCCAATATCGCTCGCGCGCTTGCCGCAGCCGACCCGGCTCACGCAGACGACTACCGCCGCCGTGCCGAAGCCTACGATCGCGAACTGGCGGCGCTGAATCGCGATATCCGCAGCCGGCTCGACGCCGTCCCTGCGGATCGGCGCAAGGTGGTCACCTCGCACGACGCGTTCCAGTACTTTGGGCGTGCCTACGGCATCGACTTTCATGCCCCAGTCGGTCTGAGCACCGAAGACGAGCCGTCGGCGGGTGAAGTGGCCGCCCTTATTCGCCAGATGCGTGATGAGGGCATCCGCGTACTGTTCGTCGACAACATCACCGACCCTCGTCTGGTGCAGCAACTCGCGCGCGAAGCCGATGCCGTCATCGGCGGCAGGCTCTACTCGGACTCGCTTTCCGGTCCCACAGGCCCGGCGCCGACCTATCTGGATATGTTCCGCCACAACGTGAGCGAAATCGCCAAGGCCTTCACGAGCTGAGCGGGGGGCAGTTCCGCGCTCCCAAAAAGCCCTGTAGCCACAGACAAAGGCTATCGATGAAGCAGGTCCCCGTGGCCGTGCTGACCGGATCTCTCGGCGCTGGCAAGACCATGCCGGCGAACCAAATCGCGACCGGGCAGCCCGGCAAGAAATACGCCGTCGTCGTCAACGAGTTCTAAAGAGATCGGCGTCGATAACAACCTCGTGGTCAACGCCGACGAGGAAGTGTTCGAGATGAACAACGGCCGCATCTGCTGCACCGTGCGCGGGGACCTGATCCGCATCCTCCGCGGCCTGACCACGGCGCTACTCGCGCTCATGTTCTGCTTCGCGGTGGGCTCTTCGCCGGCGCGGGCCCACCCGCACGCCTGGATCGACCTGCGCAGCACCGTCGTGCTGGATGCCGCCGGTCGCGTCACCGCCATCGAGCAGCAGTGGCTGTTCGATCAGTTCTACACGGTCTTCGCCACGGAGTTGCCGTCTGGCGCGGCCGGCACCCGGGCCGAGGCGCTGACGGCGCTCACCCGCAGCAACCTCGAGAATCTGCGCTCCTACGACTACTTCACCGAGGTCCGTGCGGGTGGGGCAAAGGTTGCGCTCGGCACGGTAAGCGAGTTCGAGAGCGAGCTGCGCGAGGGCCGGCTGTGGATGCGCTTTGTGGTGCCGCTCGCCACACCCGTCGACCCCACCAAGCGGGCACTCTCATTCGCCGTCTTCGACCCGACCTACTATATCGAGGTCCTCCACCTGCAAGGCGATCTGGTCGCCTTTCGCGGCGGTAGGGCCGAGGGGTGCTTCGGCCGTATCGTGCCACCAAACCCGACCATCGAGGCCGTCCTGCTGGCGCAGTCCGTGGACCTCGACGTCACGCCGGATGCCACGCTCGGCAGCGTCTTCGCTGAACGGGTGGAGGTCACGTGCCGGTAGCGCGCCGCAACCTGCTCGTGGCCGCTGCGATCGCGGTCCTGGCCGCCGGGCTCGCCGTCCCGTTCTCCGCGCTGCCCGACGGCGTACCCGGGCTCTGGTCCGGGCTCGTGCTGGAGATCCAGACGGTGCAGCGCGACCTGCATCGCCAGCTCGCCGCGGCGATGCAGGCGGTGCAGGCGGAAGGGGCCGCCGCCGCCACGGCGCTCGTCGTCCTCAGCTTCCTCTACGGGGTGTTCCATGCCGCCGGGCCCGGCCACGGCAAGGTCGTGATCTCGACCTACATCCTGACTCAGGAAAGTCAGCTGCGCCGCGGGCTCCTGCTGTCGCTCGTATCCTCGCTCTGCCAGGGCCTCACGGCCATACTGGCCGTCGCGGCGACCGCCGGGCTGCTCGGCCTCACCCTGCGCCAGGCCCAGGGCACCGCCACCGGCCTCGAGACCCTGAGCTACGGTCTCGTCGCGCTGGTTGGCTTCACCCTGGTGGCGAGCCGGGCGCACCGCCTCCTGCGGCGGCGCCGGCTGCCGATGCCTCGCGGTCGCGGTGACACCCCTCAACTTGCACCCGGACACCACCACAAACATGACGGGGCCTGCCCGGGCTGCGGCCACGCCCATGGGCCCTCGCTGCGCGATCTGGACGCCCCGCTTTCCTGGCGGGGCCTCGCCGGCATGGTCGCCTCGATCGGTCTGCGCCCGTGCAGCGGCGCGGTGCTTGTACTGCTTGTCGCCTATTCCCTGGACCTCCGCTGGGCCGGGGTCGGCGCCGTGCTGGCGATGTCGCTCGGCACCGCGATCACCGTCTCGCTGCTCGCGACCCTCTCGGTCTACGCGCGCAAGGGCGCACTGCGCCTCGCGGCGCTCATCCCGGACCGGGCGGCGCGGCTTGCCGTCGCACTCGATCTGGTCGCCATCTTCGGTGGCCTCGTCATCCTGACCGCCGGCATCCTCATGCTCCAGGCGACCTTGACCGTGCCGGCGCATCCGCTCCGGTAGGGGCGGTCTGGCCGGAACCTAGGGTTCCGACGAGTGCATGTGTCGATCCGAGGCGGGACGTCTCAGGCGATCGCCTCGCGCACGCGGTCCGGTGTGAACGGCATGTGACGCAGTCTACGGCCGGTCAAGGCGAAGAAGGCGTTGGCAATCGCCGGCGCGACGACGGGGGTGCTGACCTCGCCAATGCTGGTCGGCGGCGCATCGACCTTCGCAATATCGACCTCGATCTCCGGCGTTTCGTCGATGCGCAGGATCTCGTAATCGAAGAAGTTGCTCTGCTCGACCTCGCCGTCCGTGATCGTGATCCGCTCCTTCAAGGCGCTGCTCACGCCATGCACGACGCCGCCTTCGATCTGGGCCAACGCGTTGTCCGGCGAGACGATCAGCCCCGCGTCTACGGTCGTCCAGAAGCGCTTCACAGCGATTTCGCCGCTCTCGCGCTCGAGGTTGATCTCGGCGACGCCGGCGGCCATAGAGTCGCCATAGCCGGCGAAGGCCAGCCCGAGCGCCGTCTCCGACTTGGGCCGTCCCCACCCGGCCATCTCGAGCACCCGCTCGATCAGCCAGCGACCGCGCGGATTGTCCTTAAGCAAGGCCATGCGGAAGGCCACCGGGTCCTTGCCCGCCGCCGCCGCGAGTTCGTCCATGAACGCCTCCGCGGCGAAGCTCGTATATGCCGCGCCGATCCCGCGCCATGGAGCCAGGCGTGCCCGCCTCTCGGTGATCAGATGCTCCGCCCGCATAGCGCCAAGATCGTAGAACTTGTTCTCAGCCCCGCGCATCGTGATGATGTCTTGCGGCTCGACCTGAGCCCAACGCAACGGATTGAAGTAGGCGATCACCGAGGGCGCGGCGACGCGATGCCGCCAGCCCGACAAGGCTCCGTCGGCGGTGAGCCCGGCGACCATCTTCTGCGCCGCCGCCGGCCGAAACGCGCCGAACTTCACATCGTCTTCCCGGGTCCACAGCACTTTGACGGGCCGCCCAACCGCCTTGGACGCCAGAAGTGCGTCTCGCAGATACGGCTGTGTCAGTTCCGTGCGGCGACCGAAGCTGTCGCCCATCGGCATCATGTGCAGGGTAACCTGGTCCGCGGAGATCCCCAGCGTCTCGGTCACCGTACGCAGGGACCAGCTTTGGGTCTGGCTCGCGATCCAAACCTCGGCGCGTCGTCCGTCGTCGGTCACCGAGACGACCGCGCCCATCGGCTCGAACTGCGCGTGATACGCGTAGTCGGACAGATATAGGTGCTCGACCGTCCGGGACGCTGCGTCGAGAGCGGCGGCCACGTCGCCCGTCTCGTGCCACACGGTCCCTTCCTTGGCGAGGTCATCAGCCGTCGCCGCGTAGTCGGCGAGATCCTGGTCGCTGCTGTAGGTGCGGGCCGGCGCGCTCTCGGTCCACTCGACCGACAACGCGAACTTGCCAAACAGCGCCGCCTCCTGCGTTTTCGCGACGACCGCGACGCCGTCGGGGAGCGTCACGGTGCGCAAGACCCGCGGAATGGCCAAGGCGTCGCGGTCGTCGACAGACACTGGCGTCTCGCCCTCGACCGGCGCACGGACGACCGTGGCGTAAAGCATGTCCGGCGCGCGAACGTCCACGCCATAGTCGAAGGCGCCGCGGCTCTTCGCGGGAATATCGATGCGAGGAATGTTGGCACCGATCAGGCGGAACTCCGACGCCTGCTTAAGCAACGACTCGGAAGCCTCCGGGATCGGCACTGCGGCCAGCTCAGGCAGCGCCGCGATCTCGCCGTAGCTAAGCCGTTGTGCGGTCTCAGGATCGACGACGGCGCCGGGCTCGGTCCGCAGCCGCGCTTCCGGCGCTGACCAATGCGCGGCCGCTGCGCGGATCAGCGTCAGCCTGGCCTGAGCGCCCGCCAGGCGCAGCGGCATGTAGTAGGCTTGCACGGCGCTGCTGCCGGCGGTGTAGAGCACCATGCCGAACGTGGGGTTGCCGTAGCGGCGATCATCGACGTTGAGCTGCTCAACCCGGACCTTTGCCCAATCGGCATCGAGCTCCTCCGCCAGGATCAGCGGCAGCGCTGTCGAGGAGCCTTGCCCCAGATCCGTCGCCGGAAACACGATGCGGATCAGATCATCCGCGCCGATCGACACCCATATGTTCGGCCGAACGCCAGTACCCTCGAGCAGGCCATCAGCTTTTGCCGGGCGTCGCAGCCCCTCGCTGCCAATCACGAAGGCGAAGCCGGCGGCGCCGGCCAGAAAGCTCCGCCGATTGACGGTAAGCATAGTGTTCGTGGTCATGCGAGCTTCCGTCACGCCTGGCGCGCCGCGCGCTCGACGGCGCGAACAATGCGGACGTAAGTGCCGCACCGGCACAGATTGCTGCTCATCGCCTCGACGATCTCGTCGCGGCTTGGACTTGGATTATCTTGCAGCAAAGCGGCGGCGCGCATGATCTGACCCGATTGACAGTAGCCGCATTGCGGAACCTGCTCGGCGATCCAGGCCCGTTGCACCGGATGGTCGCCGCCCGCCGACAGGCCCTCGATGGTTGTGATCTCCGCGCCCTCGACATCGCCCAGCGCCGTGACGCAGGCGTAAGTTGCGGCGCCATCCACGTGAACGGTGCAAGATCCGCACATCGCTGCCCCGCAGCCATATTTCGATCCTGTCAGGCCCAGATGCTCGCGCAATGCGATCAGGAGCGGCGTTTCGGAAGGCGCGTCGATCTCGACTGGCGCACCATTGACGGTCAGGCGGGTCATGTCGGTTCCCCGGATGTTGCGATCTAGAGTCGCCGTTCGCGGCGCGCATCGCCGCATGACATTGGGCGTCTGACCCAGAAAACCAGCCGGTGCGTTCCAAATTCGGCATTTCCGATCAACTTGCGCAGTCGATCCGACCCTGTTCGGCCGTGATCGAGCCGACGGAGACGCTCATTCTCGCTTGGGATCACCCTTCGACCCGCCACCGCTGCCGAAATCGCCTCGTGTCATGGTGCTCGGTCCGGACCGCCCATCGGAAAGCCGAAGATCGATTGGCCGCCGGCAGGCGATGGCGGCTCATCTTCCACTAGCGGCCTGACGCCCTGCGCCATGACCGGCAGGCAAAGGCGGCATCCTGCCTCCGCAATCACCTTTACTGGCCCTTCCAACCCGTCGGCCCCGCCGAGCGGACGGCAAAGCGCCCTGCACCGGACCACTAAGTTGGGGTCGATCACGACGGCGGAGATAAAGTGCACAAGGTTGGTTGCCCGCAAACCGTTTGGGGCCCGCTATGCGGCGCCTTCTGCCGGTTTGTCCCTGCGCCGGAGACGGCCCAGGCGCTCGCTGAGCGACTGGCAGGCCGCGTAAAGCACCGGAATCATCAGGAGGCCGAGGGTGCTGTCGATGATCATACCGGCAAAGACCGGATAACCGATCGACATCCGGCTCGCCGCGCCCGCGCCACTGGCCAGCAAAAGCGGCAACACGCCGAAGATGAAGCACAGACCTGTCATGGTTACCGGGCGGAACCGCCGATGCGCCGCGGCGATGGCGGCCTCTTGGATGCTGTGGCCGTCTTCCCGCGAGGCCTTGGCAAACTCGACCACCATGATCGCCTTCTTGGCGGCCAAGCCGATCAGCAACACGATCCCGATCTGCGCATACATGTTGTTGCTCAGGAAGGGGATGATCTGTAGGGGCAGCAGGGCGCCGAAGACCGCGAACGCCGTCGAGGCCATGACCGCCAGCGGCAGCAACCAGCTCTCGTACTGGGCGACCAGGAACAGGTAGGCGAAAGTGATCGCCAAAATGAGGATCGGCACGATCAGCTTGCCCGCTTCGACCTCTTCCGAGGTGACGTCGCTCCACTGGATCGTGTAGCCCTTTGGCAAGGTCGCATCGGCGATCTCCTGCATCTTCGCGATCGCCGTCCCGGAGCTGACGCCGTTCGCCAGCTGGGCGCTGATCGACGCGGCGGTGACGAGATTGTAGCGGGAGATCTTGTGCGCGCCGAGAGTCGGCGTCAGATCGACGAAGGTCCGCAGCGGCAGCGCCTCGCCGTCGGCATTCTTGACGAAGAGGCCCTCGATGTCGTCGGTGGTCTGCCGGAACGGCGCGTCGGCTGACAGGTTCACCGAGTAGATCCGCCCGTGCCTGACGAAATTGTTGACGTAACGCGACCCGAAGCTGGCCTGCAGCGCGGCGAAGATATCGCTGACAGCCACCCGCATGGCCTCGGCACGGTCGCGATCGATGGTCACGTCGTATTGCGGTGCCGTCGCCGAAAAGCCGCTGAAGGCTTGCGTGAACTCCGGCGCCTTCCGCAGGGCCGACAGGAACGCGGTCGTGACCCGATCGAGATCCGCCAGGCTACCACCGCCCAGATCCAACAGTTTGGCCGAGAGACCGCCGCTGTGGCCGAGCCCCGGTATGGCCGGCAGGGGAAAGACGAAGGACGAGGCCTCCGGCATGGCCGCGAGGGACTTTGTGAGAGAGATCATGATGGCCCACCACTTGGTCTCCCGGGACTTGCGTTCGTCCCAGGGGGCGAGACTCAGGACGAGCATGCCGACGTTCGAAGCGTTGCCGGAGATCATGCTGTGGCCGGACACGGCGGTGGCGGAGACGACGCCTGGGTGGCTTTCGGCCCGCTCGCTGATTTCCTGCATCACCGTTTCGGTGCGCTGGAGCGAAGCCCCGTCCGGCAGCTTCACGCTGACGAAAAGAGTGCCGGTGTCCTCCGGAGGGATAAAGCCGGTCGGCGTGGCCTGGAACAGATAGATGGTGGCCGCGACGACGCCGACGAACATCAGGATCGACGTCGCCATGAAGCGCAGCATCAGCCGGACCAGCGCGACGTAGGCATCACGGACCCGATCGACTGCCAAGGGGATAAAGCGGAGGACGTTCCTCGGCGCGCCGGTCCGTCGGGACAGGACCAGCGAACAGAGCACCGGACCCAGCGTCAGGGCGTTGACGGCAGAGAGGGCGAAGGCAACGGTAATCGTGACGGCGAACTGGCGGTAGATCTCACCGATCGCTCCGGGAAAGAAGCAGACCGGGACGAAGACGGCGGCGAGCACGAAGGTCGTGGCGATGATCGGCCGTGTCACTTGCGACATGGCTTCGAGTGTGGCGGCACGCGGGCCGAGACCGCGCTCCTTCATGATGCGCTCGGCGTTCTCGATGATCACGATGGCGTCGTCCACGACCAGCGTGATGGCCAGAACCAGCGCGAAGAGGGTGATCATGTTCGCGCTGAAGCCGATCAGACAGATCAGGGCAAAGGTGCCCAGCAGGGATACCGGGATCGCGATCGCGGGGACCAATGTTGCCCGCCAGCTCAGCAGGAAGAAGAACGTGACTGACACCACGAGAAGCGTGGTGATGCCCAGCGTGATCACGATTTCCTTGATCGACATGCGCACCGCCGCGGTGATGTCGTGGGTCACCTCATAAGTGACATCGTCGGGAAACCGTGCGGCCAGCCGGTCCATCTCACGATAGACCGCGTCGGCGACATCGAGCGCGTTGGCGCCGCTTTTCTGGTAGATCGCGATGACGGCCACCGGTTGCCCTTTGTAGCGAGAGGTGGCCGCATAACTCTCCGCACCGAGCTCGATGCGCGCGATGTCCTTCAGCCGCACGAATGAACCCTCGCCGGCGGCCAGGACAATGATGTCTTCGAATTCCTCGGCGGTCTTCAGCAGGCCGTCGGCCTGCAGGGCAAACTGGAACGAGGTCCGTTGATCGCCGAATGGCGGTGCGCCAACCCGTCCGGCCGCCGTCTCGACGTTCTGCGATTCGATCGCCGCCGAAACATCCGAGGCGTCGATGTTCAGCGCCGCCATCTTGTTCGGATCGAGCCAGATCCGCATGCTGTATTCGAGCGGGCCGAACTGTTTGGCCGCCCCGACACCTTTGATCCGCCCCAGCGGATCTTGCAGGAAGCCGCTCGCGTAGTTGCTGAGGAAGAGCTGATCGTGGGTCCGGTTCGGCGACGTCAGCGTGATCAGCTGAAGGAAGCTGCCGCTTCGCGTCGACGTCGAAATTCCCTGTTGCACGACGTTAGCCGGCAAGGACGGGGTGACCAGTGCCACCCGGTTCTGGACGTGCACGGCGGCGATGTCGGGATCCGTGCCGGGTTCGAAGCTGATCGAGAGCTTGTATGTGCCGTCGTTCGACGAGGCCGAGGACATGTGGATCACGCCATCGACGCCGTTGAGCTCCCGTTCGATTGGCGTGGCAACCGCGTCCTGGATCAGGGCGGCGCTGGCGCCCGGGTAGGTGGCGGATACCGAGACCTGCGGCGGCACGATGTCTGGAAACTGGGCGATCGGAATGAAGCGGATTCCGATCGCGCCAAGGATCACTGTCACGATCGCCAGGACCAGCGCGAAGTTGGGCCGGTCGATGAAGAATCTGGATATCATGCTGTCCGCCGCGGATCAGCCCTGGGCCTTGATCGGCGTGACTTTCGAGCCCTCGTGAACCTTCTGCAGCCCCTGGATGATGACGCTCGCGCCTGCCTCGAGGCCGGAGGTGATCACCCAATACCGTCCGAGCTGCCGGCCAAGTTCGACGTCGCGCCGCTCGACCGTGTTTTCAGCGCTCAGGACGAAGACGAAATGACCCGCCCGGTCGAGCTGCAAGGCGGCCTGTGGCACCGTGACGACGGGCCTGGCGTCGGGATCCACGAGGCGGACTGTCACCGTCTGGCCCGGTACGAGCAGCCCGTCCTTGTTATCTATGGTCGCCCGCACCTCGATCGTATCCGTCGAGGGCCGGACCTCCTGGCCGACATAGTCGACCCGCCCCACAGCACCGTAACGCGCGCCAGTGGAGAGTTCGATCTGGACTCTGAGGGTTGAGGCGTTGGCGGCGATCAGGCCGGCCTGCCGTTTCGCGATCAGGTCGCGCTCGCTGAGAAAGAAACTCACATGGATCGGATCGACCGAGGTGACCGTGGCGAGAACGCCGCTCTCGGCGCTGACGAGATTCCCCACATCGACGCTCGACTTGCTGATCCTGCCGTCGATCGGGCTGGTGATCCTGGTATAGCCGAGATTGATTTGCGCGGTACTCAGATCGGCTTTGGCTTCGCCGACGGCGGCCTTGCTGGCGCCGAGGTCGGCGATCGCGGCGTCCACCGTGGCTTGGGCGACGTCGGCCCTGGCGCGAAGCTTACGCTTGCGCGCGAGCGTCTGTTCGACGTTCGTCACAGCGGCCTCCGCTCCCTTCAGCGTGGCCTGGGCCTTGTCGACTTTGGCCCGGTAGCGTCTGCTCTCGATCTCGAAGAGCACGTCGCCCTTCGAAACCGGGCCTCCTTCGGTGAAGTGACGCTTCTCGAGCGTGCCCTCGACGCGGGCCGTGATCGCAACGGTCGTGACAGCCTCGATCCGACCGACATAGGCATCGGCCATCGCAGCCACGCGGCGCGCTGCTTTGTCGACCACGACGGAGGGAAGTGGATCGGAGACGGGTTGACCGTGAGACGTCCCAGCGCAGAACAGCGCCGAAACGCAAAACGCCAGGGTTTGGAGGACATGCTTCAACGCTCTTCCCCTTGAGAAACGGTCTTGTGCCGACCGGACGCGGGCCCGTCATTTAGCCGCCTTGAGGGCGGACCCCGCTGTCGCCAGAGCACGCTTGCGAACACAGGTGGCCGCACCATCGCCTTGTAGCCGACGCTCTCACAAGGCCGGCTTCCGTCCATGTTTCGACCAAACTGCCGGCACCCTGCTGCTTGGTCCGCCGATGGCGGCACTGGCGGGCGAGCTGTCGGCGCGGCGGCGAGACAGTGCGCCGGTGGCGGGCAAGTCGACCTGAACCGGCTGGAGTTGAGCACGCCGGGAAGAACACATCTCGTCCGCCGTGGCTTTGGCGTAGTTGGCTCTGCGGTGTGGCCCGGGCTCGGACCAGCCGCCGCCACGGCCGAGACGGCCGTCCACGTATCGTCCATTGCAAGAACGGCAACTCGGGCCAGGCTGACCCAGATAAGCATCGGCGGAAGCCAACGGGTTTCGCATTGATGGACGGTGTCGGCGCGTGCTTGGCGGATATCAGAGAATTCGAGGAACCACCCGAGAAGGTGCCAATCACGGTCGCACCCTGCCGGCAGCTCATGGCCGGTCCTCCGCGCGAGGTGCTTGGGAAGTAGCCCCGACGTCTCTTCGTCAGGCCAACACAGAAGACGGCGACAATGAATCGCCTCGCGATCCAGCAACCAATGGATGGCTCGGCCGAGGCTCTTCAGAACAACGCTCATGCGCGCCACTGCGAACCGAAGCAGCGGGCTGGTTGAGGCCAGTCCATCGCGTGGCGAGTCTTGAGCCTCGTCCACTGGCGCGTCCATCAAAGTCGTGGCCAAAGCGAAAACTCTAGCGGAGGGGCGATCCTTGTATCTTGTTGCCAGGACAGACACGAGTACCGGTGCGGAATCCGACTGGCTCGTCGAGTTTTCGCCGAACGCAGATCTGATTCAGGTCACGACGACACGTCAAAAAGCCAGGCGCTTCAAATCCGTAGCAGACGCGCAGGCGGTACGGAGCCGATTGGAGAGCATCGAAGCATTTCACAATTGGAAGGTTGTCAAAGCTTAACTCCACATCGAGCCTCACAGCAGCCACGGACCGCACGACCACTGACAGGGGCGACTGGGGAGAAACGCACCGATGGCCTGGCCCCTCTCGACCTGCAGCCGGTCCCACGCATTGCGCGACCAGTCGGGACCCGATCTCGCTTGTTCATCCGAGTTCCGGCCATTCAGTGCCCATCGCCTGGCAGACGCGATCGGTGCCTATGAAGTCCGAGCGGGCAAGCCGTTCGAGGCCGTTGCCCACATCGGCCCAGCGGCGCAGGTTGACATGCCCGCCGAAGACCGTGGCCGCGCCAACGTCGTTCGCGGTTGTGTCCGGTTGCTGTCCTGCTTACTCCCGTAACAGGACACCATGGCCGACGAGCGGGTGCTGACCCGACTCCACGGCGACGAAGTCAAGCGCATCCCGATTGATCAGGCGCATCCGAAACTGGGTTGCGTCGTCGCGCTCGACAACATGGATCGTGCCGTCATGACCAATGACTCCAAGCAGCGGTTCGACGGCGTCGTACGTGTAGGCCCGGCCGTCATGGCTTTCCAGGTTCCGGGCCGGTATCTGCCAACTGTGTCGGCCTCTCAGGAACGGGCCTTCCTGTATGAATTCGAAGCGATGGATTTGCCGCGTCAATCCGTCCGGCAGCATGATGTCGGCCTTGCCGATCCAGACGCCTGAAATGTCGGGCAAGGATGTGCCGACTGCGCCGCCCTGCGCCTTGGCCAGTCCGCTGACGATGCAGAGCACAAAAACAAGAACAAGAACAAGAACAAGAACAAGATGAATGATCGTGGAAGCCTGTTTCATAGACGCGATCTCCCCGTATGCAGTGGCCAATGGCAAGGTCTCACCCGTTGCCATTCGTTCCAGCGCAGCACGATATCCCAACATCGCGAAGGCAATCTGACGGAGATCGGACCAGCTTTCGGATCGGCACTAAGCGGCGTTCCAGCCGATCGCGACAATTCGGCTCGGCTTCGGCGCAGTCGTGCCGTGTCGTCCGCACTTGCAAAAGATGAGATCAACTGCGCCAGTCAAACATCTTCTTGTAGCAAGCTACAGTGTTCGTAAGGACGTCCTCTCGGGTCTTGTTCCAGTTTGTGCAGATCTGCCACATCTCGTTGGCAATATCGTCACTAGGACTGCACTTGGTATGGCTATCGACGTCTTCGATGACCATCGACTGATCGTAGACCTTGCCGTTCTCGTCGGTCCAGTGCTCGACGTACTCGGATACATTGGTTTGTTTCGGCGCCAGCGCATCGTAATGCGAGCAATGTCCAACGTATATGTGCGTTTCCCAGGGTTTGATCGTGAAGGTCTTGACGCAACTGCAAGGCTTCTCCGGTGTCGGGATGCAGTCGCAGACGTTGTACTGAGCGGCGCCGGCCGGCGCCGACACTAAGAGTCCGACCGCGATGACCAAGGCGCTGATTACGACGGCGGACGGTAGCTTCAAGAACATCTGTGTTTCCTCGTTCGCGATTTCTGTACCGGTCAAGCGATCAACCCAGTTCCAGGCATTTGCGAGAGCCGCGACAGGCGAGGCGACATCTCTTCCGCAGACGCCAGGTTGAAGTCGACATGGAATCAGGGGCAATTGCCTGTGCACTCGCCGAAAGGGCGGAAGGCACCTCGAAATTCGGCCTTGATGATGATCGACAGCATTGTGCTCATCGTCGAAACTTCGTTTCCGGTCATGTCTACTTGCTCCGCGTCGAAACTTCTTTCTTAGTCGGCATCTCGCGACGCTTGCTCGCGTTTGTCGACGTCGACCGCGTGCTTTGTTCCGAAAACTATGGCGAACTGTGAATACAGTTCGGACCTATGTCGGACAATTTCGGCGACTTCAGGTTGGCCGCCCTCGAGGTTGCGAGCGCGGACATGCGTACGCGCATGACAAGCCGCTAAGGCCTACCTGCTCTACACGGGGAGTGCGGTCAGGCCACTGCCGCGCTTAAGTCTGCCTACTGATTCTGCTGCTCAGCGAGAGATGAGGTGCGATAGCCGCACGATGTTGATATTGCCGCGTCGCCGGTACGTAAGCTCGTCAACAGCGTTCCAGACAAGTTCCAACCCAAAGCCGCCTGGCTGCGCATATCGGTCGGGTGGACGTTCAACGGGCTTTGTCGGGTCAAACTCGATCCCGGGGTAGGTGATCTGTGTGACGATCTGTTCGGGCTTGCAATAGATGTTCAAGACGATCGCGTTCGCGACTTCCGCCGCATGGCCATGAATAACCGCGTTGGCGACCAGCTCCTCAGCTGCCAGCATGACATGTTGCCCAATGGAGCGCTCGACGGCGTTGTCGGCGAGAAACGCTTCGATAGCGTCGAGCATTGTGCCGATAGCCGACAAATCGGGAGCAAGCTCAATGGTCAACGCTGCGCCATTCCGATCGATTTTCGCTTTCGTTTCCGGTGCTGCGCCGTTCAAGCTTGCTGCTCCATTCGCGCGCCGGTCTTCAACTTCACAGTCTTCGACGCTTACAGGTCTTGTGTTTACAGGCCTTGTATTATGTACGAGGGCACGGGTGAAGGGGCGAGAAAGTCGGTCCGAAGTTCGTCCGACCCCACTGGCGCACGGACGTTACATTTCACGACTGTGGTTTAGAACCCAAACTCTCGTCCATACGAGAGGCGCCGTGAGAGTTTGAAACCGTGGCCGGTGAACTCGAAAACTTCCTGGAGCTGTGGGCCAGTCGACGCCAGTTGGCGCCGCCCCGCCGCGACGACGAAGGCAAGCACTTCCTGGTCTTCGACGGGGAGTACGAGGTCGCGCTATCGCAGGCTGGCCCCTCGATCATCTTGGAAACACAGCTTGCCGAGCTGCCGGGCCGCCGGGATGAGGCCGAAGAAGCGCTGAAACGGCTGCTGCGCCTGCAGCTGGCAAAAGCTAGATCCGAGCGCGAGGTGTTGAGTCTGGCACCGGACCGCGACCAGTTGGTGCTGTTCCGTATCTTGCGCTCGGAAAGATTGAATTTGCTTGGCTTCGATGCCGCCCTGGGAGAGTTCGTCAATGCTACGGCGTTCTGGCTGGAAAGACTGGCGCCAAGCGACAAGTCGCCGGTTCGTGCCGGCCCCGTGACAGAACGAATCCTGTACCCGTAGGCAGTTCGACAGATGGCCATTCCATTGCAGCATGACGGGTCTGACGGGATCGCGGCCGACCCGCAAGAACAGATCGTCGTGCGGCTGTTGGTCGGCGCGCAGCGCGGCGCGTCCATGCCGCTGCTCGCGCCGTCCTATGTGGTCGGCAACGGCGACGACTGCGACATTGTTCTGGCTGACGACAGCCTGGCGGCCGCACACGCAAAGCTCCTCGTCTCAGACGGCGTGGTGACGTTGGAGGCGGTCGAAGGCGAGGTCTTTTTCGACAACAGTGTCCTCAAGCCCCACGAGCAGGCCGAGCTGCGACTGCCGGTCGCCCTCAGCATGGGCCTTGTCGTCGTCGGGGTCGGTGGTCAGTCGACGGATTGGACAAGTCTGCCGGTCACCGAGCCGTGGCCGACGGATGATGCCGAGGACGAAGATCTGGGAGTGTCCGCGGAAGGACACGGCGGCGACGGAGCCGGCGATGCCGATCCGCAGATGCCGGAGGCCGACGCCCTCGGGAGCGAGGAGCGTATCCGGAATGCAACCGGCTCATCCCAGGCGGATGGTGAATCGAACGTCCAAGACGATGGCGCAATAGCACCGCCCACGGACGGCGAGGGCGAAACGCCCGACGGAGGGCACACCGATCCAGCGAAGGCATCCTTGGCACGAAGGCTCTTCCATCTCCTCAAGCGGCGGTACGGTCTTGTTGCCGCTGCCACAACGGTGGCGCTGGTCGTCTGTGCCGTCGGTCTCGCTATGCTGGGAGACAGCCCACCAAAGCCGGAACCGGATGTCCAGCTGGACGCCGCGACAAGGACGCATGCGCTGATTGCCGCAACTGCCGCGGTCGCCCACAAGCTGGGCCTCGATGACATCTCGTTCGATCCGATGAGCGATGGCAGCGTCAAGGTGACGGGCTTTGTGCCGACCCTGGAGAAGCGCAATCAGCTGCATGGCGCACTTGCCGAAGCAGCGGTGAGATTCAGTGACCGGACCTATGTCGTGGATGAGGTCCTGGAGCTGATCCGCAGTTCGCTCAGCGCCTCGACCTGGCCCGTCGCCAACTTTGAAGATCATCTGGTGGTGAGCTACCGAGGCAACGGCGAGTTCGACATCGACGGCTTTCTGGGCCCCCAGGTCGACAAAGGCCAGCTGCGCCGAAGGCTCGAGGCCGACGTGCCCGGCATTGAAACGCTTCGATTCACCCGGTCGGACGTGCGTGACTGGATTGAGGTGCTCAACCAGCGGATCGATGACGCCGGACTTTCCCTGTGGCTGAAGAGCGCCGAAGACAATGCCAACATACGCGTGACGGGAGAGCTCAACGCCGAACAAGCCAACACTTGGCGCCAAGTCGGCCGCGCCTTCGTCAAGGAGTCGCGAGGCTGGCCGAAACTGACAATCGACGTCACGTCGTTTCGCACGCCGCCGATCGTCGCAAAACCCGCTGCCGCGCCAACGGCCGCCGCCTCATCGGCCGCCGCCTCATCGGCGGACGCACCGCCGGAAATTGCCAGTGCGCCAGACCGGTCAGTAATTCGTCCGAACATGGCGGTCATCGGGGTCGTACTTTCAAATGGCAAGCCCGACCATGTCCTGTTCGCGAACGGCGAGACCTATGCCGAAGGCGAGGTTCTGGATGGCGGCGGGACTGTAGGCAAGATCGAGATGAACCGAGTCACGATCGAGAAAGGCGGACACAAGTTCGTCTATCGCGTGGAAGGTGGATGATGAGCGATACGCTTGACGGCCTGACCCTAGGGGAACTCATCCAGCGGGTCGCTACCGACACCGACGGTGCAATACGTGATCGGGCGACTGCCCGGATCCGTGCCAAGAGCGCCCAGGTGAAGGCTGTGATCGATGGCGGCGTGTCGCCGGCAGAGTACCAGGTTCTCAGCAAGGTTCACGACGCGTTGGAGACCTCTGGGCACGTGGTCATGAAATCTTGGGCGTTGGCCAAGCACCAGCGCGAGAAAAACGGAAGGTAATCATGGCAGATACCTCTTCAACGAGCACCTCAAGCAGCTCAAGCAATGAAGCGTTGACCTCGGCGACGCAGGACAAGATTGATGAGACTGACGCCTATCTCGATGACGAAATCGATACGGTCAGCGATGACGTCACAGTCGAGGAGCAATTCGAATTGTCGTACGCAATTCAGCAGATTGGCGTCAAAACGACATTGCTCACAAACATCATGACGGCGTGGGAAACGTTGGAGATGAAGCTCGCCAACGCCTGCAAGATCCCGACTGGCTAAGGCCGCGCACCGAGTGGCCCGTGAGCAGAGAAGTAACTGGAACGGCACATGTCAATCGATCAAGAAACCCTCGACGTCCTGACGCACACGGCAGTGCTCGCGGGAACGTTCGGCTTGGCCAAAGAGGCAGAAAGCATCATTGAAGCCGTCATCGCCGTGGCGCCGGACGACGACAACGCCATGATCCTCAAAGCGACAACGCAATTGAATGCGCGGCGTTTCACAACGGCGGCGAAAACCCTTCGTGACAGCGTGCTTGCCAGGAGTCCCGACAATACGACTGCGAAGGCATTCCTTTCCCTGGCGCATCACCTGGCCGGGAATCCGGCTGAGCGCGACAGGTATCGACAGGAAGTGCTCGATGCGAACGACGACGACGATGCCGTTGAACTGGTGAAAGACCTCGGTCAGCACTGACCAGGCGATGGCGACGCGAGATTGCAGGAGTAGGTGCCATGATCGATCCCATTAGCGCCAGTGGCGTCAAGCCACCCGATCAGCTCTTTAACCTGGCCGCGGCGGATATGGGTCCCGGTCAGGTGACCGCTGCCGATCAGCACCGCTTCGAAGCCGCACTGGGAACCGATGGCGTTACGGCCACCGACGGCGAAGGCATCCGCGCCGGTCAGGTCGAAGCCGGGGATATCTGGCTCAAGCAGCCCGTCGCCGGCGACGTACAGGCGCCGCTGCCACCGACTCTTGGCGACAGCATCCTGAACGGCCTGGAGAGCTTTCGCGGGAGTTGGCAGGGCACGATGAGCGAGATCCAGGCCGCGGTCAGCCAGGACAGCATGGATCCGGCAACCTTGATGAGCCTGCAGTTCCAGGTCCAACACACCGCTGTGGTGACCACCCTGGTTATCAATGAAGTGACGGCACTCGACCAGGAAATCACCCAGCTACTCAAGGCAAGTTAACGTGCAACCGATATGATGATCCAACGCATAACACGCACGTTTCTGGCTGCGCTGATCCTGATGTGCCTCGCGGCGTGTCAGGATAAGTTGCTTACCGGTCTGTCAGAGGACGAGAGCAACGACATCATCGCACTCTTGCAGTCGCGCGACATCGCGGTGGCCAAAATGGTGTCCGAGAAGGAAGGTGTGTCCCTGAGCGTCGATAGCGCCGACCTGGCGAGTGCGATCGAGATCTTGCGTCAACACGGCTTTCCGCGCGACCAGTTCAACGATCTGGGCACGATCTTTGAGAAAGAAGGATTGATCTCTTCTCCGCTCGAAGAACGGGCGCGCTTCATCTATGCCATTTCCCAGACCATCTCGGAAACGCTGTCGCAGATCGATGGGGTTTTGAAGGCCCGGGTTCTTGTCAACGTGCCGGAGGACGATCCCCTGGACGAGACGCCGCCGAAAGCCTCGGCATCGGTCTTTCTGAAGGTGGCGTCAGGCGTCAGCCTCGAGAACAAGATACCCGACATCAAGATGATCGTGCAAAACAGCGTCGAAGGATTGCGATACGACGATGTCGTGGTGGTCCTGTTCGAGGCGGCACCGCCGCTGGCGTCGATCGACACGGATGGACCGGCCATGTCCGAAGTACTGGGCGTACGATTCACTGCCGATTCCGGCCAGACGATCATCATCGTTGGCGCCGTTGCCGGCTTGCTGTTGTTGGCGGCGATTGGCGGCAACGCTTTTCTCTTCATGCGCCTTCGCAAGACCGAGCGTTGATCTCTCGAATGAGCGTCCCGGCTTGCTTGTCTTTGCCTGACGTGCGGTGGATCGAGCGGGCAGTCGCCTTCAACCTTGCGCCTGCCAGCTATGTCCACGATAGCTGGCTCGAAGCACTGCCGAACGGCGATCTGGCCGGAACGCTCAAACGCCAGCCGGCGGCGTTGGCGTCGATCTCGCGCTTTCTGCTCGACACCATGCATCTGCAACAGGCTTATTTTCACGATTTCGCGGAGCCTCGGTCCCGACTGGCATTACTCGATGGCACAACCCTGGAGAACGTCTTTCTCTATGCCGGCCTTGCGCTTCGGCGCGACGAACTGCGCGGCGAGATCGACGGTACGCGACTTGGCCATGTGCGCAAGATGCTGGGTTCGTCGGCGCTGGAGTTTGCGGTCAGGCGAACTGCGTTCCTGGGCAAGCTACCTCGGTTCGACTATGAGCCGCAGACGCCCGACCTCCGCATCCGCTTGATGTTGATCGGCGCTGTGTACGCGCTGTCGCCCACGCTTGGGAGCAACCCAGCCTACGCGCAGCGGGTCCTGCTGAAGCTGCCCCACGAACTTTCCGACGATTTGCTGTCGGCTTGGGCCGAACAACAGGGAGTCGAGCAGGGACCGGAACTGCCTGGCCTGGTGAAACGGCTGATCAAGGAGTTCGCACCGGAATGGCAAGCTTTGTTCGACTGAATCCCGACCGGCATCACCTTGACGACAGCATCCGTGTGCTAACGCCGGAGGTCTACAGCATTGCCTTGTCTGCCGACGAGCTGTTGGCGGATGCACAGGCGCGGGCCGACGCCATCGTCAGGCAAGCCCAGGTTGACTACGAGGTCGAGAAGCGACGCGGCTACGAAGAAGGCATCGCCTCGGGCAAGGCCGAAATCGCGGAACAGATGATCACCCTGGTCGAAAGGTCGGTGGAGTATCTCGCCAAGGCCGAACGCGAAGTCGCCGATACGGTGCTCGTGTGCCTACGTAAGATCCTCGGCGAGTTCTCCGAAGAAGATCTGGTTCTAAGGGCCGCCCGCGCGGGACTGGGCAAGATGCGGAACGAGTCGCGCGTGACATTGCGCGTCCGGCCGGAGGTCGAGGCGTCGCTGCGCCGCCGGATTGGCGAGATCCTGCGGGACAGTGCGGACATCGGCTTCCTCGAGGTCGTTGGCGACCGTGACATGACCGAGGGCGGTTGCCGCCTGGAGACGGAACTGGGCGTGGTCGATGCGAGCATCGGGCTGCAGCTGGAAGCCCTCGAGAATGTTTTTGCCCCGGCCGTTGGCGCGCCGTCGGTCGAGGAGAGTGAATGAAGAGCCCGCGTGGGGGCGGCCGTCGTCGCGACGGTGCTTTGGCGGAAAGGGCGCGCCGTGCGTCGGGCCTCAGCGTCTGCAGGAAAGGTGCCTGAACCAGGACGGTACATTTCCGCGGGACATGCCACCGGAGAAAACAAATGACGAATGCAACGCCGGGGCGGGCGGCGGGATCGACGCTCGACCGTCAAATGGGTCCGGTTGCGATGTTGTTTACCGGCCTCAGCATCATCGGTTCCGGCTGGCTGTTTGCGGCGCTTTACACCGCGCAGCTGGCGGGGCCGGCCGGCATCATCTCGTGGCTCATTGGCGGTGCCGTCACGATTGCGATCGCGCTCGTCTACGCGGAGCTCTCTGGGATGCTGCCGGTGGCGGGTGCCTTGGCACGGGTTCCCTATTTGTCATTCGGCCCGGTAGGCGGCTGGATGGCCGGGTGGCTGTGCTGGGCCGCGTTCGTCGCAACCGCGCCGCTGGAAGTTATCGCGGTTCTCGACTACGCCTCAAACTATCTGCCCTGGCTCACGATCAACGAACACGGCGAGCGCATCCTCACGCCTCACGGCGTTGCGGTGGCAATCGTGATGCTCGCGGCCTTCACCGGCATCAACCTTCTTGGCGTCAGATACTTCGCCCGCGCGAATACCACGATCACATTCTGGAAGCTGACCATCCCGCTTGCCGCCGCGGTGCTGCTGATCGTCTTCGGCTTCCGCTGGGAAAACGTGGTTGGCCATGGCGGCTTCGCGCCGTACGGCGTGACCGGTGTTTTGAGCGCGGTGTCGAGCGGCGGCATCATGTTTGCCTACTATGGCTTCCGCAGCGTCGTCGACATGGCCGGCGAAGCGAAGAACCCGCAACGCGACGTGCCGATGGCGATCATCGGCACCGTGGTCTTCTGCATCGTGCTCTACGTCTTGCTGCAGATCGCCTTTATCGGTGCCATCCCGCCGTCGCACCTGCAGAACGGATGGGCCGCAATCACTGAAACGGCCCCCGGGGGGCCGTTCGCGGCATTCGCCGCCGTTCTGGGCCTGCAGTGGTTGGCGATCCTGCTCTATGCCGATGCCATCGTTTCCCCCGGCGGCACGGGGTTTTCCTTTGTCGCTTCGACGGCCCGGCTTAACTACGCCATGGCGAAGGCCGGTCAGATCCCGGCCATCTTTGCGCGCCTCAACCGCCATCGCGTGCCGGCGTGGAGCCTCGCGTTCAATTTCCTCATTGGCATCGTTGTCGTCTTGCCCCTGCCGGGATGGAACCAACTTGTCGAGTTCATCAGTACGGCGGCCGTCCTGTCCTTTGCCTTCGGGCCGGTTGCCCTGCTCGTCATGCGCCTCGCGCAGCCTGAGCGATCACGCCCCTTCCGCATTCCTGCCGCAGCGCTCTTTACCGCAATCGCCTTCGTTCTGGCCGGCTTCATCGTCTACTGGACGGGCTGGGAGACCAATTGGAAGATCTTCCTGGTCGCCATCGGCGGCCTTTCGATCATGGCGGCAGCACGCCTTACGGGCCACGGCCGTCAAGCGCCGCTGGAGTTGAAGGCGACGGCATGGCTGTGGCCCTACTATGGGGGCCTCTCTCTGCTTTCCTATCTGGGGAACTATGGTGACGGGCTCGGCGTCATTCCAGCCGGGATCGACATGATCGTGCTTACCGTCTTCTCATTGGCTGTTTTCTGGCTGGCGGTGCGTCTTCGTCTCCCCGGCCGCACCATCGGCGAACTGATCGCGGCAGAGCAGGACGAAATCGGCGCGCAGCCGGCGCGGCGCTAAGGTCGATCCCGACAGACCGGGATCGCCATAAGCGACCGGTCGACCGGCTGAGACAGCTCTACTCAGTCAGGCTAGAGCGGCTTCACGCATATGGTCCGCCCCATACTGTGGGTCGGACCAAATGCGAACCGCTCTAACCCGCGGAACCTCAACAGGTCGTCCTCGGATAGACCGGGCCGCTGCCCGCGGCGCGGCTGCCTGGACGGTATCGGGCTGACTACTCTTCAGCCGGGTGCTCGTGCTCTTCCAGTTCGTAGACCCAGCGCATCACTTCCGCGACTTCGTCGATCAGGTCCACGGGGATGTACTGGCCGACGTTGCCGTCGTTGAAGAGATCGTGCGCCAACGGCACGTTCTGCATGATCGGGATACCTTCCTGCTGAGCGATCTGAACGATGCGCTTGGCAAGGATGTTCCGCCCCTTGGCGACGATAATCGGCAAGGGTGTCTCGCCGCGACGGTAGTCCATTGCGATTGCCAAATGGATCGGGTTTGTGACAACGACTTTGGCACGTCTGGTTCCGGCTTCCATGTTCGAGTTCATCAGTTCCCGATGAAGCTGCTTTCGCTTGCCTTTGATGTGAGGGTCGCCTTCGCTCTCCTTGTATTCCCGCTTGACCTCGTCCTTGGTCATTTTGTGATCTCTAGTGAATTGCCATTTCTGGTAAACGAAGTCGGTCGCGGCGATGAAGATGAAAGCGGCGCTCGTGTAAACGATCACTTTGAAAAGGATTTCAGACAGAACGGGAACGATGCAGCTCACACCACAGTGAGGGAGTTTTGTGAGATCCGGCAGGCTGTCGCGGATTACAATGAACAGCAAGATAGATAGAAATGCGATCTTGATGATCGATTTCAGGAATTCGACCAGGTTCTTGAGCGCAAAGATCTTCTTGAAACCAGCCGCCGGGTTGAGTTTCTTGAGGTCCGGCTTCACTGACTCCGCCGAGGCAAGAAAGCCGATTTGCCCAATGTTTGAAACAATGCCGACCACGGCGACGGCTGCAACGATTGGCGCGACGATCAGAATGGCTGTGTGCAGCATCTCCTGCACGACCGCATTGCTCGCCAGACCGAATTCAGTGCTATAGAACGCCGATGGCGCGGCAATCATCTCGGTGAGCTCGTTAAGGAAGATCGGCATGAGGAAAAGGAACATGCCGAAGACCGTGACCAGCAGGGCGGCCGACGATACTTCCTTGCTTTTCGCAACCTGGCCCTTTTTCCTGGCGTCGCGGAGCTTCTTCGGCGTCGGCTGTTCCGTCTTGTTGGTCATTGCAGCAAGCTGCCCAACAGGGAGATATGCGTCGGTAGGGTGGCGAACTCGTCATTCCAGATTTCCTGCAGCAGACCTATGTAAAGAAGCAGGATGAAAATACCGACGGCGCTCTTCACAGGCATGGACAGGAAGAAAACGTTCAGCTGAGGGGCAAAGCGGCTCACAAAGCCGAGGCCGAGTTCGGCGAGAAACATGGCGATCAGCGCCGGCGCCGCCAGGACCACGGCCAGGGCCATGATCCGGTCGAGGATGGATATGAAGTACCGTGCGCCCTCGGGATTAAGGTTCGGCACGAACTGGAACACCGGTAGCAGGACGTAACTTTCGTAGACCGCCATCAGCATGACGAAGAAACCGCCGCCGACCATGAAGAAAACGGTGATGACCTGCATCAGGAAGATGCCGAGCGGGGACGTTTGCGAGCCCGTCAACGGGTCGACGGAACTCGCCATAGTAGAGCCGCGCTGATTGTCGATGAAGAAACCAGCGGCCTCGACCGCCCAGAAGACAATCGAAACACCGAACCCTATCAACAGGCCGATCACGACCTCTTTGATCAGGATCACGCCGAGTTCGAGTCCGGTGAAGTCGTCCAGAACGACGCCGTTGGAATAAACGGGATAGAGGAACAGCACCAGGCTGCCTGCGAATGCCGTCCTGATCCGACCCGGCAGCACCGTCGGGTTGAATATCGGCAACATCGCGAAAACCGCGATCATGCGTGGCAACCCGAAGGCATAAACCAACAGCGGCTGCAAAAGCTCCGCAAACGCCATTACGCAGCTATCGAGCCGATGTTGGTGAAAAGCCCGTTGGCGAAGTTGTAGAGCTCTCGCCCGAGCCAGGCGCCAGTGGCGAAAATGACCAACACGACGACGACGAGCTTGATCGCGAACGAAAGCGTCTGTTCCTGGACTTGAGTCAGGGCTTGGAGCAGGGCGACGCCGGTTCCGACCACCGCCGCCGCGATGATCGGCGGCATGGACAGATACAGCACCAGCAAGAGTGCCTGGGCCGTGAAGTCCATGAGCTCGGAAACCGGCATGACCGTTCGCTATTGGTAGGTCAGGACAAGGCCGTGGACGAGCTTCGTCCAGCCGTCGAGCATCACGAAGAGTAGAAGCTTGAAAGGCAGCGAGATGGTCATCGGCGACACCATCATCATGCCCATAGCCAGGAGGATGTTGGATACGATCAAGTCGATGGTGATGAACGGCAGATAGATCAGGAAACCGATCTCGAACGCAGTGGTGAGCTCGCTCACGGCAAAGGCCGGGATCAGGATCAACAGCGTTTCCGCATCCACCTGGTCGCGCAGCTCAACCGGCCAAAGGCGACTGGCAGTCTGCATAAAGAACGAGGTCTGGGCCGGTGAAGCATGCTTGGACAGGAATTCCCGAAACGGCTCGGAGGCCGTGCTGAGGCTTGCCATCAGTGTTTCGATATCGGCGTTCTGGAAGTCGATCGTTTGCAGAGATTCGAAGCCTGCAACGACAACTGGCGCCATGATGTAAACGGTCAGAATAATGGCCAGGCCGTGCAGCACCATGTTGGGTGGAATCTGCTGCACACCCAGGGCGTTGCGGATCAACGAGAATACAACCACAAGCTTCACGAACGACGTTGCCATGATGACAAGCGCCGGCGTCAGGCCGATAACGGCAACGATGAAGATCAGGGTGACCGGATCGGGCAGGCTATCCATCTTTCTTCTCCACGAGTCGCACGATCCGTACCCCCAGCCGGTCGTCTATCTGGACGAGCTCTCCCTCGCCGACGACGCGGCCTGAAACCATGACTTTGACGGCTTGCGACACCGGTACGTCGAGCTTGATGGCAAACCCGGGCGCCAGAGCCTGCAGCTCCGCAAAGGTCATCAGGGTCTGCCCGACCACGAAGTCGACGCGCACGCCGACGTCGTCCAACGACACCTCTGCCGGTTCTTCGTCTCCGGCGCCATCGGTGTTGTTTTCATCTTCGTCGTTCATCGCGCCAACCGTAAGATCTTCTACAATCATCACGTTGTCCTCCGGCCGCCCATGTCCCACTAGTTGCGAGCCAACTCCCAGAAAGATCGAAAGCCGGTTTGGATCGGTTTCCGCCGGCAGCAGAATGGCGCTGCCGGGCCTCAGCCGGGCATACTCATGCCGGCTCAAAACGAAGCCGCGAAGGCCAAACGATACGGGGACAGGCGCGTCTGAAGCGGCGGGCCAGACGGCCGCGCTGGACCGGGCCCGCAGGTAGTCCATTAGCCGCACATCGGCTTCCGGGCTCAGGTGCATGAGGGCGACAGGGGGCCGCGAACGATCGCCTTGGGCGTAAAGTCCCATGCGGCGCCAGTCCGACGGCATCTCGTTGATGGTTTTTTCGACGATGATCGGGCCGCCAAGACACCTGTCGATGCCGCTCATGAGCGGACGAAGCGCGACGGTCATCAGCGCCTTTGCCAACGACTCCGGCAAGCTTGCAAGCTGAACGTCGGCGACTCCGTCGGGGTAAAACTCGGACAGCCGGCGTTCCGCCACCGACAGTGCGAATGCCGCGTTCGCGGCAACGCAAAGGCAGGTCGTGCTTGGGTCCAGCGACAGGCCGGGAGGGACCAGCGAAAGCCGCAACTCCGTGTCGCCGTGCATGACAGAAATGCGTCCGCCCCGGGCCGCGAACAGGTTGTCTCTTTCAACCTGCTCCGCGCTCAACTTGGGCAGTTCGACCGGGGTGATGTTTTCCGGGACGGTCAACATCTGTCGTTATCCCTGATCCAGGAGTTCGTCGCGCAGATCGCGTCGATTGCGTGACCGGCCATCGCTGTGGGCGGGACTGCCGTCCGAGGCCTCGTTCTGCTCTACTTTGATGCGCACCGGATCGCCGTTGTGGTGGTCGAGCTCATGCCGATCCAAGATGCGCTGTAGCTGTGGCAGGCCGGCCTCGAGCAATCGAGCCGCGTCCGCGGATGCGGCGGCAAATCGCACGCTCAAACCGTACGCATCCCGCATCAGCGCGGCTTCGGTGCCCGTCAGGCTCTCCATGTTCAGCTTGATACGGACTTCCGACTGGCCGGCCTGCGGCTGCGATACGAGGATCCTGTCCGCGAGCTTCTCGATGACCTCTGACAGGCTTGATTGCGCCGGGTCTGCCTGTCCAGCTTGCACCACACCGTCGCTCGAAAGACCCTGCAAGCCGCGCAGCACGCGGTCACCCTGCGAACCAAGCGCTGCCAACGCGGCGTCTTCCACTTCCTCCATGGCCCTTTTCCGCTTTTCCTGCCGCTCTTCGAAGCTACGCTGCTCGAAAAGCCGCCGTTCGGAGGCAGTTGGCGACAGGTCGGAGCGCGTGTCGTCGCGCTTCGACTTGTCTCGGTCCGTGGGCCGTCGGCTGTCCGAGCGGTACTGGCCGTTCTCCTGGTCGCTCGACCGCTGTGCCGCCTTGTCCTGGAAACGTTGACTCGCGCTGTCCAGCTCCTGCTCGTCGACGTCGATCGACTCTGCAGTATCATCCCCGGCGGTCGCCGAGGAAGGGGCTGGAGTCGCCCCGAAACCCGTTCCTTTGATGCCCGCCATGTCAGAGGGCTCCTCTTGTACGTGTCGCATAGGCCGCATCTGTGATCTCTTCCGTCTCGGCCTCTTCTTTGCGCGCCGCGGCTTTGTGTTCGGCGGCCTTTTGGATGTCGACGAATTCCTCGAACTTCTCCACCGCCCGACGAGCTTCCTGATGCGCCTCGACGGCTTTCTGGAGCTCCTCTTCAGCGGTCACGACGGCCTTCTTGGCATCCTCGACCGCCCCCTCCAGTCTGAGTTCGCGTTCGCGCATCAGGGCGACTGACTGCTTCATGCCCTCAAGCTTCTCCAGTTTGACCGCCTTGCCGCGGATCTCCTCAAATAGCCGGGCTTCTTCGGCCAGGCGGTAATCGCGATGGATTCCGACCAAAGCACGACCGACGCCGCCGGTGATCCGGCGGCGCCCAGCGACACCGGCGCGCTGCGCGTCTAGGCGCGGCTGGCCGACGCCTGAGATGCGGGATGTAGATGTCAGGTGACCCGGCCCGCCAACCAGCAGGATTTGGTGGGCGACGTATTTGGGCTGGCAGGACCCATGGGTTTTGGGTCGCACCGCCAAGGAGTGGAAAACGATGAGCGACAAGGTCCGTGACTTCGAAAGCCTCGTGAATAGATACGCCCTGCACCCGAGGCAGTCCGGAAGCGAAGAAACACTGCGCGTCGGGCAGAAGCTCACGGCCTCGGGCACGCGGCGGGTCCATACGGCGGAACGCTGGAAGCCCCGGTTTGGCAGGCAAAGAAACACGGTAAGAAGCACGGCGCAGCTGAAAGAGATCGCCAACAGGGTCGCCGAACACCAGAACGTTTCAGCCGAGGAGCGGGCGGCGCTCGACGAAAGCGTCGGCAGTAAAACCGTGACGAGGCTGCTGCACCGGCACCTCAAGGGCGACTGGCCCCTCACCGAGCGTGTCTTGCGAGACTACAAGAGCCTGTACGGCCGCGACCTGCAAAACGGCCCCGTATCGCGCGCCGACCTCTATCGTCTGAGCCAGACGGCGGCCCGCGTAAACCAGACCGTGCAGGAGCAACGCGAAGGTATGGTCGTGGTGAACCCGCGGATCGAAGCGACGAAACGCGCGGTGCGCATGATCACCGAGAGGTTGAGCGCGGCGAAGCACAAGGGGCCGCGACACCAACAGAAGCTGCAGCAACTCGAGGCTCTTCAGAAGCGCCTCGACAAGATCGGCCCGCGGGCGGATGCCGACGAGGTGGAGGCGATGGCGAAAGAAGCCATCGAAGAGATCGGCCTCCACGAACGCTTCCTCGGGTTCGCATGGACCGTGTACGGCGTGAAGGCGAATTTCCGCGAGACGCTGAACCTGGCGCGGGTTGCACTGGACCGGGAGCTGAAAGGCCAGCAAAAGTCGCCCGAGCAGGAGCAGTGGCGCTTCGCGATGAATCATGTCGTGACCCAACTTCAGGATCATGCCAAACAAATCGAAGACCAGATCGAGCACCTGAACCAGGCCATCGAGCGCAATTCCTACACGGGCGCTTTTGGCAGGGGTTTCGCAGAGTATCTGGAGGACGCAGGCCGAAACCCGGTGGATGTCCCGCAGTTGAAGCGGGATCTGATACAGCTGAAGGCGGCGCACCTCACGATCACCCGGGCATTGCCGAGCCTCTCGGCCATGCGCAGCAGACTGACTCATCTGAGCATCAGGCCAGACGGGGGCTTTGGGACTTCCATGGAGGAGGTCACCGCCAAGCTGAAGGCGATCGACACCTCGCTGAACAGGCACTCGGAGCCCCTGAACAAATCCGGTATCTCCCACGGCGTGGACCTTGGACCGGCGGCCGACGACATCTGGGGCGACGAAGACTCCATCGATGAGGAATACGGCAATGACAGTGCCGTGGGTTCCGATGGCGCGGGCCGTGATGACGAAGAGTCCTACTATCCCGGCGATGCCAATCGAGGCCGCCGAGCATCCGATGTCGCCGACGTCATGGCGTATGTCGATCTGTTCAACGGCCTCAAGCAGGACAGAGCAGGCGTCCTGGCATCGCGCATGGATGCGCACGAGTCCATTGCCCAACGGCTGGCTGACGCCACCAAGGACCGGGTCTGGCTATGGACCCCGATGGCGGCGGCCCCGGACGGGAGCGGACTTTACCGGAGCACCCAAAAGCAAACGATCGCGGAGCAGCAGCTCGCGCATATGTCCATGGATTGGGCGCCGGGCAACGACGACACGCCGGAGATCCGGCATGAGATGGAAGCCTTCGCCAGCAAGAACGATGGCGCGGACCCGTTTAGAAGGCGGATCTTGAGGGTCGGACGGGAGCACCGGCATGAACTGCTTCGACAGTTCAATGCCGAGGCGGCGGCGATGGATTTCGGCAACGACGACAGCGCGTACGGCGCCGCTAGAGCATGTCCGTGCTTGTTTGAATCAACAGGGGGATTCCCCTGAGGCGTTTGATGTGATTCAAGATGCTGGCTGGAGGAGGAGGCCAGCATGCATGCCTCGACCTTATTCGCTGGATTTGCGTGAGCGTGTTGTTGCCGCGGTGGAGAGC